>ENA-OPDD01000826-OPDD01000826.1-human-gut-metagenome-genome-assembly--contig:-NODE-826-length-22445-cov-4.863019_pt1 | contig 22445 bp, 18 predicted proteins | sample MGYA00241574_ERZ501499 | MGnify/ENA primary metagenome ERZ501499 (study PRJEB25962, sample SAMEA2042576) | human gut metagenome | biome: human gut; feature: human-associated habitat; material: faeces...
CCGCACCTCGCTCGCCGTATCGGCACTTAGAATTATGCGGTATTGCCCTAAAAATAATCAGAATTTACGTCAGGCTCCCGGCTTGGTCAGGTTCACCCCGCCCTACCCCACAAATTTACCATTCACCCCAAATTTCAAACTTATCCCCATCTCCAATTCCTAATTTCTCATTCCTCATTCCTAATTGAGATAACTCCTAACTTTCAAGGGGGTGCCACCTTTGAATCTTCTCCACCTCGCCGATCTTCACCTCGGCAAGCGGGTCAATGGCTTTGACCTGCTGCCGGACCAGCGCTATATCTTAGAGCAGGTCCTTGACCTGTGCACGGCCCACAATGTGCAGGCGGTGGCGCTGGCCGGGGATATTTACGATACCGCCCTGCCCCCTGCCGCCGCAGTTTTGCTGCTGGACTGGTTTTTGACCGAGCTTGCTCATCGGAACATCCCAGTGCTGGCCATTGCCGGCAACCATGACAGCGCCGAGCGGCTGGATTATGCCGCCGGGCTGCTTTCCAACCAACAGGTCTATCTGGCCGGGCAGTTCACCAGTGCCCCCCGCCGGGTCATCTTGCAGGATGAATTCGGCGAGCTCACCTTTGACCTCCTGCCCTTTGTCCGCCCCGCCACCGTGCGCCACTGCCTGCCGGATGCCGATATCCGGGATGAAGATTCCGCCATCGCCGCCGCGCTGGGCCCGCTGCCCACCGCCGGGGAGCGTCGGGTTCTGATCGCCCACCAGATGGTGCTGGGCGGCGGCAGTCTGCCCACCTGTTCCGGCAGTGAGAGCGTTGCCGCCGATGTCAACGTCGGCACGGTTCAGGCCGTGGATGCCGCCCGCTTTACCGGCTACCTGTACACCGCCCTTGGCCACATTCACCGCCCGCAGCAGGTCGGCTGCCCCACTGTGCGGTACGCGGGCAGCCCGCTGTGCTATTCGCTGGATGAGTGCGGCGCACAGAAAAGCGCCGTTCTGGTTCATATCGGGGCCAACGGAGCCGAACCGGAGCTTTTGCCCCTGCGCCCGCTGCACGCCATGCGCCACCTCACCGGCCCGCTGGACCAGCTGACCGCCGCCGATACCGTAACAGATGCCGAAGATTACATCTGGGCCACCCTGACCGACCCGGTTCCCCGCCCGGACGCCATGGCCGTGCTGCGTGCCGCTTACCCCAACACCATGAAGCTGGATTACGCCCCCGGCGGCGCACTGGATACCGGCAGCGATGCCATCCAGCAGGCCGCCCAGCTGCGCACCATGAGCTTTGACGAGCTGTTCGCCCGCTTTTTTGAAAAGATGCACGGCCGCACCCTTACCCCCGAAGAAACCGCAGCTCTGGCCCAGCTGCGCCAGGAGGCCGGACTATGAAACCTGTACGCCTGACCCTTTGCGCCTTTGGCCCTTATGCCGGCACCTGCACATTGGATTTGACCGGCTTTGGCTCCAGCGGCCTCTTTCTGATCAGCGGCGATACCGGCGCGGGCAAAACCGCGCTGTTTGACGCTATCACCTTTGCCCTGTACGGCGAAACCACCGGCGCTTACCGCGAACCGGACATGCTGCGCAGCGACTATGCCATTCCCACTGATACCACCTTTGTGGAGCTGGAGTTCACCCACCGCGGCCGTACTTATACCGTCAACCGCACCCCTGAGCAGACCCGCGCCAAGCGCCGGGGCGAGGGCGTTACCACAGTTCCCGGCTCTGCCGCCTTAACGCAGGAGCCGGACGCTCCCGTGACCGGTACCAAAGCCGTGACTGCAGCGGTGACAGCCCTGCTGGGCATTGACGCCCGCCAGTTTGCCCAAATCTCGATGATCGCGCAGAATGATTTTGCCCGCCTGCTCAACGCTTCCAGCGCCGACCGGGCCGAAATTCTGCGCCGCGTGTTTGATACCGCCAGCTACCAGCGGCTTGGCAGTGCCGCCCGCACCAAAGCCGGGGAAGCTCTGCGCCAGGCCGAGCTTGCCAACCACACCGTTGTGCAGCTGCTGGCCGCTTTACAGCCTGCCCCCGGCAGCCCCCACACCGGCGAACTTGCCGATGCGCAGGACAGCCGTGACCCCTACCGCGCCCCCGCCGCGCTGGACTGGGCCGCTGAGATGATCGAAGCGGACACCGCCCTGACGGCGGAGCAATCCCAACAGCTGGATACCCTTGATGCCCGCATTGAAGCGCAGTCCGCCGCGGTGGAAGCCGCCCAAAACCGTGCCAAACTGCTGAGCAGTCTGGATGAAGCCCAGGCCAAAGCCGCCGAGCTGACTGCCCAGGCCCCCGCTTTGAATGCGGAGTGGGACAAGACCGAAGCCCGCCGCCCGGAGCTTGCCGAGCTGGATGCCAAGCTGCAGCGCTTTGCGGAGTGGGAGCCGCGCTATCAAGAGTTGCGCACCGCCGCAGCCAGCGCCAAAACCGCCCGCGCGCAGGCCGAGCAGGCCGCCGCGGCTCTGGAAAAAGACCAGAAAACTCTAAGCAGTACCGATACTGCCTTAGCTCAGCTGGAATCGCAGATCACGGCCTGCGGCGAACCGAACGCCGAGCTGGAAAGCTGCCGCAAAACCATTGAGCTGGCCCAAAGCCAGCAGCAGGACTGCCAAGCCCTGTTGGACGATATCCCCCGCCTGCACACCGCGCAAGCCAAATGGCAGCGCACTGCCGCTGAATACCGGCAAAAGCAGCAGCAGGCCGATGCCGCCCAGCATTCCAGCGCCGAGATGCAGCGCGCCCTGAATGCCGCCCGCGCCGGGATTCTGGCGCAAGATCTGGTGGATGGCACCCCCTGCCCGGTGTGCGGTGCTCTGCACCACCCAGCACCGGCAGCCCCCGCCCCCAGCCATGTCACCGAAGCCGCCTGCAACAAAGCTGCGCAGGCAGCGGCGAGCGCTGCGGCGGAAGCTTCCAAAGCCTCCACCGCAGCCGGGGAAGCCAAAGCCGCAGCCCAAACCCAGCGGGATACCCTGTATGCGCGTGCCGCCGCCTTTCTGGCGCGCCGCCGCCAGCATTATACCGGGCCGCAGGCCGATGCCCTGACCCCGGACGAGCTGCAAACCGCCCTGCAGGCCCAACATGACAGCCTGCGCCGCGGCCTTGCCGAAGTGCATGACCGCATGGCAAATGCTGAATCCCGCAAAAAAGATCTGAAAAAGCTGACCCGCCAAAAAGCCCAGCTGCAAGCCCAGCGCCCCGACCAGGCAAACGCTGTGGAGCAGGCCCGCACCGCACAGGCCAACGCCGAAAAAGCCGCCGCGGAAGCCCAGACCCGCCTTGCCGAGGGGCAGAAAAACCTGCCCTGGCCAGATGCCGCCGCTATGGCCGCCGCCCGCGCCGAGACCCAAAAACAGCGCCGCACCCTGCAAGCCGCACTGGATGCCGCCGCCAAAAGCCGCGATGCTTTTTCCAAAGAACTTGCTGCGGCCCAAAGCGCCGCCCAAACCCTGGCCGAACAGGCCGGGGATACCGCCAGCCGCCCGGACCCTGCCGCCCAGCAGCAGGCCCTTACTGCACTGCAAGCTGAGCGCAAAAACCTGCGCGACCAAAACCAGGCCGCCCTGCACCGGCTGGATACCAACCGCAATGCCCTGACCAACCTAAAAAAAGCCATCACCGCCGCAGAATCTGCCCGCGCCAACGCCGCCATGCTGGATAACCTGAGCAAGACCATCAACGGCAATCTGACCCAAAAGCAAAAGCTGCCCTTTGAACAGTATGTGCAGAGCTTTTATTTTGACGGCGTGGTCGCCGCCGCAAACCGTCGTTTTACCCGCATGACAGGCGGCCAGTATACCCTGCGCCGCCGCCAGAGCGCCGATATTGCCGCCAAGACCGCACTGGAGCTGGATGTGTTCGATGCCTACACCGGTAAGACCCGCCCGGTCGGTTCCCTTTCCGGCGGCGAAAGCTTTTTGGCGGCGCTCAGCCTGGCTCTTGGCATCAGCGATACCATCCAGGAAAGTGCCGGCGGCATCAGCGTGGATACCCTGTTTGTGGACGAAGGCTTTGGCACGCTGGACGCCGACGCCCTGCAAAAAGCTATCGACACCCTGACTGCCCTTGCCGGTTCCGATAAGCTGGTCGGCATCATCAGCCACGTCGAAACCCTCCAGGACCGCATCCCCAAACAAATCCTGGTCCAAAAGACCAAATGCGGAAGCAAAGCTCAAGTAGAACTTGGTTAATTGGAAGTTAGGAGGGAGGAGTTAGGAGTTTATGGTGCGGCTTGCGCCGCGTATTAAAATCATAACACTCTTATACTCTCTCCGTTTCCTCACTTCTAATTATTGCCGCTTCCAAAAATTCCGTCCTTCAACTCCTAACTCCTACTTCCTAACTTATGAACCATCTTCTCCAATCTCAACTCCAATCCTATGCTTCCTCCGGGCTTTACCCCTTGCACATGCCGGGGCACAAGCGGCGGGTGGTGCCGGCACCGGGCCTGCCCGCCGGGTGGGATATGACCGAAGTTCCCGGCGTAGATGACCTGCACGATGCAGACGGCATTTTGGCCGATGCCATGGCCCGCACCGCCGCCCTGTGGGGGGCAAAGCGAACCTGGTATCTGGTCAACGGCTCCACCTGCGGCATTCTGGCCGCCATCCGGGCCGCCGTCGTCAGTTCCGGCCGCACCGCCGTCATCTGCGCGCGCAACTGCCACAAATCCGTTTACCACGCCATTGAGCTCAACCGCTTAACGGCACACTGGCTGGTGCCCCCCGTGGACCCGGCGTTCGGCATTTACGGCAGCATCACCCCCGCCATGGTAGTGGATGCCCTGCGCGCCTGCCCGGATGCCGCTGCGGTCATCCTTACCAGCCCCACCTATGAGGGTGTTTTGAGTGATCTTGCCGCCATTGCCGCTTTGTGCCACGCCGCCAACGTTCCCCTGATCGTGGACGAAGCCCACGGCGCGCACTATCTGCCACTGGCCGCCGCCCACGGCTGGCAGGGCGGTGCCATTGCTGCCGGGGCGGATGTCATCATTCAAAGCCCGCACAAGACACTGCCCAGCCTGACCCAGACCGCCCTGCTGCACTGGAACAGTTCTTTCATTCCGCCGCAGGAGCTGGAACGCCAGCTGGATGTGTTTGAAACCAGTTCCCCCTCCTATCCGTTAATGGCCAGCCTGGACGGCTGCACCGGCCTGCTGGCCGAACACGGCGATGCCTGGTTTGCCGCCTGGCGTGCCCGCTTGCAGCGGTTCAGCGGCGCTGTGCGCCCACTACGCCGCCTGCGCGTGCTCTGCCATGGGATGGATGATGTTTCTGCCCACCCCGGCTTTTTTGCCCACGATTCCGGCAAGATCCTCGTCAACGGTGCTGCTGCCGGGCTGACCGGCCCCGCCCTGGCGGAACTGCTGCGCCGGGACTGGCAGTTTGAAACCGAGATGTCCTGTGGTGCCAACGTGCTGGCCATGACCTCCCCCTGCGATGAAGAAACCGCCCTTGACCGTTTTGCCGCTGCCCTGTTGGTGATCGATGCTGCGGCGGCGCAGAACGCTCCCCTGCCCGCCTCGGCGCAGGTGCTGCCCACCCCAGGCCCAGCCGCCTGTTCCATCGCACAGGCGCTTTTTGCCCCGCACACCGCGTTGGCACTGCAACATGCCGTTGGCCGCACCTCGGCGGAGTATGTCTGGGCATATCCGCCGGGCGTTCCGTTGCTGGCACCGGGCGAAGTGATCACTCCGGAATTCATCGCGGCCTGCACCGCCCTTGCTGCCTGCGGCACCCACCTGCACCACACTGGCCTTGGCGGTGGCTCCACTTTGGATGTTCTGCCATAGCACCATTCCTGTTGTGGGCAAAAAACTGCCCGCCTCCCCGCAAAAATCCTCGCTTTTGCTTGACAAACCCTATGGTTTCCGTGTATATTTAATATAATCTATATTTATAGAAGAGGTGAAATTTCATGAAGCACATTCAGACTCTGAACACCCGCGATATGGCTAAGAGCCTCCAGAACGGCGGCTGCGGCGAATGCCAGACTTCCTGCCAGAGCGCCTGCAAGACCAGCTGCGGCATTGCCAACCAGCCTTGCGAGAAGAAGTAATTTTTACTTGAACTGGCTTTCTGCCGGGACTGCCTTTTACCAAAAAGGCGCTCCCGGTTCTTTTTATGTAACCCCACTTTGATTCGGATATGAGGAATAGTATGATCCATCAATATAAACTCAACGGCTACAACATTGTGCTGGATGTCTACAGCGGCAGCGTTCACGCCGTAGACGAACTGGCGTATGACGCCATCGCTCTGGTCGATGCCGGCCACCCCCGCGCAGAAGCTGCCGACCTGCTGGCAAAGAAATATGCTGACCATCCCGAAGTGACCGCCGAGGACATCAACGACTGCTTTGACGATATCGAAGAACTGAAGGCCGAAGGCAAGCTGTTTGCCGAAGATATTTACGCTGACCATGCCTTTGACTTCAAGAATCGTTCCACCGTTGTCAAGGCACTCTGCCTGCATGTGGCCCACACCTGCAATCTGAACTGCGAATACTGCTTTGCCGCCCAGGGCAAGTTCCACGGCCAGTCCGGCCTGATGAGCTTTGAGACCGGCAAGCGTGCGCTGGATTTCCTGGTGGAGCACAGCGGCACCCGCCACAACCTGGAGGTTGACTTTTTCGGCGGCGAACCGCTGATGAACTTTGAGGTCTGCAAACAGCTGGTTGCCTATGCTCGCAGCATTGAAAAAGAAAAAGGCAAGAACTTCCGCTTCACCCTGACCACCAACGGCATCGGCATCACCGATGAAGTCATTGAGTGGGCCAACAAAGAGTGCTACAACGTGGTTCTTTCTCTGGATGGCCGCAAGGAGGTCAACGACCGTTTCCGCAAGGATATTGCAGGCCGCGGCAGCTATGACCGCATTGTGCCCAAGTTCCAGCAGCTGGTCAAGGCCCGCGGCGGTAAGGGCTACTACATGCGCGGCACCTTCACCCATTACAACACCGATTTCACCAACGACCTGTTCCACATGGCGGATGATCTCGGCTTTGACGAGCTTTCCATGGAGCCGGTCGTGAGCAAGGCCGGCAGTCCCGAAGCCCTGACCGAAGCCGACCTACCCATCCTGTTTGACCAGTATGAGCTGCTGGCCAAGGATATGCTCCGCCGTGAAAAAGCCGGTCATCCCATCACCTTCTACCATTACATGATCGACTTGGCCCATGGCCCCTGCATTTACAAGCGCATTTCCGGCTGTGGTTCCGGCACCGAATATATGGCCGTTACCCCCTGGGGCGACCTGTACCCCTGCCATCAGTTTGTCGGCGACCCGGATTACAAGCTGGGCGATATCTGGAACGGCGTTACCAACACCGAACTGCGGGATGAATTCAAGCTGTGCAACGTGTACGCCCGCCCCGACTGCAAGGATTGCTGGGCACGCCTGTACTGCGCGGGCGGCTGCGCCGCCAACGCCCTGCACGCCACCGGCGATATCCACGGTGTGTATGAATATGGTTGCGAAGTGTTCCGCAAGCGCATTGAATGTGCCCTGATGATCAAAGTAGCCGAAAGCCTTGATCCCGAGCTGGCAGGCCGCGCCGCAACGGCAGCTCCTGCCACCGACGAGGACTGTGGCGACTGTTCCTCCTGCGAATAATTTCCTTTTCCCAGGGTGTATCTGAAAAGTCGAAAATATCGGCTGTTTCTTTGTTTTCAGATACACCTTAACCGCCGAGCCAGCAAAATCGGCGTTTCTTGTTTATCCCCGCACCAAATCTTCCATCAAATTCATCTGGCAAAGCCGGAATAAGGAGCGTAACTTGTATGGAATACCGCGTCTGCCGCAATAACCCTGCCCCCTATAATGACCTCAACGGCAAAATCAGCCTGCTGGGTCTTGGCACCATGCGCCTGCCCCTGCGGGACGCCGCCGACCAGACCAGCATTGACGAGGAAAAGGCACAGGAGATTTTTGATTATGCCTATGCCCACGGCGTGAACTATTTCGATACTGCCTACCCCTACCACGGCGGCATGAGCGAAAAATTCTGCGGCAAAGCTCTGGCCAAGTATCCCCGCGCCAGCTATCACCTTGCCAGCAAACTGCCCGGCTGGCTGTTGAAATGCGATGAGGATGTGCCCCGCATTTTTGACGAGCAGTTGGCCAACTGCCGCACTGATTACTTTGATTTTTACCTCGTTCACTCTGTGCATGAAAGCAGCTGGCCCAATTACGTCAAGTACCACGCCTATGACCAGCTGAACGAGCTGCGCAAGGCGGGCAAAATCAAGCGGCTGGGCTTTTCTTTCCATGGCAGCGCTGAGCAGCTGGCAGAGATCCTTGCTGCAGGCGATTGGGATTTTGTACAGCTGCAGCTCAATTATTTTGACTGGGACTATCAGCAGAGCCGCAAAAAATACGAGCTGTGCGCCGCTGCCGGGCTGCAGGTCATCGTTATGGAGCCGGTGCGCGGCGGGATGCTGAACACCCTTTGCCCTGAAGCCGCCGCCCTGCTGCATCAGGCCGCCCCGGAAAAGAGCCTGGCCAGCTGGGCCATTCGCTGGGTTGCCAGCCTGCCCAATGTGCTGTGCGTACTTTCCGGCATGACTACCCTGGAGCAGGTACAGGATAACGTGGCTTCCATGGATCCCTTTATTCCGCTTTCCACCACCGAGCAGGATACCCTCGCCCGTGCGCTGGATGTGTTCAAGGCCCAAAAGCTTGCCCCCTGCACGGCCTGCAAGTACTGCATGCCCTGCCCCGCCGGGGTCAACATTCCGGGCATGCTGCACGCCTGGAACGAATACCGCCTGTGTGGTGACCGCCTCGCCACCCTAAAAGAGGAATATGAGGACGCCCCCGCCGCCACCCGCGCCGAGCATTGCATCAAGTGCGGTGCCTGCCTGCCCAAATGCCCCCAGCACATCGACATCCGTTCCATGATGAGCACCATCTGCGATACGCTGTGATTTTTGGATTTACGGAGGATTTTTCCAACCTTTTTGAAAAAAGGCTTCGGCGAAAACCTTTAATCCAATAGGTACAATCGTATAAATAAGGCGCACCACGGGGATTATTCTGTGGTGCGCCTGTTTTTTGTTGTTCCTGTTTATGATCCCTGCCTATGCGGAATTACAGCAGGTTCAACCCCTGCCACGAACTTTTTCCCGCCGTTCCATTCCGAATTCCTAATTTTTCCCCTCTCCGCGTAAAATGCCAAAAGCCCGATGTCAACACGGCATCGGGCTTTTGGATTTTCTGCATATAAAACGTTAATTTACTTATCCTGCGCGTTATGCTTCGCGGCAAACGGCAGCTTGCCATAGATTCCGCCGGTCGTCTCCTTGGCGGCACAGATTTTATCTGCCAGGCACACCAGCCACGCTTCACGGCAGGTGGGTGGGATGGGGGTTAAGGGGAACATGTGCTTTTTGATGATCTCCCGCTCCACCGGGGTCAGCTTCCAATCCTCGCTTGCGTTGTGCAGGGCGGTGCCTGGGTGGGTAAAACCGTGCCAGTGGTGGCCGTTGGCTTTATCGTGCCAGTCATACAAAAAGTAATCATGCAGCAATGCACCGCGGATCAGCGCCCGCTCGTTTACGCGCAGGTGCAGCGTTTCCGCCAAGACGCAGGCAGTATCCGCCACGCTGACGCAGTGGGCATACACGCTGACCTTGCCGTGCTGGATGCACCGCCGGGTTGCCGTGTAGCGGCCCTCTTTTTCCAGCCGGGCGGCTGCGGCTGCCACGCGGGCTTCGATTGCCCTGCGGCGTTCCCCGCTCAACTGAAGGTCACCACATCATCACGCGGGGCCGCGGCAGGCTCCACGTTGATGGCCGTCAGCACCGGGCCGACAGAATCCGGGGTCTGGCCCTTGTAAATCGGGTGGTATTTCAGGTTCACCTTTGCCGTTACCGTGATCCAGTCACGCTGCTTCAGGTTCTTGTACTCCGTGTACTTGCAGGGGAAGCCCACAAACTGGATATCCTGCACGCAGCAGGTCATGGCAAAGCGGCCGGGCACAAAGCTGTCCTTGCCGGCGCGGTTGGTCTGGCACACCTGAGCCAGAAATTTCACCGTTTTGCCGTCGTACTTCTGCATCTCATCCATGCAGTCCATATACCACACGCCAAAGAACTCTTCGGGAATCTCGATCACCGGGGCGTTTACATCGAACGGCAGCGGGTCCGGGATATCGTCATAGGCAACGCTGCCATCCTTGAACTCATAGGCGATATCGCAGCGGCGGCTGGCCTGGCGCACCAGCTTGTGGATCAGCTGGTGGCTTTCGTCATCGTTTACCGCCTCGGCACGGTTCACCACCAGCAGCTCGCTGCCGCGCAGCTTGTCCAGCAGCAGGCCGCGCATGGCATTGTCGTTGGCATAGGTCTTGATGGTAGTGCCGTCTGCGGTGGCCAGGCACTGGTAAATCAGCCAGTTATCCGGCAGGGCATCGTACAGCTCCTGCACCAGCCACATGCCGTTGTATTCAATGATCACACGCCCACAGTCAGACTTTTCAGCCAGCTGCTGCAGGTGTTCGCGGTTCAGTTCCGCTTTGTCCTCAATGGTGGCAACGGTCACGCCGCCAAAGGCAAATCGCTCGGAATCATATTCCTCTTCGCCTTCCTCACAGATCAACAGCAGCGTTTTGTCGCCGGAATCAAACTGCGGGTCCTCCATTGTTTCCTGAATAAACTTGGTTTTGCCGCTTTCCAGCATACCCACAAAGAGGTAACAGGGAATCTCTTTCTGCGCCATGTTTTACTCCTTTACAAATCAGGCGTGGAACAGCTCTTCCACCTCATGTTCCTTCAGCTGGGAACCGATCACGCACACCTTGCCGGTAACATCGGGGCCGCAGGTGCGGATCTCATGCTCACCGGGCACCATGTCGAACTCGTACCAGGTGTCGCCGCCGTCCACAATGCCCTTGGCACGCAGCACAGCGCCGTACTCGCCGGAATCCAGCGTGGTCAGGATGCTCTCCAGCTCGTCATGGCTGTACTTGTGGGCAGTCTCGTGGCCCCAGCTGGTGAACACTTCGTCTGCATCGTGGTCATGATGATGGTGATGATGGCCGCAGCAGCACTCGCCGTCATGGTGGTGATGCTCGTGTTCATCCTCATCATCGTCGTCATCATGGTCGTGGTGGTGATGGCAGCATTCGTGGCCGTGGTCATCATCCTCGTCATGATGGTGGTGATGCTCGTGCTCATCCTCATCATCGTCGTCATCATCATGGTCGTGGTGATGGTGGCAGCACTCGTGGCCGTCCTCATCATGGTCATGGTGGTGGTGATGATGCTCTTCCTCATCCTCGTCCGCATGGGCAGCATTGGAAGCCTGTGCTTCGCTCAGAAGCTCGGCAACCAGGTCGCGCTTACCATCCATAACGGAAACGATCTGTGCACCGGTCAGTTCGTTCCAATCGGTGGTCACAATGGTGGCGGTGGGGTTCTTTTCCTGGATCAAGGCAACAGCAGCGGCAACCTTCTTCTCGTCTGCGCTGCCGGTGCGGCTCAGGATGATGCAGGATGCGTGGCTGATCTGGTCGTCATAGAACTCGCCAAAGTTCTTCATATACATTTTGACCTTGTTCACATCGGCCACAGTCACAAAGCTGTTCAGGCTGACCGGCAGGGTCTCGCCCACACCCTCAACAGCGCGGGTCACATCACTCAGCTTGCCAACGCCGGAAGGCTCGATCAGGATGCGGTCAGGGTGATAGGCCTCCACGACCTTTTTCAGCGCCTCGCGGAAGTCGCCCACCAGAGAGCAGCAGATGCAGCCGGAGTTCAGCTCGTTGACCTGAATGCCAGCCTCACGCATAAAGCCACCGTCAATGCCGATCTCGCCGAATTCGTTTTCGATCAGCACAATCTTTTCACCTTGGAACGCTTCCTTGATGAGCTTTTTGATCAGGGTCGTTTTGCCTGCACCCAAAAAGCCGGAGAAAATATCAATTTTAGTTACCTGTTCTGCCATGGTAATATTCCCTTCTATCTTAAAGTTTGTTTGTGTTGTTAGCAATCTTGTTTTCTTACTGCTAACCTTATTATATCAAACCCGTCAAGAGCTTTTCGCCCATTTGGGCCTGCCAAAATTTGAAATTTTTGAAAACTTCTTGCCCTGTCAGCGCCTTTTTGCCGCGGCGTTTCCCCCGTTTGCTGCAAAATCCTCTCACCTTTCAGCAGTTTGCCCGAAAAATTGCCCAGTATCGCCTGAAAAACCGTTTTTTCTATTGAATTTTGCGCCGGGCGCATGTTACACTTGATGTATGCTGTTTTTACCGGAATTTTGCCTTGTTCACGCCCTGTTTTGGAGGTGAGCACCTTGCCCGCTGCCCCTGCATCCCGCGCCGCCGGGCGCGAAGTGACCCCCGTGGAACTGTTCCGCCTGCTGCCCGCCCATTTCGCCGCGGTACTGGTTTGTACCCTGCTGGGAGGTATTCTGGCCTTTGCTGCCGCACGCCTTGCCCCGCGCAGCTACCAGGCCGAAGCCCAGCTGTATGTTGCCGCCGCACAGGAGGGGCTGACCTCCGGCTATGCGGAACTGCAATTAACGGCTGATTATCAGGAGCTTTTGACCAGCCGCACCATGCTGGAATCCGTTATTTCCACCCTTGGCCTTTCCACGGATACTGCCCACTTAAAAGACCAGATTACCATTCTGCACCCGGCAGATACCCATATTCTGCGCATTGTTGCAGCCGATTCCTCCCCACAGCGCGCAGCAGATATTGCCAACGCACTGGCTGCCCTTGCGTTGGATGATCTCTCTGCCCGCATGGGCACCACCCCGCCCCGCCTGGTGGAGCAGGCAGCCCCGCCGCAGCGCTTTTCCGGGCCGGGGGCTGTGTTCCACGCAGCGTTTGGCGCTGGCATCGGCTTTTTGCTCTGCTTTGCTTTCCTCTGCCTGCATTACCTGCGGGATGACCACATTTATACGGCGGACGATCTGACCCGTTGCCTTGGCTCTTCGCCGCTGGCCTGCATCCCGGATGCCACGCCCCGCCGCCTCCATACCCGGAAAGGCGGCCGCCCATGAAAGAACTTGCTTTGAACCACCTGCCGGAGCTGGCACCCCGGACGGTTGAATCCCTGAATCTGCTGCGCCTGCGTCTGGAACAGACAGCCCCAGACGCCAAAATCATTCTGCTCACCAGCACTACCCCGCAGGAAGGTAAAACTACTCTGGCTTTGCAGTTCTGGCGGCTGCTTGCCGGGCTTGGCCAGCGCTGCCTGCTGGTTGACGGTGACCTGCGCCATTCCGGCATCTGCCGCCAGTGCGGGCTGACCGGTGAACACAAAGTGCCGGGTCTGGCACACTATCTTTCCGGCAGCGTTCCTCTGGAGGAAGTTCTCTACCACACCGAGATCCGCGGTACCTGCCTGGTTCCGGCCTCCGGCACCACCAACCGCCCGGCCCTGCTGCTGGAACACCCCCGTTTTGCCCGCATGGTGGAAAGCTGTGCACCAAAGTTTGCTTATCTTTTGGTCGATGCTCCAGCCCTGAGCGAATGCAGTGACGCTCTCAGCCTTGCCAAGGTATGTGACGGTGCCCTGCTTGTGGTGCAAAGCGGCGGCGTTACCCACCAGGAGCTGCGCCAGGCGGCTCACCTTCTGCAGGGCTGCGGCCTGCCGCTGCTGGGCACTGTGCTGAACCGCACCCCGTATTGACCTTTTATGAAAACATGTTAGAATGGACTTGTTCAACATTCTGCATATAAGGAGAGGACTATTTTGACGACCAATGAAAAAATTGCCGCTCTGCGCGCCGCTGCCCAGGCAGCCGGTGCCCACGGTGTTTTGCTGATGACCAGCGACCCCCACTCCAGTGAATATCTGCCCGCTTATTACAACAGCCTGCCGTTTTTCTCCGGCTTTACCGGCGAGAACTCCACCCTTGTTGTCACCCTGACCGGCAGCGCCCTGTGGTGCGATGGCCGTTTTTATGTTCAGGGTGACCGTCAGCTGGCCGGCACCGAAATTGAGTGCATGCACGCCGGTTCCGCCGGGGTGCCCACCGTGGAAGAGTACCTGACCGCCCATTTTGCCGCAGGCCAGACCCTGCTGCTGGATGGCAGCTGCGTGCCTGCCACCATTGCCAACGGCTATGCCGCCGCTCTGGCCAAGAGCGGCGCCAAGCTGGAAAGCAAGGATATCGTCTCCCCCCTGTGGGAGAGCCTGACCACTCGCCCCAGCCTGCCCAACACCACCTGCGAGCTGCTGACTGTTGAGCAGACCGGCGCCACCGCCGCCCAGCGCATTGCCATGGTGCGTGACGAGCTGAAAAAAGCCGGTGCCACCGCCCTGGCCGTGACTGGTCTGGACTGTGTGGGCTGGCTGACCAACATGCGCGCACGCGACCTGCCCTGTACCCCGCTGGCCGTTGCTTATGCCCTTGTCACGATGGACAGCTGCACTCTGTTTATCGCCCCCGGCCGCCTGAATGATGCCGACGCAAAAACGTTGGCCGATAACGGCGTTTCCCTGCGCGACTACCCGGAGCTGATCGATACCGTACACGCTCTGCCCGCAGAGGAAGTGTTCCTCGTAGACGAGAAAGCCACCAACTATGACCTGTACTGCGCCCTGAACGAGCACAAGACCGTTACCGGTGCCGACCCGATCTTTGCACTGAAAGGTGTCAAAAACCCGGTCGAGCTTGCCAACATCCGCGAATGCCATGTGCGTGACGGCGTTGCCATGGTGCGTTTCCAGATGGACTTGGAAAAGGCCATCGCCGAGGGCAAAATCCTGCACGAGACTGACATTGAAAAGATGTTGCAAAAGCGCCGTGCCGAAATGCCCGGCTATTTTGAGGACAGCTTTGATACCATTGCCGCTTACGGCCCCAACGCCGCCATGATGCACTACCATGCCGAGGGCGAAGTGGACAGCGTGATTGAGCCGCGCGGCTTCCTGCTGGTGGATAACGGCGGCCAGTATGACTGCGGCACCACCGATATCACCCGCACCTATCCCGTCGGCCCCCTGACCGAGAACGAGCGCAAATACTACACCTGGACCCTGCAGAGCCACATTGACATTGCCCGCGCCGTCTTCCTGGATTACTGCACCGGCTTTGCACTGGACAGCTTTGCCCGCGGCCCGCTGTGGGCACACAAAATCAACTACCGCTGCGGCACCGGCCACGGCGTTGGCTACATCTCCTCGGTGCACGAAGGCCCCCAGAGCCTGCGCCCCCAGAACCCCATTGTCTTCAAAGAGGGCATGACCATCACCGATGAGCCGGGCGTTTATGAGACCGATGAAGTCGGCATCCGCATTGAGAACGAGCTGGAATGCGTGGATGCCGGCACCAACCAATATGGTCACTGGCTGAAATTTGAGCCGCTGACCCTGGTGCCCATCTCCACCGAGCCGGTCATTGTGGACGAACTGACCCGTGACCAGATCAACTGGCTGAACGCCTACCATGCCCATGTATACGAGATGCTCAGCCCCCGCCTGACCGAGGAGGAAAAGACCTGGCTGAAAGCCAAGACTGCCCCCATCGACCGGTAAAGCTTTCTTTTCCGCATTTTTGAGTTATTTGAATCACTGAATTTATCGGCCCCTGCCGCACCAAGGCAGGGGCCGATTTTGTTTTGCCTTGGGTCCTGCTGTGCTATGTCTACATCAACCTTCCCTTTCCGTATTTTCCTTTTCCCTGTCTGTAGGGAACGGTCTTGACCGTTCCGTCCCCTCATCCTACCACCCTTTTATAAGTGCACCTCTCTCATGGCCTCGCGCAAATCAACTTATTGTATTTTATTTAATTTTATATTCAAATTGTATTTCCCGTTTTCCTGCGTCCGCTCCTCTGTCCATTCTGCACATTCCGACCAAATTGGCGCATCGGATGCTGGTCATTCTGCTATTCTTTCATAAATCTTACCCAAAATCACACGTCTAACACTGTGCAATCATCCCATTTTCTGGACTTTTTACTCATTCTTGGGTAAAAAGCCGTGATTATTGTTGATTTTTTATCAAAGTCGGTCTATAATAAAATAGCTGGCAGGGTCAGGCCCTCCAGCCGCTTGAACTGAATTTATAGGAGGTACCTGTTATGCTCGTAAATGCAACCAATATGCTCCTCAAAGCTCGTGACGGCCACTATGGTGTTGGCCAGTTCAATATCAATAACCTGGAATGGACCCGGAGCATTCTGCTTCAGGCTCAGGCTATGCAGAGCCCGGTTATCCTGGGCGTTTCCGAGGGTGCCGGCAAATATATGACCGGTTTCAAGACCGTTGCCGCTATGGTGCGCGCAATGGATGAATCTCTCGGCATCACGGTTCCCGTTGTCCTGCACCTGGACCACGGCACCTATGAGGGCGCAAAGGCCTGCATTGAAGCCGGCTTTACCTCCATCATGTTCGATGGCTCCCACTACCCCATCGAAGAGAATATTGCCAAGACCCGTGAGCTGGTTGAGCTGGCACACGACAAGGGCCTGTCCATCGAAGCCGAAGTTGGTTCCATCGGCGGCGAAGAAGACGGTGTTGTTGGTATGGGCGAATGCGCAGACCCTGATGAGTGCAAGGCGATTGCAGATCTTGGTGTGGACATGCTGGCTGCAGGTATCGGCAATATCCATGGCAAGTATCCGGCTAACTGGCCTGGACTCAGCTTTGAGACACTGGCAGCTGTACAGGAGAAGACAGGTGCGATGCCTCTCGTTCTTCATGGCGGTACAGGTATTCCTGATGATATGATCAAGAAAGCCATCAATCTTGGCGTAGCAAAGATCAATGTTAACACAGAGTGTCAGCTTTCATTTGCTGCTGCTACAAGAAAATATATCGAAGAAGGCAAGGACCTTCAGGGCAAGGGTTACGATCCTCGTAAGCTGCTTGCGCCGGGTGCTGAAGCAATCAAAGCAACTGTCAGAGAGAAGATTGAATTATTCGGTTCTGCAGGCAAGGCATCTGAATAAAACAAATAATAAAGGCGGTTTAGAAGCATCGCAATAGAGAAATCCCAATCGATTATTCGGTACATGTGTGTCCGGATGATCGATTGGGATTTTTAGCTTTTCAGGATAATTTGAATGCCGCTTACATATGATGGATATGTATAGAGCGGGAAGTGACATTTGAAATGAGACGTAAGACAGGTCTTCTGTTTTTTATTTACGCGAGCAACGAGCCAAAGTCCGTGCTTGCACGAGACTTAGGCGACCGCCGCGATAACTTGAGAAACTCGTGGAGCGTGTTCCTCATAGTTGTATTGACAGCAACAGTGATCATAACATGTGCGGGCTGTTTGGGCGGACAGCAAAAATACAATGGTCATTCAGTTTTAGGCGGATTTTCAAAAGTGTCTCAAAAAGCATTTTCAAAAGTTTTTTTTCATCCGGATTTACAGAAAAAACCAATGATCGCCCTGACTTTTGATGACGGACCAAAAGCCGGAGTGACAGATTGGCTTCTGGATGAATTGGAGAAACGAAATGTGAAAGTGACATTTTTTCTCATCGGCAGTCAGGCAGATCTTCCGGAAAACAGGGAGACTATCCGGCGGATGGCAGAAGACGGACATCAGATCGGGTGTCATACCTATCACCATGTGCAGATGACGACATTGTCTGAAAATCAGCAGAAACAGGAAATCCTGCAGTGGTATCAGGCTGTTTCGAGCATTATCGGAGATTTCAGTTATGCAGTCCGTCCGCCCTATGGCTGTGTCAATAATGCTGTCTGCAGAAGTCTGAATGTGCCGGTGATCCTGTGGTCGGTGGATACCGAGGACTGGACGGGAAAAAGTGCCGGTGAGATCGCAGATTATGTGATTTCCGAAGCAAAGGACGGCGACATTATCCTGCTGCATGATATCTTTGAAGAAAGTGTTCAGGGGGCGGTGATGGCGCTTGACGATTTAATGCGCAGAGGCTATACTTTTGTTACAGTGAATGATTTGCTGGCTGACAGGGATATTGCCATTCAGAGCGGAAAGGTCTATCGTCAGGCGGCACAAGGAGGAAAATGATGAAGATTGGTTCACATGTGGGAATGAGCGGCAAGGAGATGTTTCTTGGTTCTGTGAAGGAGGCATTGTCTTACGGGGCGGATACATTGATGGTTTATACAGGTGCACCGCAGAATACAAGGCGCAAAGCGATAGAGGAACTCCGGGTGGAGGAGGGCTGGAATCTGATGAAAGAGAAGGGAATGGATGAGATTGTCATCCATGCACCGTATATTATTAATCTGGCCAATACAGTGAAGCCGGAGACCTATGAACTGGCGGTAGAGTTTCTTGCCAAAGAGATTGAGCGGACGGCTGCCATGGGGAGCAAGGTATTGATCCTGCATCCCGGGGCTCATGTGGGGGCCGGTGAGGAAGCAGGTATCAGGCGGATCATTGAAGGACTGAATACCGTGCTGACGGCCGATACGCCGGTGAATATTGCGCTGGAGACCATGGCGGGAAAGGGCAGTGAGATTGGACGGAATTTTGAAGAATTGGCAGCCATTTATGAAGGTGTTCGGTACAATGATAAGTTAAGAGTATGTTTCGATACCTGTCATGTTCATGATGCTGGCTATGATATTGTGCATGATTTTTCAGGTGTGATGTCGCAGTTTGACAAGGTGATCGGGCAGGATCAGATTGCGGTTTTCCATGTCAATGACAGCAAGAATCCATGCGGCGCCCATAAGGACCGTCATGAGAATTTTGGTTTTGGAGAGATTGGTTTTGAGGCACTGATGCAGGTAGTGAACTGTCCGGATTTTGAGCAGATACCGAAGATACTGGAGACACCGTATATTCCGGATGCTGAGAACAAGAAGAAAAGTTACGCACCGTATAAGTTTGAAATCGAAATGATTCGAAAGGGACTCTTTGATGCACAGCTCAAAGAGAAAATCCTTCAGGCAGCGAAGTAGGACGGTAAATGTTAGATGCATCAGATGAGGGAGAGAATTTTATGGAGAGATTATCGATGAGAATTCCTGAGAATGCCGCAGTAATTTTAAAGGGATTATCTGAGGCGGGATATGAAGCCTATGTGGTAGGAGGCTGCGTAAGGGACAGTCTGCTTGGTCGTGAACCGAAAGATTGGGATATTACCACATCCGCAAGACCGGAACAGGTAAAAGTCGTATTTGCGCATACCATTGATACAGGAATTGAGCATGGTACAGTGACAGTGATGATAGGCAAAGAAGGTTATGAAGTTACGACGTACCGTATTGACGGAGAGTATGAGGACAGCCGTCATCCGAAAGAAGTCCAGTTTACCAGTCAGCTTTTAGAGGATTTAAAGCGTCGCGATTTTACGATTAATGCCATGGCGTACAATCCGGATAGAGGAATTGTGGATGCCTTTGATGGTATCGGCGATTTGGAACGAAAGATCATCCGCTGTGTCGGTGTGCCTCAGGAACGCTTTGATGAGGATGCATTGCGTATCATGCGTGCAGTGCGCTTCTCTGCACAGCTTGGTTTTGAAATTGATGGACCGACAAAAGAAGCGATTACAGAGAAGGTACAGCAGCTTGAGAATATCAGCGCGGAGCGTATACAGATGGAACTGGTGAAGATTCTTGTGTCGGATCATCCCGAATACATGCGCCTGGCCTGTGATCTTGGCATTACAGCGGTTGTTCTGCCGGAATATGACAGAATCAGGGGTGTCAGCCAGCAAACGCCGAACCATATCTATGATGTGGAAGAACATACCCTTCGGGCGATGATGAATATTGTGCCGGACAAGGTTCTGCGTTTGACCATGCTGATGCATGATTTTGGCAAGCCGGATGTGAAAAAGGTGGTTGAAGGCGGTCGTGAGATTTTTTATAAGCATCCGGAGGTTAGTGCCGCCTATGCAGAGAAAATCATGCGCAGACTTAAATTCGACAACGATACCCGGACAAAAGTTGTACGACTTGTCAAGTGGCATGGCTTGAAATACGATGCTTCCGAAGTCAGTGTCAGAAGGGCACTAAACAGAGTCGGACAGGATATCTTTGAGGATTTCATCAAAGTCCAGCATGCAGATATTGAGGCAAAGAATCCGGCAGTTATTTCGGGCAAACTGGCTTTACTGGCAGAGAAGGAGAAAACATATCACAAAGTGATCGCGGAAGGACAGTGCTTTACCGTGCGTCAGTTAGCCATCGGTGGATTGGACCTGATCAGGGCCGGCATCGAACCGGGACCGTTGCTTGGAGCAGTACTGGACAAACTGACAGAGGCTGTCATCGATGACCAGAGGATGAACAACAAAGAAAAACTGTTGGAATTGACCGAAAAGCTTAAAGACGATCCGGCCGTATTTACTCCAAAAGAGGATTTCTTTATGTAAAAATGCGCGCGGTTCAGAGGTATTGAGTTGTGAAGCGTCTGACATAAAAAAACTGTCGGATTTCGAAAAATCCGACAGTTTTTTTATTCGGCTTTGCTGAATTTACCTTTGACTTTCTGCCAGAAAGTCTTCTTCGGTGGTGTTACCAGTGCAGGGCCTCTTAAGCTCTTCACACTGAGAATGTAGATACCGCCGACCATGGCTCTGATCTCCTGTTTCACAGGAATCATATCAAAAACCTTCTCATCACACATGAATGTCATGATACGCGGACCGACCTTAGCTTTAACAATCGGGACCTTGGAACGGCGCATCATCTTCGGTACGTTGTCGATGACAACCTTCGGAAGATTGGCCTCACTGATCTTCATGCGCTTTTTATCAATAACCAGTAATGTCATTGGCTGGGCAGCGTCCTGAAGCTGCTGCTGGGCATCTGCTGATTTCTTCTGCTGCTTGTTTCCCCATACACCAACAATTACAAGTGCGATAATCAGAATGGCAAGAATAACCAGAGTGACGATCCATGCGGTGCCAAGGGCTGCAATAGGTGCTATTGTCACGTTACTTCCTCCTTTAATACATTTCAAATCAATCGAATTTAAGTGTAGCATTTTTTCGCCAAAAAAGAAATAGTTTTTTGAGAAAAAAATAAGTTATTGTCAGGATTCGACATTGGCAAGGCTGTTTTCTTTCAGCATACCGCCGATGATGCCCTGAACCTGACTGCCGATATGGCGGCGTTCCTCCTTCGGCATGGCATTGAGATCGATCGGGTCACCAAATTCAATGATAACAGTGGAAGCCTTGATAAAAGGAATATGGTTCTCAAAAACATTTTCCGTATTGGTAATGGCTACCGGGATGATCAGACAGCCGGATTTCTCGGCAATCTTGAAGCTGCCTTCCTTAAATTCCAGCATGTCATCCCCCGGGGTACGTGTACCTTCCGGGAAAATGCAGACGGAACAGCCGCCTTTGACGGTGGCAATACAGTTGAGGATCGTCTTTAACCCTTCTTTGATATTCTCACGGTCAAGGAACTGACAGTTCATATAGCGCATCCAGCGTCGGATAAAAGGAATCCGTTCCAGCTCTTTCTTGGCAACAAAACCGGTGGTATTGTTGGTCAGGGGGTACAATGTTACGATATCGAAATAGCTTCGATGATTGGAAACATAGAGGACCGCCTGATCCTTTGGGACTTTTTCCTGGCCTTTAACAATCAGATGAATACCGGAGAGCCAGATAATGATCTTCAGTGCCGTTGTGACAATGACAAAAGAACTGCGTTCTTTCTTATGGATGTCGAAATGTCCGATGATGGCTTCAATCAGGTACAGCGGGATGCTGATAATGAAGAAGCAGAGCAGGAACAAAAGGACAAGGATTGTACGAATCATGCGTGGACCTCCATACGTGCGCGGTCACGGCCGTAAACTTCGCTGATGGTCTTCAGTGCTTCTGCCAGTTCCGGTGAGAGTCTGTCTGATGTGTAGCGCCATGCCCAGTTGCCTGCAGCAGCACCCGGTGTGTTCATACGGCAGTCACTTCCGAAACCGAAGAGATCCTGAAGTGGGAAAATCGCGTAGCGGGCAGTGGAGCCAAGGGCTGTACGGATGAAATCCCAGTGGATGTTGCTGCCGTCACAGTTCATATAGCGGCGGACCTTGTCACGGTATTTCTCATCCAGTTCAAGATACCAGCCAACCGTTGTATCATTGTCATGGGTACCTGTGTAGCAGATGCAGTTTTCAGGGTAGAGATAAGGCAGAAAATCGCTTTCTGCGGTGTCATTGAAGGCAAACTGAAGCACCTTCATACCTGGGAAATGGAAGGTATCACGGAGCTTCTCAACCTGCGGGGTGATCACACCGAGATCTTCTGCAAAAATCGGCAGGTCTTTGCCGAGTTCCTTCTCGATTGCGCGGAAAAGGGAAGCTCCCGGGCCCTTGATCCATTTGCCGTTGATAGCTGTTTCGTCACCGTACGGTACGGACCAGTAAGCTTCAAAACCGCGGAAATGATCAATACGCAGATAGTCCACAAGCTGCAGCTGCTGACGGATACGGGAGATCCACCATGCATATCCGGTTTTCTTGTGTTCTGTCCAATTGTAGAGCGGATTGCCCCACAGCTGACCGGTTTTTGAAAAATAATCCGGCGGTACACCGGCAACGGCT
>ENA-OPDD01000827-OPDD01000827.1-human-gut-metagenome-genome-assembly--contig:-NODE-827-length-22434-cov-7.902185_pt1 | contig 22434 bp, 21 predicted proteins | sample MGYA00241574_ERZ501499 | MGnify/ENA primary metagenome ERZ501499 (study PRJEB25962, sample SAMEA2042576) | human gut metagenome | biome: human gut; feature: human-associated habitat; material: faeces...
TGCGAAAAAGCTGGTGCTGGAGTACCTGACAAAGCTGAACCGGGAAACCGGATTAACAGTAATTATTGTTTCCTCTGAATTAGTAGAACTGCGGTCCATTTCTGACCGGATAGGCATCGTTTCTGACGGAAAGCTGGCATGTATCCTGTCTCCGGATGATTCAGATGCAAACTTTGGACTGGCAATGTCCGGAGCATGGAAAGGAGGTCAGAAAACTTGGAGAACGATTATCAGAAATCAACAGAAACCGGGGAAGAAACAATGTTACCGACATCAGGGAACACCGAACCGGCAGGGAGCGTGGCAGAAGTCCGGGATATGCTGGAGCTGAACGATAAAGGGAATGTGAAGAATACGATTGGGAACTGCCTGACGGTCTTTCAGTATGACCCGGTATTGTCCCATGCAGTCCGCTACAACCTGCTGACAGAGCGTGTGGACGTTGGAAAGCCACTGTGGTGGGTAAAGAACTCCCCTGCCCTTACGGACACTGATATATGTTATTTCATGTACTATCTGGAAAAGAATTACGGTCTTACCAGTGAGAAAAATATCCAGAAGGCAATCCGGCTGACCGCCGACCAGAACCGCTACCACCCGGTAAGGGATTACTTAAATTCCCTCTGCTGGGACGGGAAAGAACGTATCAGTCACGCCCTTTCCCATTTTCTTGGTGCGGAAGAAAGCGGTTACTGTCGGGAAGCCTTGCGGCTTTTCATGCTGGGTGCAATCCGCCGGGTATTTGAGCCGGGATGTAAATTTGAGGTCATGCTCTGTCTGGTGGGCGGTCAGGGTGCCGGAAAATCCACCTTTTTCCGTCTGCTTGCAGCCAAAGATGACTGGTTTACAGATGATTTGAAGAAGCTGGATGATGACAATGTTTACCGCAAATTGCAGGGGCACTGGATTATTGAAATGTCGGAAATGCTTGCTACCGCCAATGCAAAGAGCATAGAGGAAATCAAATCTTTTCTGAGCCGGTCAAAGGAAGTCTATAAAGTTCCCTATGATACGCACCCGGCTGACCGTATGCGTCAGTGCGTGTTTGGGGGAACATCCAACACCATAGACTTTCTCCCTCTTGACCGAACCGGGAATCGGCGTTTCCTGCCGGTCATGGTGGAGCCGGACAAGGCAGAGGTTCATATCCTTGCGGATGAAGCCGGTTCAAGGGAATATATTGGGCAGATGTGGGCGGAAGCAATGAATATTTACCGGAGAGGGGACTATTCCCTTTCTTTTTCCCCTGCCATGCAGGACTATCTGAAAGAATATCAGGCTGTTTTTATGCCAGAGGATACAAAGGCTGGCATGATACAGGAATTTCTGGATGATTTTAAGGGAAATATGGTCTGCTCCAAACAGCTTTACAAAGAAGCTCTGAACCATGCCTTTGACGAACCGAAGCAATGGGAAATCCGGGAAATCAACGATATTATGAACCACTCTGTTTCCGGCTGGCAGGCATTTAAGAATCCCAGACGCTTTCCCGGATATGGCAGACAGAAAGGCTGGGAACGTGCAACCGGCACTGACAATCTGCTTGGGAATGGAACAGAGGGTTTTACGGAACTGACAGAGGAAGAAGCCCGTCAGATGGAGCTTGTCTTTGAAAAATAGGAACGGGTTGCAGGTCTGGTTCATGCTTCGTTGCAGGGCATGTTGTCGGGGAAATTTCCTTGATTTTGCAAGGTATTTGCTGTACCGGCAACCATAACAACCAAATAATAATAAAAAAAGAAAACAGGAACAGATACAACCATAACTGCCTGACAAAACAGGAATCTGCATTTTTTTACGTCCGTTGCCGGACTTCGTTGCAGCTTCTTCCTTGTCGGGCATATTTTTTCGGGAGGAAATGCCTATGGCAGAAAAAAAGAAGAAAGACAGTACAGGAAACAATAAGGTGCAGTTTATTGTGGTGCGTGAGTTTGCCGGAAAGCAGACCATGAAAGAAGCCTTTGAACATCTGATTGAAAAGCAGACATGTAGACAGTTTGAAGAATGGCTGGATAAAAAAGCGTCATAAAAAGGTTGAAATACGGGCAGGGGCATGGTATTATAATAGTGTCATGTCCCTGTTCATAGAAGGAGAACACTATGAACAGGAAATCAAAACCAAATCAGAAAATAACTGCCCTTTATTGCAGGCTGTCCCTTGAGGATGGCGGGAACACCGAGAGCATGAGTATCAGCAACCAGAAACTTATGCTTACTGAATATGCTGAAAAAAACGGGATGTTCCAGTATGAATATTACGTGGATGACGGTTATACGGGGAGGAACTTCAACCGCCCCTCTTTCCAGCGGATGATAACTGACATTGAAGCCGGGAAAATCGGCTGTGTCATTACCAAAGACCTTTCAAGGCTTGGCAGGAATTATATTGAAGCCGGCAGTTATATCGAAATCTTTTTCCCAAAACACAAAGTAAGGTATATCGCAATTACAGATGGCGTGGACAGCCTGACAAGGCAGGAAATGGACATCACTCCGTTTAAAAATATCCTGAATGACATGTACAGCCGGGACATTTCAAAGAAAGTGCTGGCGGGGCGTATGACACGCTCCAGACAGGGGAAATTTGGGGGAGGACAGCCGCCGCTTGGTCTGATGCGTGACCCGGAGGATAACGGTCATCTGATTATAGACCCGGAAACCGCCCCGGTTATCCGGCATATCTATGACCTTGCCCTTGACGGACTGGGGTGTATGCGGATTGCAAAACGGCTTATGGAAGAAAAAATCCCTATCACAAGAGTAAAAAGCGGTACGAACTGTGATGTGAATTACTATTCGTGGGGCAGTTCAAGAATTAACCATATCCTGCGGAACCCGTTCTACAAAGGCTCCCATTTAGTCTGCCGAACACACCAGAAAGGTATCCGTTCCAACACTTATGACATTATTGCCAGAGAGGATTGGGAAGTGATTGATAACTGCCATGAAGCAATCATCTCACCGCAGGAGTGGGAACGGGTACAGGAAATCATTGACCGCAGACCGCCGGTCATGCAGGGCAATAATTGTCCGTTTTACAATCTTTTTCATGGCATTGTCTACTGTGCCACCTGTGGGAAATCCATGCAGGTGCGTTATGAAAAAGTGGGAAGAACCGGAAAAAACCGGTTTACGGGGGAAGAACGGGAACCCATTGACAAAGCCTATTATATCTGCCAGACCTACAATCGGTTAGGGAAAAATGCCTGCACCAGCCACAAAATAGAAGCAAGGGATTTGTATAACCTTGTTTTGAATGATATTCAGGAGCTGTCCGCTATGGCACTGAAAGACGCTGATATGTTCTACCAGCGGTTGAGCAGACGCATGGAACACCGCTATCTTGCTGATATTTCAGAAATCAAAAAGGAACTGGCACAGATAGAGGCAAGAAATAAAGAGATTGATGATATGTTTTTCAGCCTTTATACCGACAAGTCAAAAGGCATATTGACGGAGCAGCGTTTTATGAAGCTGACAGCGGCTTTGGAAACAGAACAGGAACAGAATCAATGCCGGGGACAGGAACTTACGCTGATGATGCGGCAGTCTGACGGACAGGAAAACGATGTAAAATCTTTTATCAAGGAAATCCGGCAGTACGCCACAATCAAGGAGCTGGACGAAGCGGTGCTGAACCGTCTTGTTGACCGTATTCTGATAGGCGAAGTCAGAAAAGAGGGCAGGCAGAAGTATCAGGAAGTCAAAATCATCTATAACTTTGTTGGAGAAATTCAGGAATAATGGAATAAATGAGTTCATAACCTCTCACCTGATGGTGGGAGGTTATGCATTGTCAGAAACTATTTCATTAAAATAAAAAATACGGAAACAATGCGGGCACCGTTTCCGCTAAAAAACCATTGTTTTTTGTTCGTCAATGACTATTATACCACCATTCTGTCAAAAATCAATCTATTTTCGATATTTGTTGCAAAGGTAAGATATGGTTTTTGAAACAAAGCGGTAGCTTTCCATGATAGTATCGTTCTTTTCAAAATATATTTTATGTCTTGACATCCGATTTGTGAACAGTTCATTCAGTTCGCTGATGCCCTTTTGTTTCATACCTTTGCTTTTAATGAGCCGGACATACACATATACTAAACAGATAAAATCATGGATAACGGGATTGCTCATCCATTTTTCTTTTTGGTTTTGTGATATGGTTTTTATTTTAGCAAGCTCGGTCTGTATTTCTTTGGTTTTGTGGATTGTGATATGATAAGGCGCTTTCAGGCTGTTCAGCAGGCAGTTGTTATGTGCAGCCGCATTCCGCAAAAATTTGACAGACCAGAGGAAACTGCTGTAATCTTCTGGAGATTTGTAAATGGAATAATATAGCTGGTATAAATCAATAAATTTTCCAAAAGACAATACTTCGACAATTTCCCACATGGCATAGCTGTCATCCGCTTCCTTTCGTTTCCTGATAAGGTCGCTGGCGGCAGAATTGCCAATTTTATCATACAAATCTTTCCGTCTTGTATAATCTGTATCCAGATATTTCTGGACAATCGAATATCCGTCCTCATCAGCATTATTGCTTAAATCAAACAAAATCTTTGTTTTTAAAGCGTGTTCAATATCAAGTGCCATAGAAAGTATCAGTTTACGCAAATGCATATCCAGAGTAGACAGTTCCTGCAAATAAGAAAAGTCGAGGTTCACATATTGACCGGCTTTTGCAGGGATTCGATATTTCTCATAATTTTTCCCATATGACTTGAGTTTAAAATAATAATTATTGTGCCTTAAAAAATCAGCGGCTTCTTTTTCTGAAACATATTGGAAGGTTATGTTCTTACTTTTCATGTCCTCAATTTGTTCTTCTATCGTTAGCTTTGGCTTCTTCATAATATAAAATTCCCCAATGGTTATTGTTCTGTCTGAGATAGAGATTATCACAAAAGCCTTAATTCGACAATATTATTCGATAAAAATTCAATTCATCACTTGACAATGTGGCAAAGAACTGATGTCTCAGGATGAGATCGCCGTCATGGACGGAGCCAAGTGTATTTTGCAGCTTCGAGGCGTGAGACCTTTTCTCAGTAACAAATACGACATTACGAAGCATCCAAAGTACCGGCAGCTCTCCGACTACGATAAGCGGAACGCCTTTGACATCGAGAAGTACCGGCAGCACAAGCTGGTAGTCAAGCCCGATGACACATTCGACCTCTATGATATGGGCGAGATCGAAGCGGATTAAAGCCCCGTCGCTGCACTGCGCAGTGGGTAAAGCCTGATGGCTCATCCCAAAGCAGAACAGCGACGGGGCTTCTTTTTTTATGCCCATTTTCAAAAATACACAACCAATCTTTTTCAAATCAAGGAGGAAAATCTATGGCTTTCATCAATCAGGCTGTCACGGTTCTTCAGACGCTCGTTATCGCCCTCGGCGCAGGTCTCGCAGTGTGGGGTGTTGTCAACCTCATGGAAGGCTACGGCAACGACAACCCCGGCGCCAAGTCTCAGGGCATCAAGCAGCTCATGGCTGGCGGCGGTGTGGTGCTGATCGGCACGACCCTCATCCCCCTGCTCTCCGGTTTGTTCGGCTAATCCACGGCAAGCCCAGCTTAACCGAAGGGTGGTGAAATATTGGGCAGCATTTTAGAAAAGATCGAACAAGCTCTCAAGGATATGCTGATCGGATGGATCGAGAGCAACCTGACCAATATGTTCACCGATGTCAATGAGAAGGTAGGAACGATTGCCGCCGAAGTTGGGCAAACACCGTCCGGCTGGAACGGCGGCGTGTACCAGATGATCCGGGGACTATCCGAAAACGTGATAGTCCCCATCGCTGGTATCATCATCACCTTCGTTTTGTGCTACGAGCTGATTTCCATGATCACCGAGAAAAACAACCTTCACGACATGGACACTTGGATGTTCTTCAAGTGGTTTTTCAAGGCGGCTGTGGCGATCTACCTCGTGACGCATACGTTTGACATCGTGATGGCAGTATTCGACATCGGGCAGAACGTGGTTTCCGGTGCAGCCGGAGTCATCCACGGCAACACCAGTATTGATATTGATTCGACGATTGCGCAGATGCGTACCGGCATGGAGAACATGGGCGTCGGAGAACTGCTCGGACTGTCGATAGAAACTCTTCTGATCAGCTTGTGCCTCAAAATCATGGCGATCCTCATTACGGTCATTCTCTACGGGCGCATGATTGAGATTTACTGCACCGTGAGCATTGCGCCTATTCCCATCGCAACCATGAGCAACCGCGAATGGGGCAGCATCGGCACGAACTATCTGAAAGGCTTGTTCGCTCTGGCATTTCAGGGCTTTCTCATCATGGTCTGCGTCGGCATCTACGCAGTGCTGATCAACGGCATGATTATCGCAGACAACATTCACTCGGCTCTGTTCTCTGTGGCAGCGTATACGGTCATTCTGTGCTTCTCGCTGTTCAAGACCGGAAGCCTCGCAAAATCCATTTTCCATGCGCACTAAGGAGGTCGGCAGCATGAAGAAGTACAGCATCATCTACGCCGATCCCCCTTGGGCGTATCGGACTTACTCCAAGAAGGGACAGGGGCGGTCGGCAGAAAGCCATTATCCGACGATGTGCATTGAAGACATCAAGGCACTTCCGGTTGGCGAACTGGCTGCGAAGGACTGCGCTCTGTTCCTCTGGATCACGTTCCCATGCCTCTGTGAAGCACTCGAAGTGCTGACGGCATGGGGCTTTTCTTATAAGACCGTGGCTTTTGTATGGGTGAAGCAAAACCGCAAGAACGATGACCTCTTCACCGGCATGGGGTATTGGACAAGGGCAAACGCGGAAATCTGCATCCTTGCCACGAAGGGACATCCGAAGCGAGTTGACGCCGGTGTGCGTCAGGTCATCCTCAGCCACATCGAAGAGCATTCCAAAAAGCCGGATGAGGCGCGGGAACGCATTGTTCGGCTCATGGGAGACCTTCCCCGCGTAGAGCTTTTTGCCCGTCAGTCTCCCGAAGGCTGGGACGTTTGGGGCAACGAGGTCGAATGCACGGCACATCTTCCAATGGAGGAAACACCATGCTGCGGCTAAGACCTATCTCTCTTCGAGACGCCAACGAGTATGTCCGGAAGCATCACCGGCATCACAAGCCGGTTGCCGGTCACAAGTTTTCCATCGGCTGTGAAGCAGACGGTGAGCTTGTCGGTGTAATCATCGCCGGGCGTCCCGTCAGCCGGTATCTGGATGACGGCTTCACATTGGAGGTTACAAGGCTATGCACCAACGGGGCGAAGAACGCTTGCAGCTTTCTCTACGGCGCGGCGGCAAGAGCTGCTGCGGCTATGGGCTATAAGCGCATCATCACCTACACGCTGGAAAGCGAAAACGGTGCAAGCCTTCGGGCTTCCGGCTGGATTTGTCAAGGCAAAGCGGGTGGGCTTCGCTGGACGGGCAAGCGTCAGCCGAAGGAGGAACAGTATCCCGCACAAATGAAGCTGCGCTACGAAAAGCAGCTTAGAAAGGAGGAAACAGTCAATGGCATTTGTTCCGGTCCCGAAGGATCTTAACCGCGTCAAAACGAAGGTCATGTTCAACCTGACCAAGCGGCAGCTCATTTGTTTTTCCATCGCTGCGGCGGTCGGCGTCCCGATCTTCTTTCTGGCGAAGGCGCATCTCGACTTGTCTACGGCGGCAATGCTGATGGTGGTTATCATGCTCCCGTTCATCTTCTTCGCGCTTTACGAGAAGGACGGTCAGCCCGCCGAGAAGTATCTGTACCACATCGTACAGTCCATGTTTATCCGCGACAATGTGCGTCCCTATCGCACAAACAATCTTTACGCTGAGATTCAGCAGAAAATCAAAGAACAGGAGGAATTGCAGATTGAACAACAGCACAGCAAAGGCAAAGCCTAAGAAGACGGTCAAAAACGGCGTCGTTTACGGCGATGCCCTTTCCGCTCAGGAGAAAAAGCGAATCGTCATGCAGAAGAAAAAGGACAGGAAGGCAAAGAAAGTCCGCAAGTCCGCCCAGCAGACCATTCCCTATGTGGAGATGTGCCGCGACGGTATCTGCAAGGTGAATAACCGGCTCTATACCAAGTCCATCGGTTTCGAGGACATCAATTACCAGCTTGCACAGAACGAGGACAAAACTGCCATCTTTGAAGCATGGTGCGACTTTCTGAACTACTTCGACAGCTCGATCTTCGTCCAGCTCTCCTTCATCAATCAGAAGGCAAGCCTCAATGAGTTCCGCAAGCGCATCAACATTCCGGCACAGGAGGACGCTTTCAACGACATCCGCTCTGAGTATTCCGGAATGCTGCAAAGTCAGCTCACCAAGGGCAACAACGGGCTGATCAAGAAGAAGTACATCACCTTCGGCATTGAGGCGGACTCCCTCCGCACGGCAAAGCCGAAGCTCGAACGCATTGAAACCGACATCCTCAACAACTTCAAAACTCTCGGCGTGAAAACCGAGCCGCTGTCCGGCTACGAACGGCTGAAAGTGCTTCATGATGTGTTCAATATGGACAGCAATGAGCCGTTCCGCTTTTCCTTTGACATGGTAGCCCGGACGGGACTCAGCACGAAGGACTTCATCGCGCCCACTTCCTTTGACTTCCGTGAAGGCAAGTGCTTCAAGATGGGCAAAACCATCGGCGCGGTGAGCTTCCTGCAAATCCTCGCGCCGGAACTCAATGACCGTATGCTTGCCGACTTCCTTGAGATGGACAGCAACATCACGGTCAATTTTCATATCCGGACGATTGACCAGGCGAAGGCGATCAAGAGCATTAAGTCGAAGATCACCGACCTCGACAAGATGAAGATCGAAGAGCAGAAAAAAGCCGTCCGCTCCGGCTACGACATGGACATCATCCCGTCCGACCTCGCCACCTTCGGCGGTGAGGCAAAGCGTCTGTTGCAGGATCTCCAGACCCGCAATGAGAGACTATTCCTTGTGACCATCCTCATCATGAATACGGCAACCAATCGCCAGAAGCTCGAAAACGCGGTGTTCCAAACCGCCGCCATTGCCCAAAAGTATAACTGTGCGCTCAAGCGTCTTGACTTCCAGCAGGAAGAAGGGCTGATGTCCTCTTTGCCTATCGGCGTCAATCAGGTGGAGATTGAGCGCGGACTGACCACTTCCAGCACGGCGGTTTTCGTGCCGTTCACCACGCAGGAGCTTTTTCAGGGCGGCGAAGCTCTCTACTATGGGCTGAATGCGCTTTCCAACAACATGATCATGGTTGACCGCAAGCGGCTCAAGAACCCGAATGGGCTGATCTTGGGTACACCCGGTTCCGGTAAATCCTTCTCCGCCAAGCGCGAAATGACGAACGCCTTCCTCATCACAGAGGATGACATCATCGTCTGCGACCCCGAAGCCGAGTATTTTCCCCTCGTGCAGAAGCTCGGCGGTCAGGTCATCCGCATTTCGCCGGTCAGCACGGATTACATCAATCCTCTGGACATCAACACGAACTACTCCGAAGAGGAAAACCCGCTGACGCTGAAATCCGACTTCATCCTCTCCATGTGTGAGCTGATTGTCGGCGGCAAGGACGGCTTGCAGCCGGTTGAGAAGACCATCATTGACCGCAGTGTTCGCATGGTCTATCAGGAGTTTCTTGCAGACCCCCAGCCGGAGAAAATGCCAATCCTCGAAGACCTCTACAACATTCTGAGGAATCAGAAGGAGCCGGAGGCACAGCGCATCGCAACCGCCCTTGAAATCTATGTTCACGGCTCTCTGAACGTCTTCAATCACAGAACGAATGTGGATGTCAACAACCGCTTCGTCTGCTATGACATCCGCGAACTCGGCAAGCAGCTCAAAAAGCTCGGTATGCTGATTGTTCAGGATCAGGTGTGGAACAGAGTTACCATCAACCGCGCCCAGCACAAGGCAACGCGCTACTACATGGACGAGTTCCATCTGCTCTTGAAAGAAGAACAGACCGCCGCATACAGCGTGGAAATCTGGAAGCGTTTCAGAAAATGGGGCGGCATCCCGACCGGAATCACGCAGAACGTCAAGGATCTTCTTGCCTCCCGCGAGGTGGAGAACATCTTTGAAAACTCGGATTTTGTCTACCTTCTGAATCAGGCATCCGGCGACCGGCAGATTCTCTCGAAGGCGCTGAACATCTCGCCCAGCCAGCAGAACTACATCACCAATTCCAATGCCGGTGAGGGGCTGATCTTCTACGGCTCGACCATCGTTCCCTTCAAGGACGATTTCCCGAAGGACACCCAGCTCTACCGCATCATGACCACCCGCTTAGAAGAAACCGTACAGAACTAAGGAGGATTTTGAATATGAACAAGAACTTCAATCTTGAGAACGCCAAGAGCATCATCGCAGAAGCCAGCGGTGTCCCCGTAAACACCACGTTTGGCAGCATCACCAAGCCGATTGACCTTCTGCTTGAGGTCATCGACATGAGCGCCGATCTCATTGCCCTCATCCACGAGGAAACCGAACTGAAAAAGCACCATCGCGCCTACCTCCACGTTCATGAGGAACTGGAGGACTGCGCCGACCAGATGGCAGAGCGTATGCAGGAGATTTTCGATGAAACCACTGACTGTGTGATCAAGCTGATGAAGGATGTCCACGAGACGTTCCGAGTCCGCAAGCAGGAAGCGGCTGAGGACGATGCCGATACCGTCACCATCGCCAAGGAAGACTACGAAACCATGATCGACGATCTGCTCACGATGTCCGAAATCATTCAGTGCGTCGCAGATATGCGCACGCAGGATGTGAAGGCAATCCACGAGTTCGGCAAGTTCGTCCCCGCCTTTGCCGCCTTTGAGAAGAACCGTCTGAGCCTCTATCGTGAGGCGGCGAAGGAAGCCGAGGAAATCTTCGACCGTTGGGCAGACGAGATTGACGATCTCGACGAGGACTTCATGGAAGATGAGGACTATGAGCCGGACGAGTATTACTCCGACTGATGCCCATTGAAATGTTGTCGGGTTTTACAGCCAACATTTCAATGGAAACACAAATCCAACAGAACAGGAGGTACACCACCATACAACTTGACATCATTCATACCGGCGATTGCCTTGAAATTATGAAAACTCTGCCCGATGATAGCGTTCATTGCTGTGTGACGTCCCCTCCGTATTACGCGCTCCGCGATTACGGCATGGAGGCTCAGATCGGCAGAGAGACAACGCCGAAGGAATATATCTCGCGCCTGACGGAAGTGTTTACCGAAGTCAGGCGCGTTTTGCGTCCGGATGGAACGCTCTGGCTGAACATCTCGGACACCTACGCCGGAAAGGGCAATCAGGGAGATTTCATTGACCCGAAGAACCCCAACGGCAGAAACGGTCAGGCTGTGGCTCTCAACAACAAGGTTGAGGGCTGCAAGCCGAAGGACATGATCGGTATTCCGTGGATGCTTGCTTTTGCCCTCCGTGATACCGGCTGGTATCTGCGCAACGACATCATCTGGATGAAGGATAACCCCATGCCGGAGAGCGTCAGAGACCGCTGCGCCCGCTGCTACGAGCATATTTTCCTGTTCTCCAAGTCCAAGAAGTATTTCTTCGACTACAAGGCAATCTCCGAGCCGATTGCCCCTGCAACGGCAGAACGCCTCAAGCGCGGCATGAAGGGCGGTAACAAATACGGAAAGCCCGTTCCCGGTCAGCCTCAGCCGCAATCCATCAACCGCCCCCGTGAGCATGGCGAGATCAAGGAAGCAGACATCAATCCGCTCCGCAACAAGCGCGATGTCTGGAAGATCAACACCGTCCCCTTCAAGGGCGGTCACTATGCCGCCTACCCTCCGAAGCTGGTTGAAACCTGTCTTCTCGCCGGTTGTCCAGAAGGCGGCATTGTGCTTGACCCCTTTATGGGAAGCGGCACAACCGGCATGGTTGCCGCGCAGATGGGGCGGCATTTTGTAGGCGTAGAGCTGAACCCAGAATACACCGAGCTTGCCTACAAGCGGATCGGAGGTGAAATCTGATGCCCAAGGAACCGGAACTCAAAGCCCGCGACAAGGTAGTCGTGCGGATGACGCGGGAGGGCGCGGTTGAGGAAAACCTGACGGCTGGCACCGGGCAGAGAGTGTCAAAACGGCTGGAAGATGCAGAGCTGGTCAAGCCGGTTGAGACAGCCGTGCCTTCCGAAGCTCTTTCCCCAGAGGAACAGAAAAAGGTGCAGATGCGCCGTCAGCAGCGTCAGTTTCAGGTGGAACACGCCGAGGACAACGACACACAGCCGCCCTCGGAAACGTCCGTCACAGACGAAAAAAAGGCAGAAAATCCACCCCAGAATGTACCTGAACCGCTGCCCTCGGAAACGCCGTTCAAGCCTCCAACTTTAGAGCAGCACGGCGTTTCTTCTCATACCGGCACGGTGATTGCTGAAACGGTTGTCACGCACAAGCTGCGCAAGACCTCTGCGGTTGAAGCAGTGGATGCAGATGCCATTCTCACTCAAGCGGCGGAAACCGCCTCCGCAAAGCCGGTCTCGGACGATGCCGTTCCGCCCACGAAGCGGATGCAGAAGCTCGAAAGGAAGTCCGAGAAGGCGCATGAGCGTCTGGATGCCGTCCGTGAGAAGCTGCCCACGCACAAGGTTCTCAAGAAAGAGCGTGTCTTCGATGAAGAGACCGGCAAGGGCAAAACCCGCCTTCATTTTGAGGATGAGCTGAAAAAGCCAAAAGGCAAAGGCAAGCTGCAATTTGAAGCAGATAAAACCGTCCGCAAGGTCGGTGACACTCTCGCCTCCGGCATTCACGGCAAAATCCATGAGGTCGAACAGGAAAACTCGGCGGTTGAGGCAGCGCATAAAACGGAGATCGCCGCCGAGACTACCGCTCGGCATTTCAGTCATCATCGGGAAAGCAGCGTCAACAAGCCTTATGAGAAGGTCTCTAAGCTGGAACATAAGGCGGATGTCGCTGATGCGAAGCTCCAATATGAGAGAAATCAGCAGGAGCATCCTGAGATGAAGAAGCAGAACATGAACAAGCACTACCAGAAGCAGAGCATCAAGAAGGAGTATGCCGCCGCTCGAAATGCCGGTTCTCAGACTGCCACAAAGAATACCGGCAAGAAGCTCAGTGAGAAGGCGTCCGACAAGATCAAGGAGTTCTTTGAGAAGAACAAGAAGGTCCTCATCTGGATCGGCGTCGGAATTGCCCTTCTCGTTTTGCTCGGTGCCGGAATCAGCTCGTGTTCGATGCTTACTTCTACCGGCTCGACGGTAATCGCTTCCTCTTATCTTAGTGAGGATGACGCGATGCTTGGCGCGGAGGCGCAGTATTGCCGGATGGAGCAAGAGCTGCAAAGCTATCTGGATAACTATGAAGGCACTCATGGCTATGACGAATATCACTTCGATCTGGATGATATTGAGCATGACCCCTATGTGCTGATCTCCATTCTCTCGGCTCTCCATGAGGGCGAGTTCACGCTGGATGAGGTGCAGGGTACGCTCCAAATGCTGTTTGAAAAGCAGTATATCCTCACAGAAGAGGTCATCGTCGAAACCAGATACCGCACGGAGACCGACACATGGACGGATGCAGACGGCAATACGCACACGGAAACCTACCGCGTCCCGTATGACTACTACATCTGCAACGTGAAGCTCGAAAACTTCAATCTCTCCCACGTCCCGGTCTACATCATGTCTCAGGAACAGCTCTCCATGTACGCAACGTATATGTCGGTGCTGGGCAACCGCGAGGATCTGTTCGGTGATTCTCCCTATGTGGACAAGTACATTACAAATCCTCCCGCCGACTACGATGTCAACCCGGAATACCTGAACGACGAGAAGTTTGCGACACTGATCACCGAGGCGGAAAAGTATCTCGGCTATCCGTATGTGTGGGGCGGCTCCAATCCCGACACGTCCTTCGACTGCTCCGGCTTCGTCAGCTACGTTCTCACAAACAGCGGACTTGTGAATACCGGGCGGTTGGGCGCACAGGGGCTTTACAACATCAGTACGCCGGTTTCAAAGGCGAATGCACAGCCCGGTGATCTCATCTTTTTCGTCGGGACGTATGACACCCCCGGTGTGTCCCACGTCGGCATTTACGTCGGTGATGGGGTCATGATCCACTGCGGCGACCCCATTCAGTACACATCCATCAACTCTTCCTATTGGCAGCAGCATTTCTACGCCTTCGGAAGACCCGCCTATTAAAAGAAAGGAGTTTTGCATGAATCCCAAGTATCAGAAAGTCCTCTCCGACATCGAGAAGGCTGAAAAGAAGAAGTCCGAAATCGAAGGTCAGCTCAAGGAGCTGTACGACAAGAAGACAGAGCTGGAAAACCTTGAAATCATCAACACCGTGCGCTCTATGGTGATGGACAAGGATCAGATCATGGCGTTCCTGTCTTCCATGAAGGGCGGCACCAAGCCCGCTGAAAATACGGAGGTAATCGACAATGCGTAAGAAGTTTCGTTTTCTGACCGTCCTTGCGGTCTGCGTCATGGTTCTGTCCTGCTTCTCGGTGACGGCGTTTGCCTACGCCGATGATACCGAGCAGAACCTTCCCGTTACGGAGGCAACACAGCCGGAACAGCAGCCTGAAACCACTCCCGCGCCGGAAAAGCCGATGGGTGAGCCGATTGACGATGAGGGCAACGCCTACACCCGCGACTTGCTCTATGACAAGGCAACCAACAAGCAGTTCATCACTGTCCAGACGAAGAACGGCAACACCTTCTTCATTGTCATCGACTACGATGCGCCCATCAACGAGGATGAGGAACAGTATCAGACGTACTTCCTGAACATGGTCGATGAGAGCGATCTGCTTGCGCTGCTGGATGAAGACACTGCGGCTGCGCTGACCACCTGTAATTGCAAAGAGAAATGCGCTGCCGGTCAGGTCAACACCGACTGCCCGGTCTGCAAGACCAACATGAGCGAATGCACCGGCACTGCTCCCGTAGTTCAGGAACCGGAAAAGGACGCAGAAACCGATGTTCCTGAGACTAAGCCCGAAAAGAAGTCCAACATCGGCATGATCATCGCAGTCTTTGCCATTGTCGGTGTTGCTGGTGCGGCTTATTACTACATCAAGTTCGTCAAGGGCAGAAAGCCCAAAGATGAGGATATGGACTTCTTCGATGATGAAGGCTACGAGGAAGAGCCGTACATCAACGAGGATGAAGAGCCGCAGATTGCGGAGGATGCCGAAACGGATGGTGATGAAGATTGATCTTAGTCATTGCTGAAAAGCCCAGCGTAGCCCAGTCCATTGCAAAGGTGCTGGGCGCGACATCCCGCAAGGACGGCTACATGGAGGGCGGCAATTACATCGTTTCGTGGTGCTTCGGACATCTGGTGGAGCTGGCAGACGCCAGCTCCTACGATGAGCGGTATGCCAAGTGGCGGTATGACGATCTGCCCATTGTTCCGGAAAACTGGATGTTTGAGGTCACGAAGGACAAAGCCCCGCAGTTTAAGGTGCTGTCCTCTCTCATGAAGGACAAGCGTGTCACCGAGCTTGTCTGCGCAACTGATGCAGGGCGCGAGGGTGAGCTGATTTTCCGGCTGGTCTACAACAAAGCCGGATGCACCAAGCCCTTCAAGCGTCTGTGGATCAGCTCGTTGGAGGACTCCGCCATCCGCGAAGGCTTCCAGCATCTCCGGGACGGCAAGGAATATGACCGTCTCTATGAAGCGGCACTCAGCCGCTCGAAGGCGGATTGGATTGTCGGTATCAACGGCACCCGCCTTTTCACCTCGCTCTATCACAAGAAGCTGGTGGTTGGGCGCGTCCAGACGCCGACCCTTGCAATGCTGGTGGAGCGTGACGGGAAAATCTCCACGTTCCAGAAGGAGAAATATTTCAATATCCACATCGGCAAGGGCGATTTGACCGGCGATTTGGAAAAGGTCAAAACCGAAGAGGAAGCAAAGAAGATTGCGGCGGCTTGCGGGAAAAAGCAAGCCGTCGTTTCTTCTCTCAAGCGGGAGACGAAGACCGTCAATCCTCCGAAGCTCTACGATCTGACCACCTTGCAGCGCGAGGCAAACCGCTACTACGGCTTCACTGCCCAGCAGACGCTCGATCTCGTTCAGACGCTTTACGAAAAGAAGCTCCTGACCTATCCGCGCACGGACAGCCAGTTCATCACGGACGATATGGAGGACACCGCCCGTCAGGTCATTTCTATCGTATGCCGTCAGCTTCCGCTTTTCTCCGGTGTTTCGGTCACTCCGGACATTGCCCGCGTGACCGACAACAGCAAGGTCACAGATCACCACGCCATTCTCCCGACCATCCAGCTTGAAAAGCAGGATATTTCCGCGCTTCCTCAGTCGGAACAGAAAATCCTCAATCTTGTCGGAATGCGCCTTCTGTGTGCAACCAGCGAGAAGCACACCTACGCAGAAACGCAGATCACGCTCTCCTGCGAGAGCTACGAGTTCAAAACCAAGGGCAAGACCGTTGTTCAAAACGGCTGGAAAGCCATTGAAGAGCTGTTCAAGGCATCTCTCAAGACGAAGGAAAAGGATGATCCCATGAAGTCCCTGCCCGAAGTCCATGAAGGCGATGTTCTGGATGGTGTGTCCGCCAGCGTCACCGAACACTTCACAACGCCCCCGAAGCAGTACACGGAAGACACGCTCCTGTCTGCAATGGAGACTGCCGGAAACGATCAGTTCGACGATGACACCGAGAAGAAAGGTCTCGGCACTCCCGCGACCCGTGCCGGTATCATTGAAAAGCTGGTGAAGTCCGGCTTTGCAGAGCGCAAGGGCAAATCCCTCATTCCCACGAAGGACGGCTGCAACCTCGTCTGCGTCCTGCCGGAACAGATCACCTCTCCCGCAATGACGGCGGAATGGGAAAACACGCTCATGGAGATTGAGCGCGGCAATGCGGATGCAGATACCTTCCTCAGCGGCATTGTCCAGATGACCGGGGATCTTGTGAAAGCCTACCCGTTCCTCTCTGACGCCGAAGCCCAGCGTTTCGGCACGGGCAAGGAGGAAATCGGCAAATGCCCCCGCTGCGGCTCTCCGGTCTACGTCGGCAAGGGCAATTTCTACTGCTCGAACAAGGAATGCTCCTTCTGCCTGTGGGAAGACAACAAGTTCTTTTCCAGCAAGAAAAAGAAGCTGACCAATAAGATTGCAAAGGAGCTGCTGGACAAAGGCTGGTGCCGCGTGACCGGGCTTTACACGCCGAAGAAGCCTCAGCTCTACGATGCGGTGATCCGTCTGGATGACAGCGGCGGCAAATACGTCAGCTTCAAGATGGAGTTTGATCGATGAGCCGCCCGAAATATGTTGCCTCTTGCAGCGGAGGCAAGGACAGCGTAGCGACGCTCCTGCTGGCTGCACAGCACAATGAGCCGCTGGACGAGGCAGTTTTCAGCGAGGTCATGTTCGACAAGGACACAAGCGGCGAAGTCCCGGAACACCGGGACTTCATTTATGACCGGCTCAAGCCCTTCTGCGAGAAGGAGCTGGGCATCAAGTTCACCATTCTCCATGCAGACAAGACCTACGATGACGTGTTCCATCACATCATCACCCGCGGACCTCACAAGGGCGAGGTTCGCGGTTTCGCGTGGGCTGGGATGTGCGCGGTCAATCGGGACTGCAAAATCCCGCCCGTCCGCAAGTACAATGCCGCGCTTTCTCCGGACACCGTGAGCTATGTCGGCATCGCGGAGGATGAACCCAAACGTCTTGTGCGTTTGGACGGTGTGAAGAAGGTCAGTCTGCTTGTCAAGTACGGCATGACCGAGGCGGACGCCTACAAGCTCTGTCAGGAACACGGGCTGCTTTCCCCAATCTACGCTCACTGCCGAAGAAACGGCTGCTGGTTCTGTCCCAACGCAAGCGACTCGGAGCTGCTGCACATGGTCACAAATCACCCGGATATGTTTGACCGGCTGATTGAATGGGAGAACGAAGACAACATATTCCATCGTCGGATGACGCGCAGAGAAACCCCGTCTGAGGTAAAGGCTCGTTTACTGAGCAAATCCCAGACGGGTTTTTCTTCACCCAAAAGAAAATAAGAAATGGAGGTTTGAGATGGCTGAAAACAAAAATGCACAGCAAGTCCGCGAAATCACGGACAAGCTGGAACAGGGCATCAAGGAGCTTTTTGAATCCGAGCGGTTCAAGGAATATCTCCGCACAATGTCCAAGTTCTACAACTATTCCTTCAACAACACGCTGCTCATTGCGATGCAGAAGCCGGAGGCAACCTATGTTGCCGGTTATACCTCGTGGCAGCGCAACTTTGACCGTCAGGTCATGAAGGGCGAAAAGGGCATCAAGATTCTTGCACCCGCGCCGTACAAGACGCAGGAAGAGCGTGAAAAGGTTGACCCCGTAACCCAGAAGCCGGTGATCGGCGCAGACGGAAAGGCTGTCACGGAGACGGTCGAGGTTCTGCGTCCTGCCTTCAAGGTGGTAAGCGTCTTCGATGTCTCTCAGACGGACGGCAAGGAGCTTCCGGACATCATCGTCGATGAGCTGAAAGGCACCGTCGAAAACTACGAGGCATTCTTCGATGCGCTCAAGCAGGAATCTCCTGTCCCCATATCCTTTGAGGATATTCCGGGCGGCGCAAAGGGATTCTTCTCGCCGGTTGAAAGCCGCATTGCCATTCAGGAAGGCATGAGCGAAATCCAGACGGTCAAGACCGCCATTCATGAGATTGCTCACGCAAAGCTCCACGCTTTCAAGCCGGATGAGAAAGCCGCGCCAGAAGATAAGAAGGATCGGCACACCAAGGAGGTTGAAGCGGAAAGCGTTGCCTACACCGTCTGCCAGCGTTACGGCATTGAAACCTCGGACTATTCCTTCGGCTACATCGCCGGTTGGTCTTCCGGCAAGGAAACCAAGGAACTGAAAAGCTCTCTGGACACCATCCGCAAGACGGCGGCTGAGATGATCGAGGGCATTGACGCCAAGCTCAAGGTGCTGCTGGCAGAAAAAGCACAGTCCGAAGAGAAGGCAGCCGAGGCACCCGTGGAAGCGATGCAGGAAGTCCCTATTTACCGCGAGACTGCGAATTATGCCTATGAAGCCGGTGAGATGGAGTCATATCGCGCCTCTCTCGCTGCAAACGTGGAATGCCGCAGAGCGATTGAGGCGGCAATCAGCGCCAACTACGGAGATAACCGGCTGGATGCGGATGCTGCCGTGAAAAGCGTCCTTGAGCAGTTCTCTACGGAGCGCGTCCGATATGTCCTCGCAAACACCATTCAGCAGAAAGACTTTGACGGGCGCATTCCCCATCCCCTCAAGGAATGGGTGAAGACCGTTGAGGTCTGCCCGGAGAATGCCTCGCGCTTCCTTGTGGACAAACCCAATCCCGGACTGACGGCACTTTTCGTGGATGCGTTCCGACAGCAGACCGAACCTGAGAAGGAAGTCACTTCTGAGAAAGCAGAGGAAAGAGACCCGGAGGTCGTTGCATGGGAGAACGATGAGATTACCTCTATTGAGGTAAAAACCGTGGAGGTCAAATCTCCATTTGCTCCCTTGCCGGAGGAAGCGTCAAAAGCACCGAAGGCGCACCGACTGACCGCCGAAGAGAAGGAGATCAAAGCCGCCGTCATGGACACGCTCAAGGGGCAGATTGCCTATAACAATGACGGAATGCGGGCAACCTACCGCGCTTCCAACCATTCCTTCAATCTGTTGGCAAGGAACGGCGTCAGGATCGAGGGCAACACGGTCACGCAGAACGGTGAGCCGCTGTTCAAAATTTATCGCCGTCATGCCGCGCGGAAAACACAGGGCTGTTACCGTGAGCTGATGCCGACGCTGGAATACGTCAAGCAGGAGCAGAAGCAGGAAAAGCCCTCCATCCGCGATCAGCTTAAAGCCGCCGCGAAAACGCAGCCGGAGAAGAAGTCTCCGGTCAAATCCAAAACGCACGACATGGAGTTGTGAGAAAGGAGAAGCATGAAGAAATACACAGACGTTGACATCGTTGCGGAGCTGCAGAAGCTCGTGGACAGTCATGTAGACAGCTACAAGGAAGACTTCGACATCGACAAGCGCATCATCCGCCGCGCTGCCGAAAGCCAGAATCCCGAAGACAGGACGCTGATGTGGTTCTGCCGCCCACACGGAACGCATTGCCTCAATGAAAATCAGGTCTTCATTCAGGGGACGCGGGATCACAACACCTTCCGTTTCTACGCGGAGCAGACCTGCGACGAGTGCATTGCCCGTGTCATTGTCCCGAAAGCCGTTAAGCGCGGCAAGGTCTTCGGAGATGTCTTTGAGATCAACTACCGGGAACAGGCGGCAAATGTGGCGCAGAACTCGATTGCGCCGGATCACGACCGGCTGACCTTTGCAGATGGCTTTGTGCTGGAAGCCCCCTGCCGCAGCAGTTTCGACGAGGCAATGGCTCTGGTCGGTGAGCATGGCGGCGTCAAAACCCGCCAGACGCTCCCAAAGGATGCGGAGACTCTGGCGGAAGTGCTGTCCAAGCAAAAAACCCGCCGTGACAGACTGCCGGATGCAGGAAGGACAGAGACGCTTTCGCCTCTGCCCGTTGCAGAACTTCGGAAGTACGAGGCGGTCAAAAAGGCTCACCCTGACGCGCTGGTCTGCTTTGCCCAGAATGGCTATTTTGAGCTGTACGGCAAGGACGCGGAAAAAGCCGCGCCCCTGCTCGGCACAAAGCTCCTTGAGAAGAAGGTACGCGGCAAGCCCTCCATGCCAGTGACCGGCTTCCGTGAAAGCGCATGGGTAGCCGGTTCTCACAAGCTCTGGAAGTCCGGCGCAGATGTCTTTCCCAGCAAGGACGGCGAGACCTTCAAGGAACTCAAAGGCGCAGATTACATTCCTGTCGGCGCAACGCTGAATGTGGATGGGATCAAGTGCAGAATCGACGCGGTTGATTTTGCCGCTGATGAAGTCCGGCTGACGAACATCGAGGACAAGAACCGCCCCATCCGCTTTTCTGAAAGCATCCAGTATGTCCGCTCCTATGTGGAGGATGCCGGGGCTGCCATCTACGATACCATCCCGAAGAAGCCCGCTGCCCGTGAATCCATCCGCGACAAGCTGAAATCCGCGCAGAAAGTACAGCCGCCCCACACACCGAAGCCACAAAAAAACAAAGGAAAGGATATGGAACTCTGATATGAAGAACTTTACCGTGGAAGAAACCAACCTGATGTGCTGCTTCAACACGTCCAGCCGGAAGCGGCTGATCGACGATATGAAGAGCGGCACCCTGAACGACATGGACGGCGAGATCGCAGAGCTGATGTACAAGACTGTCCGGAAGCTCGAATCCATGACCGACGCGGAGTTTGAGGAACTGTATATCATGCCGGACGGCATGGTGGATGACTGAAAGGAGGATGCCTATGCCTGTATTAGACGGTAATTTTGAAGCCTTCGTCACGAACCTCGGCAAGTACAACGAGGGTATGCTGGTCGGTGAGTGGGTGAAACTGCCCACTACCGAAGAAAAGATGCAGAAGGTCTTTGAGCGTATCGGGATCGGCAAGCAGGATGAGTTCGGTCAGCCCTACGAAGAGTGGTTTATCACCGACTACGAATGCCCGATCTATGGCGTTCAGAAGATGCTTGGCGAGTACGAGAGCCTTGATAAGCTCAACTACCTTGCCGCTTTGATTGACGAGCTTTCCCTGAGCGATCAGGAAAAGCTCGTTGCCATTATGGAATCTGGCTGCGATGAGGTCAGCGACATCGACGATCTCATCAACCTGACGTTCAATCTGGACTGCTACGACATCATGCCCGGTATCAACGACGAATCCGATCTCGGCTACTATTACGCCCACGAAGCCGGTATTTACTCCGAAGAGGATCTCGGTCCTCTGGCAAATTACATCGACTATGAACGCTATGGGCGCGACATTGCGATGGATGAGCAGGGACGCTTCACCGATGAGGGCTACGTCCGTGTCGCAAGCGAGAGGTGGGACAGGCAGTTTAACGGTGAGCTTGATGATATTCCCGACGAATACCGAATCACTGGCTCAGGGGAAGCCGCCGAGCGTGACAGCACCATCGCCGTTCTCATCGTTGAGCCGGGAAAGGAGCCTTATGTGAAGGAGATTGACTCCGGGCTGGAGTCCTTGCAGCATGAGGTCGGCGGCTATATCGAGGCAATTTATCCCTACGAAGACCCGGTTGCCTTAGTCTGTAATGAGGAAGGCAAGCTGGAAGGTCTGCCACTGAACCGCGCTCTGCGTGATGAGGACGGTGACATCTACGACGTTGTTGCCGGAACATTCATGGTAGTCGGCTTGACGGATGACAGCTTCGGCTCTCTGACCGTAGAGCAGATGCAGAAGTTCTCTGACCACTTCAAAGTGCCGGAGCAGTTTGTTAAGTTGGGCGATAAGATTGTGGCGATCCCCATGATCTCGAAGGAGCAGCAGAAGCAGGAAGCTACCGAGCAGAAGGACTTTGAGATGAATGCCGACACCTCCGGTC
>ENA-OPDD01000843-OPDD01000843.1-human-gut-metagenome-genome-assembly--contig:-NODE-843-length-22264-cov-5.498402_pt1 | contig 22264 bp, 20 predicted proteins | sample MGYA00241574_ERZ501499 | MGnify/ENA primary metagenome ERZ501499 (study PRJEB25962, sample SAMEA2042576) | human gut metagenome | biome: human gut; feature: human-associated habitat; material: faeces...
AATGTAAACGATACTTTGATGAGTTGTACGCAAAGTATCTTGAATTAGAACAATATATAATAAACAATAAGATTACAGTAATGAACAGCGGAATTAAATTTAAGGCTGCATAACATAAACAACAGGTGGGATTGACTATGCCCTCCCCATGCTGAAAACAGTATGAAAAGCGCCCGATAATATGACAGTTCTTCGGGATTGCCTGGACGTAAAGTGAAGATGCTCTGGCAGAGAGCTTCATCCCAAAGCCCTTGTGGTGTACGGATGTTGATAGAATGCAATCATCGGAACCCCCGAGGCTTGCCCCGGGGAGTAGTCAGGAAGAAGACGATAAAGAGAGCAAGGAATAGAGAATGATAGTATTGTTTGCTGAAGCCATTGGCGGAAGGGTGCTTGTATAAGAAGCTGAGGTATGCGCGTTCTGCTGGCCGCAGTATTTTGCATATTGTATATGTAAAAATATACAAAAAAAAAGAGAGGTGCATTAAAATGATGAGTCTAAGTAAAGAAAGAAAAGAACGAAGATTACAGTCTTATGATGGTATGATGATGACAAGACGTGGATACAATGCGGCATTGTGTGGCCTGCTGCTGTATGGCATTGCAGCTAACTTTATCATCTGTAAGTATTTTACGGATGCAGTAGAGGTGTTAAATCCGACAGCTTTTTTGATTGGGTATCTGGTCTGTGCAATTATCGGATGCCTTATGTCAGGCCTTTCGCATAATCCGGTTATCAGCTTTATTGGCTACAACTTAGTTGTGTTGCCCTGCGGTATGTCTATTTCTATCGCTATTGAAGCATATGGAGGACTGGATTCCGAAATAGTAGTAGAAGCGTTTATGATTACGTTGTGCATTACTGCGGCGATGACGCTTTTTGCAATCATATGCCCGCAATTTTGCAGTAAATTAGGAGGCATTTTGTTTGCTTCATTAATTGGGCTGATTCTTGCCCGATTGGTGATGCTGATTTTTGGAATGTACAGCATTGCTGCTGCATGGATTGGCGCCGTAATCTTCAGTTTATATATCGCTTATGATGTATGGCGTTCGCAGCAATATCCGTTAACATTGGATAACGCGATAGACAGTGCTCTTGATATCTACCTTGATATCATCAACCTGTTTCTTGAGCTTCTTGAAATTCTTGGCAGATACAAAGATGATGACTGATTTATTTCCAGCCGGCTTTTAGCCGGCTGCTTTTTTGGTCGCATCGAAATTCGACATATTAAAAATGTAATAAACAAATATACAAATAAGAAAGGAAGCAAAAATTATGGAAGTAAAAGTTAAAATCGAAAAAACATTACATACTGACAATGATAAAGTTTTTTACGAAGATGAGGATATCGCCTTCGAGATGGAAAAAACCGGTGATAAGTATATCGGCAGGATTAAGAAAATCAAGAAGAAATCAATTATTATTGATGATATCATGATTAACCGTGAACCGGCGAATATAGCGTCAATGAAGGTTAAGCTTGACGATATCAAACCGTACAGCTGTCAGTATGTATCTGTTGACTGATTCCTCCATGCTGCCTACAAATACTTGTGGGCGGCTTTTTTTTGCTTCAGAACAAATATTGGCTGAAAATCAGCATATGTTCGCAGTTTCGCATGTACTTAACGAAGAACGGGAAATCTCCGGCCGACAATAAGTCGTCCACGAGTCAAATGTTCCGGTTTTAACTTCGTACGCGGGTCTGAATCCCCGTTCGAAGTCTGGTTACGAGCGCGAAGCGCGAGTTATCAAAAAAATACAAAAAAAAATATTCCAAATTTTTTTCTTTTTTTAAATTATTTAGCATATTAATATTGCTGATAGAAAATCAGCAAAAAATATTATAAAAAAAGAGGTAAAAAATCATGAAAAATAAAATCGCCGCAGTCGTTCTGGCTGCATCTATGTTTGGCACAGCAGTAATGCCGGCAGCAAATGTATTCGCTGCAGAAGCTGCAGAAACAGAGGAGACAACAACTGAAGCAACCGAAGAGGCAGCTGATGAAACTGCTGATGAGACAGCAGAAGAAGCTGACGCAGAAGCTAAAACAGAAGAAGATGCTGACGCAGCAGATGCTTCCGAAGAAGAGGCAGAAGAGCCGGCAAAGGATATCGTCATGAAAGACGACGCTGCAGAAGCAGACTTTGACGGAGTATGGAAATTATCAGGTTTAAGAGTATTCGGTGAAGCCCTGAATGCTGATGACTATGGAATGGATTCTTCCTTCCTTACAATCAAAGATGGCAAGCTTGATATTTATGCTGCATCAGAATATGGTCAGTCAACAGATATCCCTGGCTTTGAAATGGCTTTTGAAGATGGAAAATATGTAATTGCTATGGACAAGGATTTTGCAAACAAGCTGAAAGACCCGGAAGAAGAAGCTCTCGGTGACAGTCTATTAGATACTGATGAACTTGAATCCAAAGTTAAAGAACTGACCGCAGGCAACAACTCTAAGCTTGAGCTGCAGCTGACAGAAGACGGACAGCTTGCAGTTACATGCGCTGTTGATGTTCAGAATGATTATCTGACATTCTCAACAAAAGCAATCCAGGTTCTGGCAGACAAGAGCTCTGAGGAAGACCTTGACGCAGCAAAGAAAGCTGCTGAGGAAGCTGATGCAAGTAATGACACAGAAGCCACAACAGAAGCTGAAGATGCCGATGCCGATGCTGACGCTGAAAGCTTAGGCGACGTTTCCATCGCTGACGAAGATGCTGAAAACGTAGACGTTGATGTAGCAGCAGACGCTGAGTAATTTTAAAAGATAAACCTTGCATTTTGCAGGGTTTATTTTTTTGCCTGGAAAAATCCGCAAAAATAACCTCTTCTGCAAAAGTTTCGGCATATTGTATATAAAACCTGAAAGGAGAAAAAATAATGGCAAAAACAAAACGAAAAATAAACAAGCAGTCTGTTATGCAGAAACAGCAATGGAAATATATGCGAAGGCGGTACCCGTTCCTTGTGCCGGTCAGGCATTGGTATACAGGAATGAAAATGACAAAAAAAGAGATAAAAAATACTCCGCCGATTTTAAGCCTTGAAAGCCGTGATATCCCTGATGGCTGGGTGAACAGGTTTGGACATGAACTGTGTGAAGAACTTCGGGCTGAATTGATTAGATGCGGATGCCTGAACAGCGCCTTTGTCGTGATGGCGAAAGAGAAGTTTGGTGAATTAAGGCTGTGTTTAGCCGGTACTCCGAAAGAATGTAAAGCAGACAACATTATAGATAAATACAGTGAGATTTCAAGACATGTATGCGCCAGATGTGGAAAGATGGACACGCCGATGATAAATTATGGTGGCTGGTATATTCCTTACTGTAAAGAATGTTATGAATATAATCAGTCATTTAAAGACGGTTGGTCAATGAGCGATATCACATATGAAGAATCGGTGATTTCTATAAAAGACGAAATGACGCCGAGAAAACTGACATGGATAATGGCCGATGACAAGCAGCAGGAAATAGATATCTCTGATACTGTAGATAAGCTTCGCGAAAAACATATCAATAAGCATACCGATATTTTGCCGCATTACAGAAAGGGGGATAAATAAATGCCAGCTATTGCATTTTTAGTTGTCAGCTTTTTGTGTGGCTTTGAAATCACAAAACGTATGAAAGTAAATATCTGTGGGCAAATCGCAGCAGGTATTGGCAGTGGTTATCTGATGTCCGGATTGATTACAAAACGTATGAAAGTAAATATCTGGGGGCGAATCGCAGCAGGCATTGGCATTGGTTATCTGATATCCGGATGGATTGTATATATCGTATCATACTTTTCAAAAGTAGTACTTGGGTTGACACATCCTAAAGTGTACGGAAATATCGCTTCAATTGCAATTATGCTGCTGATTGCATTCCTGCTTATCGCAAAAGATAAAACAAAAACGTCTTTGAATACTACCAAAAAGGAATCTGCATTTTTTATCGTACTTTTTGTGTTTATTTTATGGACGATGTTTTATGTGTTCCATGTAACAACAGAAAACGGAAAAGAGCTGATAAAATCAGGTGTCACTATTTTCAGCGATTTTGCACCTCATACAGCGATGATTCGGTCGTTTTCATTGCATGATAACTTTCCGACACAGTATCCGCATTACGGAGGAGCAGATGTAAAATATCATTTCATGTTTCAATTTCTGGCCGGAAACCTTGAATATTTAGGGCTTAGGATTGACTGGGCTTTCAACTGGATTTCTGCCACTTCACTTTGGAGCTTCCTGGTGCTTTTGTATTTCATTGCAAAGAAAGTAACCGGATATGCTGCAGCCGGCGTAATTACGGTTTTCATGTTCTTCTGCCGAAGCAGCTTTGCAGCCCTTGATAAGATTGTAAACGCCCTTGCTGACGGCAGATGGTCTGATTTTTTTAGTAATTCACAGTTTATCGGGTATACGAATCATGAGGACTGGGGGCTCTGGAATTACAACGTATTTTTAAATCAGAGGCATCTTGGCTTCGGGCTTTTAATTGCGGCAATCGCAATTATGTATTTCATAGACCGTCTTGAATGGCTTGATGATATAGAAGTAAACGGTGAGGGACGACTCTCACGTTTGAAATCCGGATGTATGATAGTCGGCAAACATATTGTAGCATCAAAAGATGCCTGGACAATTTCCCCCAGCTGGAAAACGGCAGCAGTAGTTGGTCTTATGCTTGGGGCATTGTCATTCTGGAATGGGGCAGTAGTAGTGGCAACACTTCTGATTCTGTTTGGTTTTGCGGTTTGGTCTGACCATAAGCTTGATTATGCCGTGACAGCAGTGATAACTTTGATTCTGACATTTATTCAGACAAATTTCTTTATGGATACGAGCGTCGGGCAGAGTATAGGCGTGACTTACCAGTTTGGATTTTTGGCTGATGAACTGACAATGCCTGGTGTTATCACATACCTTATAAAACTTGCCGGTATTTATTTTATCGGGGTTGTAGTTCTGATGCTGGTCTTAAGACCGAGCTTTAAGGCTATGATTTTTTCATTCATCCTCCCGGTAATTTTTGCTTTTACTGTATCTATGACACCAGACATTGCGGTCAATCATAAATACATTATTATTGCGACAATCTTTTTGAATATCTTCTTTGCGTATGCAATTGTAAGGCTTTGGAAGGACTGGCGCGGAATATTGACAAAATGCATTGCTGTAATTTTAATTGTCCTGCTTACCGTTACCGGGGCTTATGATTTATTGACCATTTATAATTCCGATAAGAATGCTGTTGGTATTGACCTTGACAGTAAGCTGACAGGATGGCTGAAAGACAATGTAAAAGAGACCGACCTGGTGCTGACAGGTGAAGATTCAATGAGTGAGACCACCTTTGCCGGGATTATGCTCTACAACGGCTGGCCATATTATGCCTGGTCTGCCGGATATGATACTGAAACAAGAGCCCATAATGCAATTACGATTTATGGCTCTGACAATAAAGAAGAAATTGAGAACCTTGTAAAATGTGAGGGTATTACATATATTGTATACACTGACGGTATGACTTATGAAGATAACCCATGCAGTGATAAGGTTATCAAACAGCTTTACGACTGCGTATTTGAGGACGGAAGCATAAAGATATACAAAACATTCTAAAAAAAAGTAAAAAAACAATGGCAAAAACGTTATTTTTTTTAAATATTTAGCATATTGTATATGTCTGAGAAATCAGATGATAATATATGCATCTATGAGCCCTCCTAAGAATCAGCCCCGCACCAGGTTTTGCTTGGCGCGGGGCTGATTTGCTGTTTAGTTTTTCGCAAAAAATTGCGTTTTTTTAAAAAAATTCGGCATAATAGAAATAGAAAAAATACAAAAGGAGAGCAAAAAAAATGTCAAACAAAATTTCAAAAAAAGCAACATCTGCCACGATTACAAAAGATGAGCTTATAAAAGTCATACTGATTTTTGCAGCATGCGTACTTGCCGCGGCCAGCCTGCCGTACATGATGCTGGGGAAAAATGATGGTACAATATTCCTGCAGTGGGAGATATATTTATTGCTTATGACGGTAATGTCAATACCTTTATCGCAGGTATTATTTAGGCAATGCCAAAGCCTGCTTCCTTTCGGAAAAACGCTTGGCATCGTACTTCCTGGGTTTGTGATGTGGGTGCTTGGTGTAGTTTTTAAGGTTCCGTTTACAAATATGACCGGAATCGGTGTTCTTATTGCATACGCCGTTTTTAATGTTGCGATATACACAGCAGCAAATAAAGGACAAAAGATATGCTTAAAAATGGTCACTGATGGGCTTAAAAAGTATGCAAAATATGAAATCATCTTTTATATCATCTTCTTATTTTGGGTGTATCTGATTGGTTTTAACCCGTCAGCTTATGGAACAGAAAAGTTTATGGACTATGGCTTTTTGCAGAAAATGCTGGTTTCATCAAAACTTCCTCCCGATGATGTATGGTTTGCCGGAAAGCCTATCAATTACTATTACGGCGGGCAGTACTATGCGGCATTTATTGCAAAAACAATGATTGGCGGAATCTCAAAAGCAGAGTATTCGTATAATATGATGCGTGCTGTGATTCCGGCGCTTATGTTTATGGGTGTGTTTGCATTAGTTGAACAGATGCTTAAAGATAGAAAGGCAATGATACCGGCAACGGCAGCATCAGGTAATGCGTATAGTAATAAGAGGAATTATAAAATCAATTTCTTTGCTGCTTTATCAGCTTGTGTGGCAGTTTTTGCAGGCAATGCTCATTATATCGTATACGGAATCATAAAGCCTTTGTTTAATGTAAGCGGGGAGCCGTCCGGATATTGGTTCCCGGATGCAACAAGATATATCGGTTATAACCCGGAAGTAAAAAACGACCAGACGATACATGAATTTCCATGTTATTCATTCGTTCTTGGTGACCTCCATGCTCATATGATAAATATTATGTTTGTGGTGCTTGTTATCGCATTACTGTACAGCTTTCTGAAACTGAGAAAAGAAAGCAGTGTTACAGTAAAAACGTTATGGAAATTCCCTCAACTGTTTGTGATTGGTATTGTGTGGGGGTTGTTTAACTGGACTAACTATTGGGATTTTATTATATATATTGTAGTAATCGCATTAACTATTTTCGCATCCAATATCATTTCTGAAGAGAAGTGGAAAAAGATAATCGTATATTCCGCTTTGCAGACCGTTATGGTCGTAGTGATTGGGGTGATTGCCGTAATGCCTTTCACAATGAATTTCCAGAGCGTATTTAAAGGAGTAGGCATCGCAGAACATCATTCAGCATTTTATCAGCTGTGTATCCTTTGGGGTATTCCGGTATTTATGGTAATTGTTTTTTCCTGTGTCTTTATTGCGAAGATAGTTTCAGACAGCAAGAAAGAAGGGCTTAAGACAGCACGGTGTGAAATCCTGCCAGCAAATATATTTGCTTTTATATTAGGATGCAGTGCAATAGGGCTTGTCATCATTCCTGAACTTGTATATGTAATTGATATTTATGAAGCAACACATGCCAGGGCAAATACAATGTTTAAGCTTACATATCAGTCATTTATAATGTTTAGTGTTTGCTGCGGATATATGCTCTATGTATTATCAGAAAATAAGAAAAAAGTAGTTAAAGTAATTACATGGATACTTGTTTCATTAAATATCCTGATGTTTGGTTACTTCTTCAATGCCACGAATTCCTGGTTCGGAACATGGACGGATGCTTCAACACGAAAGGGCACCAGTGCATTGGTTTATCTTGATGAAGAGGATTTTTCCAAAGAAAAAGAAGCCCTGCTGTGGCTGAAGGAATATTCAGAGAATAATGAAATAGACGGAGCTATTGCAGAAGCGCCGGGGGACAGTTATACCGCATATGAAAGAGCATCAGTTATTTCAGGTATGTCAACACCTGCCGGATGGAAGGTTCATGAATGGTTATGGCGAGACAGCCTTGACGGTATCTCAGCAAGAATCAGTGATATTGATTATCTTTACAGCACGTCAACTGATACAGAAGAAGTAAAGAAGATTATAAAAAAATACGATATAGAGTATATCTTCTTCGGAACCAGAGAACTTGAAAAATATGGAACAGCAGTAAAAGAAGACGTAAAAAAACTTGGTGATGTAATTTATGAAGACGACGGAGCCTTTATCGTGAAAGTTAAATAGACATGCAGCCGGGAGATTTTCTCCCGGCTGTTTTTCTTTCTAACCGTTAGAAAAATCCGCAAAACAGTAACAGTGTAGAAAAATTTCTGCATATTGTAATAAACACACAAAAAAGGAGGTCAAAAAAATGTCAAAAGAAAAAGAGAAAGCAGGCGATACACCAGAAGAACTTAATATGCTTTTCAGAAAAAACCGTATTTACATGCTGGATTTCGAACACCGGACAAGAAAAATGTACGCATATGCTTATGCAGCAGCCGCGTCAGAAAATGATGTGAAAAGAGTGGAAGAGAGGCTTATAGAGCTGCAACTAAGAAAAGACATTGAAGAATGCCAGGAAAAAGGGCTTGATGAAAAACTTAAAATCATGCAGGGATTGTATGATATGTGGTTCTGAGGCACAAAAAAAAAGACATGTGTAAGTGAGACATATGTCTTTTTATATACCGACAAAAGAAAGAGTGTGTGATTGACCGACTGGAAACCAGAGGTAACCGCGGCTTCTTCGCGAGGCCAAATTCGCCTCGCAGGACTAACACTATCCCTCTATCCCCTGTTACGGGGATTACCTTTAAAAAATATACTATGCAACAATTTTTGCTGTTGCTGACACCTCCCCGTTTTTCTATCGGGTACACGGCCTTAAACATTTTGCACATACAAGGTCTTTTGCATGCAACACCATATGCTTTTAGTTTTATGCTGGAATATACCAGGCACAAGATTTTTTTATCTTGTCACATATATAATATGCTGAAAAAATATAGTTTTTGACGAAAAAAGAAAAAAATATTTTTTTGTTCTCTGCGCTTATATCCGACGGAAAACTAAATACGCAAATCTACGCGATGCATAAGATTGATAACTCGCCGGCTTTGCCGGACTCGTTACCAGGCCGATATGCTGAAACTGCTTAAAGCAGGCGGTGAGAGAAAAGAAACGGAATCCTCCTTTTCTGAAAATTTTGTAACAAATTTGTAATGTTGCCTGCTTTAAGCTTTTCTGCCCTCCTTTCTTAATAAATTCCCAATAGCAATATGCAAGAAAAAACCGCAGATAAAATCCGCGGTTATATTTTCACGCCAAAAGAAGCGCGCATGTTATTCTGTTTTCATCAAAACAGACAGAAAAGTTTAATATTTATAATTTCCGGAATCTTTACCCCTAAATCTTCAAGAAAATCACGTTATATTAAGCCTTTCTTAATATTTTTTTATTTTTTTTGTTTAATTCGAGTTTGTTATAAGTAATATAAAAAAATAAATACTGTTAAATAAACCCTGAATTAAACACCATCCCGCATCGTCTGCGGGGGTTTGGCGAAAATTTCATTCGCAATCTCCTTTCTTAATTATTAGATACAAATATAGTATGCCAGAAAAAAATACGGATAAAAAACGAAAAACAAAAAAAATAATAAAAAAAGAAAAAGCAGCGGCGAAGCCGCTGCAAAAAACTCAAATGAGGTCTGCGAGACAAGGGATTGCCGTAATCGCAGCCAATGCGACAAACATTAATGCGAGGCTGACGATGCCAAAATGTTCTTCGCGTTCATCATCATAGTAATCATCGCTGTCATCAACGTCAAGATACTCTAAGATATCCGCGTTGTCGTCCAATAAATTCATTTTGTTCAGCATCTTGTCCAGAAACAGTCTGTTGAAGTCTGTTCTTCTGTCAAGTTCTTCAAGCTCCTCCTTGATTATAGAAAAATCTTCTTTAATACTTTCAATAAAGTTTGTCATATGAAATTCCCCTTTCGTTTATAAGTTTTTTTGTGACAATAACAATATGCCGGATTTTTTAACAATAAAAAAAGAAGCCGACAAAAATTTGCCGGCTAAACTTGGAATGAGAGTGGTGGCTGTCAGCGACCATCATCCTAAAAGGATGATGATTGCAGACATCATTGCCCAGAGTGCTGTGGCTGCAACTGCAGCCTTCAGCATGGTTACAATCCCGAGAGGAGAAGATTCACATTCCTCCTCTTCCGCCGGGTCTGGGTCGTTCAGCATGACCCGTTTGAGAAGCCATTTGCTTACATCGGTACGACGATTCAGCTCCTCCAGCTCTTCTGTTACTACCATATGCAGGCAACGTGCCTGCCAAATTATTCTTCTCATCCTTTTCCCCTTTCTTTTTTGCTGTTGAAACAGCAAAAATAAAAATAAAATTTTTAAGCACAAATAATATGCTGGAATTTTTGCTGCATAAAATCGCAAGGCCAAAAAGGGCTAAGGCGTCAGCTTGTCAGACTTTCAGATGCAAAAGAAAAACCGCAAAATTGTATCTAAAAAAATACAATATATTGTTTTTTATGGACTCTTTTTTCTCGCATATTAAATCTGTAAATAAGTTTTGCTCTTAATTTTTGAGCATTACAAAAAAATAAAAACAAAGAAAAGGAGATTTAAAAAATGAATATCAAAAGAGCGAAGGAAGAAGTAATGAAAGCAGTTAAAATCTATCTGGAGAAAGACGAGCACGGTGAATACAGAGTACCTGTAGTTCGTCAGCGTCCACTGTTTCTGCAGGGTGCGCCAGGACTTGGTAAGACGGCTATTATGGAGCAGGTTGCATCAGAGCTTGATATTGCTCTGGTATCTTATTCCATGACACATCACACCCGTCAGAGTGCAATTGGTCTTCCATTTCTTAAAGAAGTAACTTATGGTGGAAAAACTTACACTAAGTCCGAGTACACTATGAGTGAGATTATTGCATCTGTTTATGATGTAATTGAGAAAACAGGAAAGAAAGAAGGAATTCTGTTCCTTGATGAGATTAACTGCGTATCAGAAACTCTGGCGCCGGCAATGCTGCTTTTCCTGCAGTATAAGAGATTCGGAAACCTTTCCGTTCCTGAAGGATGGGTAGTAGTTACAGCAGGTAACCCGCCGCAGTACAATAAATCTGTTAAAGATTTTGATGTGGCTACCCAGGACCGTCTGAAAATGGTAGAAATTGAACCGGAACTGAAATGCTGGAAGGAATATGCATATAATGCAGGAATTCATCCGGCAATTACAGCATTTCTGGAAACAAATAATAAGTACTTCTACGACATCAAGTCCACAGTAAATGGTAAAGAATATATTACCGCTCGTGGATGGGAAGATTTAAGTACTGAGATTCAGGCTTATGAGAGAAATAACTTCCCTGTCGATGAAGACTTGATTATGCAGTACATTACCAATAAGGAATGTGCTCGTAAGTTTGCTGTTTATTATGACCTGTTCAAGAAATATCGTGTTGATTATGCAATCACCGATATCCTTGCAGGAAGCATCAGTGAAGGAGCCGTAAACAAGGCTGCGAAAGCGCAGTTTGACGAGCGTCTGTCCATCATCTCCATGATTATGGAGGCCATCGGTACATCCGCCAAGGTTGTAACAACCGATGATGCGGCAATGCGTGAGGTTGTAACAAATCTCCGTAGACTTAAAAAAGCTGTCGGAAGCTCCGATGCCATTTATCAGATGCTGCAGGGCAGAATTGACGAGGTCAAGGACAAGATGGAAAAGGAGAAACAGGCAAACGCGCTGTCAGGCCAGAAAAAAGCCGTATACAACACCGAAATCAGAATGTACGAAAAGTACAAAAAAGAGATTGATGAAAAAGGCGTATTCGGAAGCGGCAATGCTGAACAGTTTGCGGTTGTTAAAGCTGCATTCCAGGCAGACGTTAAATCTCATACTGCGCGCCAGAATAAAACTGATAAGCAGATGGATAATGCGTTTACCTTCATTTCCAAAGCATGGGGTGATGATAACCAGGAGATGACCCTGTTCGTCGCTGAACTTACAGTTAATAGAAATATTGCTGAATTTATCGCGACAAATAAGAACAAGAGCTATTTCCAGCACAACAGCTCTATGCTGGTTTATGACCAGGACAAGAATCTTAAAGAAGAGATTCAGGACGTCCTTGCGTCTGCATAACTTGCTTTTTTTGTTAACCCGGGATTTTTTATCCCGGGCTTTTTTGTTGTCTTAAAAATCCCGCATATTAAAGAATGAAACAAAAAAGTATCAAACAAGAAAGGAAGTAAAAAAAATGAATAATGTAATTAATAACCCAAACCAGGAGCTCGGAAAGTATCAGCAGCTTGCTGAAAAATGCATGAAACTTGTAAAAAACAAGCTGTATTTTAAGCATAAGGCTTTAAGCCCTGCAATTTACAGAATGCCAATCAACTATGTCGACCCGGGAATCGGAATTTTCGGAACCGACGCAAACCAGGTCTATGCAGACCCGATGGATGTGATTTCAAGGTATAAAAATTCGCCTGAAAGATTAATCCGTTCATACCTGCATATGCTGTTTCACTGCATTTATCTGCATCCATTCCAGACGCAGCTGAATATTGACAATGGCGTATGGAATATCGCATTAGATATCTGCTGTGAAAATGCAGTAATGCGATTAAACCCGGAAGCAATTGACGGAGACGTAGAACGTCAGCAGATTATAGCCGGCATTAAAGGCAAAGTCAAAATGTTCATCCCTGAGCTCGTTTATAATGAATTGATGCAGAACCAGAGTAATTATAATTTCTTTGATTTAACGGCATTATTTCACATGGATGACCATGTATGGCTGAATCCTCCTCAGAGCGGAAAAGGTAACAGTAACGATGAGGACGATGACGATAATCCTTACCAGAATCCAAACGCGCAGAGTCAGCAGGGTGACGGAGATGATGACCAGAACCAGCAGAATCAGCAGGGCGATGGCAACGGTAATGGCGAAGACGGCCAGGATGAAAACCAGCAGGGCGGAGATGGCAACGGTAATAATAACAATAAAAACCGAAATAACCAGAACCGACAGAATCAGCAGAACAGCCAGGGAAACAATAATCAGGATAAGAGGAAAGAGTGGAGCGATGTCTCAAGGCAGGTTGCCGCAGACATGTCTTCTTTCAATAAAGGCGATGGAGCCGGTGACCTGATGCAGGAGATTGATTTTCTGACAGAAGATAAGATGGAATATGACGAATTCCTTCGTGCTTTTTCTGTAACTGAAGAAGTTATGAAAATCAACGAGGATGAATTTGATTATATGTCTTATGTGTACGGCTTGACTGGCCTGCCTGATTCAACTGGACAGAAGACTATTGATAAACAGGTGCTTCTGATTGAGCCGCTGGAATATAAAGAAGACAAAGTTATTAAAGACTTTGTCATCGCCATTGATACATCAGGTTCCTGTTCCGGAGAACTGGTTAAAAGGTTCCTGAATAAAACTTATTCTATCCTGAAAGAGACAGAGAGTTTTTCTTCAAGGGTAAATATCCATATCGTTCAGTGTGATGCACGTATCCAGAATGATACTAAAATCACAAATATGGAAGAGATGGAAGACTTCATGAAGAATATGAAGCTGTATGGCTTTGGCGGTACCGACTTCAGACCTGTATTTGAGTATGTTGATACCCCCTTATCAAAAATAAGGAGTTTGACAATCTCTGCGGTCTTATCTATTTTACAGATGGATATGGTACATACCCAACTATGCCTACACCATATAAGACAGCGTTTGCATTCCTGGAGGATTACGACCATAAGGCTGTTCCACCGTGGGCAATGTCTGTATACTGGAAGGATGATGAGCTTGTAACCTCAGAAGACTAATTATTCACCAAATATGAAGGCCGGCAATTAAATTTGCCGGTTTTTTCTTTTTTGCTGAAAATTTTGCATATTAAATACGAACAAAAACAATGAAAGGAGAGAAGACTATGGATAGAGAAACGGCAAAAAATATAATTTCTTCAAGTCTTCCGCAGTATTTAGCACAGAAAGGGATAAATTTAGGAAGACCTTTCCTGTGTTTAAATCCAGAACACGTAGACCATTCACCAAGCATGAGCTATGACAGACGGCGAAACCGCTGCCATTGCTTCAGCTGTGGTATAGACGCTGATATTTTTGATATTATTCAGTGGGATTACAATACATCAGGTTTTGCAGAGGCATTTGATATTGCCTGCGACCTTTTTGGCCTTGACATTGAAAAAAGAGAGCGAAAAGAAAAGCCAAAAATCAAGCCTGCAAAAGAAATAAGATATACTAAAAATGCAGATGTGAAAAGAGCAGAACCTGAGGTATGTGATAAGGTATATAACACATTAAAAAAATTATCACCACTTACTGAAAAAGACAAAAAATATCTGTCTGAAATCAGAGGGTTATCAGAGAAGAGGATAAAAAAGGACTATTTCAGGCTTATCATTGACGACAATGAACGCCAGAAGATGACTGATAAGATTGAAAAGCTTACTGGCTATTCAAAAGATGTTATCAAATATGTCCCCGGCTTCTTTGTACGAAAGGATACTGGTAAACTTGATTACTGCAATGAAGCAGGCATTGGTATTTTAATACGTAATGCTGAAGGTCTTGCAACCGCTGTTCAAATCAGGCGGGATACGGCAGAAAAAAAGAAGAGATATTGCTGGTTCACTTCTATTTTTGCAGTTGACAGCCCGGCTTGTGACGGCGGCAGCACTCCAGGAGCGCAAAAAGATATCATGATTCCTGATAACCCTAAAAAATGTCTTTGTATTACTGAAGGACGTTTTAAGTCAGAAATGCTGGCTGCAAATGGGAATATGGTGATATCTATTCAGGGGGTATCGTCCTGGAAAGGTATTGATGAAATTATCCTTAAAATGAGAGAGGAGCATAACATCGAAAGTATTTTTATGATGTTTGATTCCGATATCATGGGAAACCATCAGGTATTCAATTCAATATCCGCCATGACAATAATGCTTGCCAATAAAATCCCGGATTTAAAAATCAGATTTGCTGTCTGGGGAATTAAATATGGCAAAGGTGTTGATGATTGTGTTCTTGCCGGAAATATAAAGCATGTGAAATATGTTGACGCAGCACAGTTTATATCTGTATGTAACAATACATTTGATATGCTGTTAAAAAAATACAATGTGGCATCGTTTAAGAAAATGAAAAGTGAAGACAGAAAAGAATTTTCAAAAATTCTTCAAAAAGAAAATGAGAGAGCATTGTTAAGTAGCAAGGCAAAATCAAACCCAAAAGAAGCAGCGTAGTTTCAAGCAGAAGGCGAAGCCTTCTGCTTTTTGGATATTTTGCATATTAAAAAAGTACTTGGCTGTGCACAGAGCAGCTTAAAAGAATCTATGGAGTCTCCGTTAAGATGATAACGATGCGGCAACCCGCATGATACCGTACTATCCATATCTGGTATAAGGATTATGTTATACACTATTGCTTTGGAAGTTCAATTTGAACGGCAAGACAAGCATCCAGCGGCAATTCTTGGGAAGCTAAAAGCTTCCTTTTTTTCTTTTTGCAAATTCCTGCATATTAAAAGCGAATCCAAAAAACAGCCATCAAGAAAGGAGCAAAAAAATATGACAAAGATGTCAGAATACAAAGTTGTATTTGTTGTATATGCAACCATACATGATATGTATGACAACACGGGATGCATCGTGTATAGTGGAACAACACATGCATATGGTGAATATTCATTGAATAACGCCAAAGTTTCTTTGGCAATCTGCGCAAGGTCTCCAAGAGATGCTTATAATCATGGCTTACAGATGATTGAAGAGGGAAATGTCAATTTCGGTAAAGCCAATGTAGAGACATGGGGATTGGAATATGTAACAGACGGAAACCGTTCCTGGTCTTCTAGCGACCTTAGGTAAGTTCTCAGTAATTTAAGAAAGGAGCTAAAAGATATGGCAAAAAAAATGACAAAAGAGTTGTACGAAAAACTTAGTATAGCAGAAAAAGCACTTTGCGAATATTGCGAAAACGATGAATGCTCATGCTGCCAGGTGACGCGCCTAATGGATGAAGCATACATTGAAGCAGTAGAGGAGGGGATTGTAGATGATGCCTAAAAAATACGAAGTTGCTTTTGTAGTGTATGCTGATATTCCGGAAAAGGACTCCAATATTGGAGATTTGGAATGCAATGGAACACTGAAGAGCTACAACTGCTATTCTTTAAGGGATGCAAGAATGTATTTCACAATTTCTGCTGAAACGCCAGAAGAGGCATACAAAAAAGGGCTTGCAAAAATGCAGTTCGGAAATGCTGATTTTGGAGAAGCGGTGGTGGAAGACTGGTACTTAGAGCACGTTTCATATGGCGACAAATACTGGTACAAGGAAGACCTTGCACTTTGATTGCTTTACTCGCAGGCGGCAAATTTGCCGCCTGCTTTTTTTTGTAAAAAAAACGATAAAAAATTCTTTTTTCTGGAAAATTAAGCATATTGTATATGTAACTAAAAAAAGCTTCGGAAAGAAGGAGAAAAAATGGTAAAAAAGAAAATCTTGCCATGGCTTTTTGTATCAGCATTAATTTTTGCATTGCCGGTCAATGCCGCTGAAAATAATACTTTTATGGCAAATACGCCTGATATGTATACAACTGAAAAATATATAGAAAAACGAGAGAAAAAATATGAGGTAATGTCGGTAACATCAGCGTGCGTAATTGCAGCAGGAATGTATGCTAAATATAGAACCAGAAAACAGATTTTTGCTAAATATCTAACAGGAGGAAAAAATAATGAAAAAAAATAACAAGCTGCTTGCCTTTATCTGTGCAGCAGCAACAGCGGCATCAGGACTTACACTTAGTATGCCATATAATGTATTTGCAGATGCAACAAAGGTAGTTTCTATTGGTAATGACCTTACAGATGCCCAGAAGAAAACAATGCTTAAATATTTTGGCATTGAAGGTGACCAGAGCGTTCAGCGCATAAACGTAACTAACAAAGATGAGATTTCTCATCTTTCCAGTTATATTCCACTTGAACAGATTGGCACAAGAACAGTAAGCTGTGCTTACATCAAACCAACTGAATCTGGCGGAATCAGGGTAAGAACGGCAAACCTGCAGTATGTAACTGCAAATATGATTGCTTCTACTCTCGCAGACCTTGGTATTAAGAATTGCGAAGTCGTATCTGCCTGCCCGTTCCAGGTGTCTGGAACCGGTGCATTGACCGGAATCATCATGGCATATGAAACAGCAACCGGCGAAACAATTGATAAGGCTAAAAAGGATATCGCAACTCAGGAAGTCGTTGTGACAAAAGACCTGGCAAAAGATATCGGAAATGTACAGGCTGAATATGTTATAAATCAGGCAAAGGTTGATGCTATTAATGGCGATATGAAGGACAAGGAGCAGATTCAGGAGAATGTCACTAATATTGTTAACAATAACAATATCAACATTTCAAATGACCAGATTGAAAACATTACAAATCTGACCCAGAATATCGTAAATGAAAATTACGATAACTCATACACAGAAAACATCACTGAAATCAATAACAACATCAAGCAGGAAATTGATGCATCAGATGATATTGATATTGATGTAGATATTGAAGACACCAATACAGACGATAACGAAGAGCTGGTTCCGGATGACAGCATTACAGAAAATCTTGACGACAGCCTGCTCGGTGATAACGTAATTGCTTCTTCAACTGATGATGCTTCCTTGATTGTTGATACCGCAGAAAGTAGCGAAAGCACTGAAGAAAGCACTGAAAGCGAAGATGGAACTGTGGAGGATGATACAGACGAGACAGATGGCGATACGAGTGATGATTCAGATATTACTGATGATGCCGACACCACAGATATCGAAAATGACGAAAGCGAAACGGCACCGAATGGTGATGCGTTAGAGCCGGAAGAAACTGGCGATGATGAAGATGATGAAAGCACCGAAGGTGAAACTTCAGAAGCCAGCGACGCAGCAGATGATGCAAATACAGATACTGACGCGGACTCTGATACAGAGACCGAAACGGACACAGACGCAGATGCAGATGCCGATACCGATACTGATGGAGACGCCTCCAACGATGCTGAAAAGACTTGCGATAGTGTTGAGGACGGAAAAGACCTTGATGATATCGTAATTCCAGAAGATGGCTTATCATATTTTGGATACGATATTAATGCCATCAAAGATGCTTCTGATGAAAATACAGCTAAGAGATTTTTACAGCTTGAAAACAATATGAAAGAGGCATTCCCATTCTCATTAGGCAATTATGCAGATTGTCTGTTGAACCAGGGGAAACTGTTAGACAGTGAGACAGGAGAGCCGTTAGAGAATGTAGATGAATCAAAACTGATGTCTCATATCACAAAGTATATTCTCGCTACATATGAAAATTACATCCTGACACGTCCGACGGAAAGTCTGCAGAGCGAATTTGACGATACTATCAAATCTGAAATTGATGATGGTTCCATCCAGCCTGAAGATGAAGAGAAGGTAAGGGAGATTATTTCACATGCGAGAACGCCTATCGCAAAACCAGCAGAGGCTACTAATAACTCTGCACCTGATGAGACAGCGACAGATGATGAAGCCGTATCACTTGAGGATATACTTGGCTAAAAATATATTAAAAAGAAGCGAAAAAATTTCGCTTCTTTTTTTTCGTAAAAAAAGCACAAAAATAAAAAATTTCTGCATATTGTCTGTATGAAATATTTGTAGAAACGGAGTAACAGTAAGAATAACCATGACCAGAGAAGAAGCAGGCAAAAGAGGGCGTGAGATAGCGGCAAGAGCAAGAGCTCAGAAGCGCGAATATTATACAGATGGAAATACGGTAAGACATGTAAAACCTCAAAGCAGAGTCGCCAATCCATATATAAGTAAAGATAGAAATAAAGATAAATATAACAGCAGAAGCGAAATGCGACAGCCAGAAAGGAACACGTCTGCGAGAAAACGCATTGATTTCCAGATAGAAAAACATCGCATAGAGGAAAGAAAAAAGCAGCAAAAAATAGAACAACAAAGACAGCAAAAAGAAAGACGGAGAGAGAAGCAGCAGGCAAAAGAGCAGGCTTTTATCGATAGAGAACAGCAACAGAAGGCGAACAGAAAGCGTACTTCAGCGGCTACAATAAGCAGGAACAGACAGAACGCTACACAGATGCAGCGTGGCTTCGTAGTGTTTCTTATGATTGCGTCAATCGCCGTATTGTTTTCATGCATTCATTACCTGCAGCTGAAATCAGAGCTGACTTACAAAATGCAGACAGTAGCCAACCTGGAATCCGAGCTTGAGGAGCTGAGAAATTATAATGACGCTTATGAGAACGAAGTACTTAACAGTGTAGACCTTGAAGAGATAAAGCAGAAAGCCATAGGCAAGCTTGGGATGAAGTATCCGGATGCGGAGCACGTGCAAGAGTATGACGCTAATAGTAAGGGATATATGAGACAATATAAGATTGTAGGGGAAGAAGAATAAGTGTATAGATATACTAATACATGATTTGGAAAAGACGGCAGATGATTCTGCCGTCTTTTTGTTGTTTCGGTAAAATGCATATGTATATAAGACATATTTAAGGCATATTTATGTTTCTTGTAATGACAGGATATAACTTGAATAAGCATATAAAAAAAGCCAAGAATTATTTTTGGTAATCTTGCTTTACCAGAAGAAGATTTTGGGATTAAGTTTTCCAAATAAACAAAAAAATAAAAATTTTATTAGGACTTAAAAAAGTAAGAGTTTTACTTCTATGTTTTGTTTTATAGATTTAATCCCTTTTGCTCTTTTTTTATTATACCTGTTAAAATTATCTTATCTATTATAACCTTTGCTTTTTTATTCTTTGGTCTGACTCTGTTTTGATGATTATGACCCTTTGGCTTTGTGTGTACTGATTTTGTTGTTTTGCCCTGTGTTTAACTGGTTTGCCCGTTTTGTCCCTTATGTTCGGCTTTGTGTGGTCTGATTTTGCCGCTTTGCCTTGTGGTTGGCTTAATTCTGTCGTTTTGGCCTTGTATGGTCTGGTGTTACTGTTTTGCCTTGATGCAGTTTAATATTGTGGCTTTATTGTCTGGTATGGTCTGAATTTGCCTGTGGTTCTGTCTGTTTGGCATTATTCTTACTGAAAGTCCTTATCTTTGGTGTATCCATTTTTATCTTTTTTTTATACCTTTTACCACCTATTACCACTTTTTACACTCTTTTCATACCTTTTTATACCTTTTAACACCTTTTCATACCCCTTTTTCTCTTTTTTCTTCTACGGTCGGATGTATGCTCCCTGTCTGCCGTTTTGAAGGAAGCGGGAAAAGTGGGCGAAAAAATATGTATATGTCTGCGGCGGGATGAGTGTGTACCTTTTTGCCGTGTTGTTGTGGTCGCGCTGTGGCTTGGCTTTGCTGCGTTGTATACTTAATTCTGCTGCCCGCAAAATGTGGGTATGCGTGTGGGGTGGAAGAGCAGTAGTGGTTGGTGGTAATTTGTCCTATTTCTGCCTGCTGCCGGCAAATTTGCGGGGTGGGAGAGTAGTGACTGGGCCGTTGGAAGTACTGCTGCCGGCTGGAAATGTGGTTTCGGGTATATATATAGTGTATGCACTTTTTGAATATAAAAAATGGATATTTAGCGTATATATAGTGTATGCATTTTTTTTACTTTCTGCCCGCTGGTCTGCCCACTGGAGTTTGTGTGTAGCGAAAAAATGTACGCATATAAACATATGCATCTCTGCTGCCGTCATCCTGCCGGCAGCTTTTTTGTGTATACGTTAAGCTATGCATACCACTTCAAATTTTGAATACGTAAACATATGCATTTTGTTCTTTTTTTTGTGTATGTAAACATATACATTTTGTTTTCTTTTTTGTACATATAAACATACATACTTCTCCTGCTGCCCGCAGGGATTGCCGCCGGCTGCCAGCAGAAAAAATATGCAAATAAACCTGCACAAAACTTCCTGAAATCCGCACACCTAAACCAGCCGCTACACTTTCTTAAAATACATACATAAACATATGCACGCATAACGCCAGCTTTGTTTGCGGTATGTAACTTTACATATACATGTTTTTCTTTTTTATGTATACATAAAGATATGCACAAAAGAACCATCCCTTTTTGTGTTTGTAAAGATGCACAAAAAAAGAGGAAAAAATAAGCATATAAAATATACATACTTTTCGCCCTTTCTCCCGCCTTTTCTTTCCCGCCCTGCCGCCTTCGGCAAAGTTCCACCCGTGAAACCACCCCGCCCCCTGGGGCGCCCATTTCTTTTTCTCCCTTATCTTTTCTCGCGTAGTATACATATCTTTCTTTCCTACTTCATCCCATTCCGTCCCTCTGCCTTTCATTCCGCTGCCCGTTCGCTCCCGGGAGGCCATTCAACCCCCGTGGATTCTTTTGCCGATATTTTTTTTCTTTTTTGCTGCTGCCGGAAGCGGCTGGATGAAATGGGAAAGATTGGCGGCGGAAGAGAAAAAAATGAATGGCTGGCGAGCGGTTGGATAATGAGGAAAGAGATTGGAGTGAGGATGGTAAAAAAAGTAAAACAAAGAGAAAGACAAAAAAGAAAAGGAGAATCAAAAATAAAAACTAAGAAGAAAAGCAAAGAGAAAAAACAAAGAAGGCAAAGATAAAAGTAAAGCAAACATAAAAATAAAAAACCAAAAAACAAAGATAAGAACAAAAGCAAAAAGAAAGAAAAAGCAAAAAGAAAGGACAAAAAAACAAGAATAAAAAATCAGAATAAAAATAGAGAGAAAAAAAACAAAAAGAAAAAGCAAAAAGAAAAGCAAAAAGAAAAAAACAAAAATAAGAACAAAAATAAGAACAAAAGCAAAAAGAAAGAAAAAAATAAAAAGAAAAAATAAAAAAGGAGAACTAAGAAAAATGAGAACAACATATTTTTGGAAGGCAACACACGAGCCGGAGCATGGGGCCAGGTATGTAAGCATCAGCCGTCAGAGTCTGCGGGGAGCGGAAGGTATGGAAAAATATCCTGCACTGATGCCTGACTGGAAACTGATTAACCTGGCACATGAGATGGGATACAGCGAGAAATGTTTTGAGGTGTATAAAAAAGAGTATTTCAGCCAGTTAAAGAATCTGGATGCAGAAAAGGTGTATCAGGAGCTGAAGGACTGCGTGATTGTATGCTTCGAGTCGCCAAAAGATATTGTCAGCGGAAAGAAATTCTGCCACCGTCGGGTGGTTGCCGGCTGGATAGAAACAGAACTTGGAATTGTAGTGCCGGA
>ENA-OPDD01000864-OPDD01000864.1-human-gut-metagenome-genome-assembly--contig:-NODE-864-length-22027-cov-2.398371_pt1 | contig 22027 bp, 11 predicted proteins | sample MGYA00241574_ERZ501499 | MGnify/ENA primary metagenome ERZ501499 (study PRJEB25962, sample SAMEA2042576) | human gut metagenome | biome: human gut; feature: human-associated habitat; material: faeces...
AAGGCGCGGATGTGAGCGTGGTCGGCTCGTTCGTCAACTACTGGTTTCCCGCGATTCCGCAATGGGTGTCGGCCGCGGTGTTTCTCGTCGTGATTGCGGCGATGAACCTGCTGGGGGTGAGCAAGTTCGGCGAGTTCGAATTCTGGTTCGCGATCATCAAGATCGTCGCGGTGATAGCGATGATCGTCAGCGGGCTCGCGGTACTGATTGCCGGACTGCCAACGGATTCCGGCGTCAAGGCGAGCTTCTCGAACTGGTTCGCGCTCGATGGCGGCGTACTCCCCCACGGCCTGCTGCAGCAAAGTGCCGACGGCCAATGGACCGGACTGTTGATGGCGTTGGTCGTGGTGATGTTCAGTTTCGGCGGCACCGAGCTCATCGGCATCACGGCCGGCGAGACCGAAGATCCACGCAGAACCATTCCCCGCGCGACGAATGGCATCATCTGGCGCATCCTGGTGTTTTACATCGGCGCACTCGGCGTGATCATGGCCGTGGTGCCGTGGAACACGATCGACGGCACGACCAGCCCGTTCGTGCAGATCTTCGACTCGGTGGGCGTGCACGCGGCCGCCGGCATCCTCAACTTCGTGTGTCTGACCGCGGTGATGAGCGTGTACAACTCCGGCCTGTACGCCAACTCCCGCATGTTGTACTCGCTGGCCAGGCAGGGCAACGCGCCCGAAATCCTCGGCAAGCTCAACTTCCACGGCGTACCGGTTGTCGGGGTGCTCGCTTCCGCGGCCATCACCGCGCTGGCCGTGGTGGTCGTGTTCCTGTGGCCCGATTTCGCGTTCAATTATCTGATGTCGATCGCCACGATTGCTGGCGTTATCAACTGGTCGATGATCATGGTCACCGAGATTCATTTCCGTCGCCGTGTGGCGGCCGGAGACGGGCCCGGCGAGCTGGCCGGGCTCACCGGAGACGAGGCTCTGGGACGCATCCATTTCAAGCTGCCGTTCGCCCGCGTGATGCCGTATGTAGTGCTCGCATTCCTGGCATTCGTCGTGGTGCTCATGTGCTTCTCGTCCAGCTATCGCGCCGCCGTCATCGCCGGTGTGGTGTGGCTTGCGATTCTGCTGACCGCATACCAGGTCACGCAGACGCGCAAGACCGTCCGCCCTTAGTCGCGCACATCCCACGGATGGAGCCATGGCCGCCGCACGCGCGAACAGAGCCAGCCCACCATAATCCGACACGCCGAACACAAGTCACAACGAAGTCCCCACAAACCTTGCGATCCGCCATTTTCCTTGGTTTAGCGCGAGACCACCTTTCCAGGACCCGCGAATATCGCCGGAAGCCAGGCAAAGGCCTTACTTCTCGACCATGCTGACGCCGATAATGGTGTGCAGTGTCATCGCACTGGCACATGCACAACCAAGGAGGGCTCCATCATGTTCATTCCCCGGTACTACGAGAGTCTCGGCCATCTACATGTCGGCACGCAGCCGAACCGCGCGTATTACGTGCCCGCGTCCACGCCGATGGACACGGTCGGCGAGAATCGCGTGAATTCCGACCGTTTCATGCTGCTGAACGGCGACTGGGATTTCAAGTATTATGCGAGCATCTACGACTTGGACGCCGAGGTCTCCCGACTGCGCGCCGCCGGCCGCCCGGTGTTCTATGACGTGGATTTCGGCGGGGATGACGCACCGGAGAACGCCGATCCGCGCACTGCCGCCACGGGTGCGCTGGCGGCGGACGGCTTCACGACGACGCCGGTGCCGAGCGTGTGGCAGAACCATGGTTTCGACCGCCACCAGTACACGAATTTCGACTATCCGTTCCCGTTCGACCCGCCGTTCGTGCCGCAGGACAACCCGTGCGGCGTGTACCTGTGCGATTTCATGCATACGTCCGATCCTGACGCACCCTGCACGTACCTGAATTTCGAGGGCGTGGATTCGGCGTTCTATGTGTGGGTGAACGGCGAGTTCGTCGGGTATTCGCAGGTGTCGCATTCGACCAGCGAGTTCGATGTGACCGACGTGCTGGAGGACGGCGTGAACACGCTGGCCGTGCTGGTGCTGAAGTGGTGCGACGGCAGCTATCAGGAGGATCAGGACAAGTTCCGCATGAGCGGCATCTTCCGTGACGTGTATCTGCTGGACCGTCCCGAGTATGCGATTCGTGACATGTTCGTGCATACGTCGATTTGGCGCAATGTCGATTCCGCGCTGGTTGAGGCCGGCATCAGCGATGACGAATATGATGCGTCGCCGGTCGATCACGCGACGGTCGACGTGGATTTCGCGTTCTTCGACGATGCGGATGTGCCGGTCAAGGTGCAGCTGTTCGATGAGGATGGCGAGCTGGTGGCAGAGGCGGCCTCGGAGCCGATCGATGATCCGATGGCCGGGGACGAGGACGAAGTGACGGTTCGGACACAGCCCGACGCGAGCGAAGCCGACGACGCGACCGGCACTGGCAGCGACGATACCGCCGCGGACGACGAAGAAGAAGGCGTCATCGAGTCGATCGACGACGTGGCCGCCATCGACGATGACTCCACGGACGCACAGGCCGCACTGCGCATCGCGTCGGTGACCGGCACGCTCGCCGGCGGCGCGAACGGCACCGGATTCACCGGAGACAGCGCGTTCGCCCCGACCGCGCACGCATCCCTGGCGGTCGACGACCCGCATCTGTGGACCGCCGAGACGCCGTACCTGTACACCATCGTGTACACCACCGCGAACGAGGTCATCACCGCGCTCGTCGGCATCCGCGAGGTCAGCGTGGATGGCAATGTGGTCAAGGTCAACGGCAAGCCGATCAAGCTCCACGGCGTCAACCGGCACGACAGCGACCCGGTGACCGGCCCGGTCATCAGCGAGGAGCAGCTCATGCGCGACCTCACGCTGATGAAGGAGCACAACGTCAACGCGATCCGCACCAGCCATTACCCGAACGCGCCGCACTTCTACGACCTGTACGACCGTCTCGGCTTCTACGTGGTGGCCGAGGCTGACAACGAGAGCCACGGCGCGATGCGCGGCGTGCATCCGGACGAGAGCGACGCGGCTGTCAACAAGCGCTGGAACCGGCCTATCGCCGACAACCCCGCGTGGATCGCGCCGACCGTTGACCGCGCGCAGCGCAGCGTGGAGCGCGACAAGAACCATGCGAGCATCATCTTCTGGTCGATGGGCAACGAGTGTGCGTACGGCTGTACGTTCGAGGCGGCGCTGCTGTGGACGCAGACCTTCGACCCGAGCCGCCTGACGCACTATGAGAGCGCCCGGTATGTGGATGAGGGACAGGAGTGCGATTACAGCTATCTTGACGTACACAGCCGCATGTACCCGTCCGTCGAGGAGATCGACCAGTACTTCTCCGAGGAGGGGCCGCGCACGCCGGACGGGCTGCGCGACGGCAGCAACGGCGATGACGGCGACAACGGCGTCAAGCCGTACGTGCTGTGCGAATTCTGCCATGCGATGGGCAACGGCCCGGGCGATCTGGAGGATTATTTCACGCGCATCCAGCGTTATGACGGCCTGGCCGGCGGCTTCATCTGGGAGTGGTGCGACCATGCGATCGACCGTGGCACGAACGCGGCCGGCAAGCGCGAGTACGCGTACGGCGGCGATTCGGGCGAGTACCCGCATTTCGGCAATTTCTGCATGGACGGCTTGGTGTACCCGGACCGCACGCCGCATACCGGGCTGCTGGAGTTCAAGAACGTGTATCGGCCGGTGCGCGTGACCGGTTTCGACGCGGCCGCGGGCACGGTGACGCTGCACAATTACCTGGACTTCTTGGATGCCGCCGACGCGGTGTTCATGACGTTCGAGCTGCTGGTGGATGGCGTGGAGACCGCATGGGCTGCGTGGGAGAGCGACCCTGCGGCGGGCGCGGCGTTCCGGGAGGAGCATCCCGGCAATTACACGCCGTCGATGCCATCGATCGCGCCGCATGGTGACGCGGTCGTCGACATACCGGCCGAAATCCTTGATGCCATACCCGAGGCCGGGAACGTGACGATGCTGGTGAAGTACTATCAGGCGACGGACACCGAGACACTGCCGATCGGCTTCGAGCTCGGCTTCGACGAGGTCGCCGTGCCGACCGCGGATCCGCGCAATCAGACGGTCGTCGCCGCGCTGGCCGATATCGCCGATGGCATCGGCTCGGATGACGATGTCGACGACGTTGCCGATGACGGCACCGATAGCGTAGAAGGCACCGACGATGGAGCGAACGATGCCGCGGATGCCGGCTACGACGACGTCGTGCTGGCAGACCCGCTGACCGTCATGCAGACCGATGCCTCGATCACCGTGGAAGGCTCGACGTTCCGGTATGTGCTCGACCGCCGTACCGGCCTGTTCTCGTCGATGTCGTTCGCGAACCGGTCGCTGCTTAACAGGCCGATGGAGCTGAACGTGTGGCGCGCTCCCACCGACAACGACCAGTACATCAAGGCCGATTGGATTCGCGCCCAGTATGACCGCGCTCAGGCGCGCGCGTACGAGGTCGGTGTACTGGTCGATGAGGATGACGTCATCGCCAAGCCCGAGTCGATTGAACTGCGTGCGGACGATGAAGATGCGCCGGTCGCCTCGTTTGGAGACGATGCGATCCTCGACGACGGCAACGTCAACGCCGGCGACGTGAGCGCCATAGCGACGTCCGAGGACGGCTCGGTGGTGGTCGACGGCCAGGTGACGATCCATGCGACGATGGCGCTGGTGGCGCCGATTGTGCAGCGCATCGCCGACATCGACGCCGACTGGACCATCGCGCCCGACGGTTCGGTGGCGCTGCGCATGCATGTGATGCGCGACACCGATTTCCCGTTCCTGCCGCGTTTCGGCCTGCGCCTGTTCGTGCCGAAGCCGATGCGGCAGATCGCCTATTGCGGTCTCGGCCCGAACGAAAGCTACATCGACAAGCGCCGGTCCAGCTATCATGGCGTGTTCTCCGGCACTCCCGAATCGCTGTTCGAGCCGTATATCAAGCCGCAGGAGAACGGCAACCATCACGACTGCGATTGGGCGAGCGTCGCCAGCGATGACGCCGAGCTGCTGGTGCTCCGTGCCGGTGACCACGCCTTCGACTTCCAGGCGCTGCCTTACACCCAGGAGGAGCTGACCGCCAAGGCCCACAACAGCGAGCTGAAGCCGGCGGATTCGACGGTGGTGTGCGTGGATTACATGCAGTCCGGCGTCGGGTCCAACAGCTGCGGTCCCAAGCTGCACGAGAAATACCGCCTCGACGACGCGGAGTTCGATTTCGATCTCGTCCTGCGCCCGCAGGCGCTCTGAGGCGTTGGGTACGGGTATCGGATCAGTCACATGATCCGATACCCGTACCCGTGCACGGCGGAAGCCCGCAATACCGTCACTGTGTGCGGGGTGCGTCACCGTGTGCGCCCTCTCTCAGTGGCGCAACTCGCAGAACCGTTGAAAAATAAGGGATTTACATGGGCGTCACTGTGTGTGAGGACGCACAGAGTGACGCACCCCGCACACAGTGACGCGTTCCTCCATCCGCAGAGCAGCACCACACGCAGCATCTCCGCCAGTTACATATCCACATTCGCTACATCACTGTGGATAACCGATGAGTTATACACTTATCCACAGATTTGAGGCGGCCGGTGGCGCACCGCAGATTATCATGCTTACATTCAATCCATGAATACGAATCAGCACACCCCTGTCAACTCCAGCGCAACAGTCGCGAACAACTATCTTGCGCGCTCACTGCGCCAGCTGCAATCCACGACGTTCCTGCATTGCATGGAACACTCACGAAAAACCATCAACACCTCGCCACCGGTCTATACCGGTATGACCGCATTACGTCTGGCAGGCATAGAGACACCGCTATGTTCAAGATTTGAAGCCGTGAAGTTCCAAGTACTGTACGTTGGGGAGCCAACCAAGAGATCCGGACGGAAAGATACGTCCTACCTGAAATGCCCGCCATCGTTGACGGGCATCGCCCACCTCACATGGACTCACGACAACATCACCATCGTCTACACGCACCCGCTGATGACATGGGCACTGCTGGCGCCGTATCTCACGCAAATCGAGGTAATCGTTCTGGCGGATGCCATACTGCGCGCGTCATCAGGCTCCATGACGGTCGCCAATATATCGCGGTTCCTTGATGGAGCAGACGCGTTCCCGGGCAGAAGGAAATGCATTGATGCTCTCGTTTTCCTCGATGCCGTGACTGACTCCACCATGGAATGCCGCTGCACTCTCGTGATGTTGCGACATGGATTGCCGCAGCCGGTCAAACACTGGAAGATACTCATTCCGGAGTTGGCTCACGAGGCGATAGTCGATATCGCATACCCCAAACAACGGGTCATCATCGAATACGATGGAGACGCGCATCGCCGCGACAAACGACAATACCGATGGGATGAACGCAAGAGGCAGGCTTTGCGGGCGATGGGATATACAGTCATCGTCGTCTTTGCCGATGATATATTGACCTCGCAGGGGCGGCGACGATTCGCGCAAAGGGTGGCGAAAGCCCTTGACACCACCTGCCGGAATAGACCACACCCGAAATTCCGGGCACTGCTGGCAGATGATCGTGCTGAGACGGCCCGTCAGCGGCAACGTAGGTACCGCGCCAGAGAACGCCGCAAAGGGCGCCGCGTATGAGTCGGGCATCGCGGAAGACGACAGCGAACGAGCCTCGGCGCTGATACCACCAGCGTCGGATCCTGCAACTCGCACGTGATCATACGAAACATGCGAATCGTGCGACACAACCATGGTTATCGACCGTCACTGTGTGCGGATTGCGTCACTGTGCGCGACCTCTCTCAGTGACGCAATCTGCAGAACCGTTGAAAAATAAAGGGTTTACACAGGCGTCACTGTGTGCGAGGGCGCACACAGTGACGCAATTTGGCGTGATAGCAACCCTTGATACTCGTAATGTGTTCGTAAGCACATTGCTTACGAACACATTAATAGGACCAGATAAACGAAAGGTCGTCGTCTTCGGCGATGAACGACGAAGACAACGACCTGAGTCATGCGGTAAGGCCTGGCTTTACAGCTCTACGGTCTTACGGCCTCACAGCTTCAGAAATCACTGCACCTGGGCGCGGGCGATCTTGCCGGTGAAGGAGTTGGCCTCGTCGGCGTCCTTCACGGCGTCCTTGTTCCAAGAGAACATGGCGCGCAGCTTCGGGCCGACGGTCTCGATGCGCACGTTGGAGTACTCCTCCTGCAGCGCCTTGAACTTCGGAGCGCCGGCGTCCTGGTCGTCGATGAACTCCTTGGCGAAGGAGCCGTCCTGGATGCGCTTGAGCTGGTACTGCATGCGCTTCTTGGTCTCCTCGGTGATGACCGTGGAGGTGTAGTCGCCGTACTGGGCGGTGTCGGAGCAGGACCAACGGGCCTTGTTCAGACCACCCTCGTTGGCCAGGTCGACCAGCATCTTCAGCTCGTGGAACACCTCGAAGTAGGCGATCTCCGGCTGGTAGCCAGCCTCGGTCAGCACATCGAAGCCCATATCGCACAGGTGGTTGATGCCACCCATGAGGACGTCCTGCTCGCCGAACAGATCGGTCTCGGTCTCCTCGGTGAAGGTGGTCTTGATGGCGCCTGCGCGCAGGGCGCCCAGAGCCTTGGCGTAAGCCAGGCACAGCGGCCAGGTCTTGCCATCCGGATCCTGCTCGACAGCCACGACGACCGGGACGCCACGGCCGGCGGCGTACTCACGACGCACGATGTGGCCCGGGCCCTTCGGAGCGACCATGAACACCGGGTGATCCTCGGAAGGCTTGATGTAGCCGTAGTGGATGTTGAAGCCATGAGCGAAGGCGACGGCGGCGCCCGGCTTGATGTTCGGTTCGATGTCGTTGGCCCAGATGGTGCGCTGGTACTGATCGGGAGCCAGAATCATGATGATGTCGGCCTCGGCGGCGGCTTCCGGAACGGACTTGACTTCCAGACCCTGCTCCTTGGCGTGCTCGACAGACTTGGAGGTCGGACGCAGGCCGACGACGACGTCGACGCCGGAATCGCGCAGGTTCAGCGCATGGGCGTGGCCCTGGGAACCGTAACCGATGATGGCAACCTTCTTGCCTTCGAGGACCGAGAGATCGCCGTCGTTCTCATACCAGATTTGTGCAGCCATTGTACTTGGCACTCCTTTTGTGTAGTGGGGTGAACGCTTGGAAAGCGTTCGGGTTTCTACCATTCGCAGATGAAATTCGTGGTTTCGTGCATGGATTTTGTCCTGCAAACTGGGGTCCATCCTACCGGAGCGGCCGTTTTGGTACGTATCCAGTCCACAAAGTGAGCCGCGAAATCGTAAAAAATTCGTCGCGGCGCAATCGTGATACCTTTCCTGCGAAACCCCTACGGAAGCGACGTTTCGGGCCGTTGGAATGTTGTTTCCGTTGAGAATTGCGATTAAGCCCCTACCGAAGCGACGTTTCGATCGCTGAAAATGACGTTTGTGTGGGCAAGCATGTGCTTATTTAGGTGACGCTTCACGCATTTTGGTAGGAAAGTGGCTTAGGATAGGCACGTAGGATTGTTTGATGAGGAAGCTGAAGCAATGGTCACTGCGACGGGGATTGCGCCTGGTTCCGAAATGACGGCGCAGATGGAGCAGGTGGAGGAGCGTAATGTCTCGGGCGTGCTGCATATCGCCTCGATTTTCGCCTCGCACATGGTATTGCAACGCAACAAGCCCATTGCGGTGTTCGGCGCATTGGCTGCCGATTGCGCCGGTATGGAGGTTGTGGCGGAAATACACGACTTTGACGGCTCCCTGATCGCGCAGGAACATGCTTATTCTTCGCAGAACGTGGTCAACGGCTTTTCGCAGTGGCGCGTGATGCTGCCCGCGCAACCGGAAGGCGGTCCGTACACGCTTCGTATCGTCGCGGGCAATGATGCCATCGAATTCGACGACGTGCTTATCGGCGAAGTGTGGCTCGCCGGCGGCCAAAGCAATATGGAACTTGAGTTGCGTAACAGCGAGCATGCCGACGAAGCACTTGAGGATTGCGCCGATCCGCTGCTGCGTTTCTACAATGTGCCCAAAACCGGTGTCATCAATCGCAATGCGGAAAATACGTCGAGTTGGCAGGAATCGTCGCCGGAAAACAGTGGCGTGATGAGCGCCGTCGCCTACTATTTCGCACGCAAGCTGCGCTCCGAACTCGACCCCGATCTGCCGGTCGGCATTGTCGACTGCTATATCGGCGGCACGTCGATCAGCTGCTGGATGAGCGAGGACGCACTCAATTCCAGCGATGCCGGCCGCGACTATCTGACGCGCTACCAGCGTGCGATCGCAGGCAAGACGCAACAGCAGTTCGAGCTGGAAACCAGCGAATGGCAGTCGCAGATGGACGCATGGAACGCGGCTGTGGAAACGGTGCGTCAGACCAATCCGAACGCAACGAGCAGCGAGTTGAGCGAACAGTGCGGCACCTGCCCGTGGCCGCCGCCGCTCACCCCTACATCGCAATGGCGTCCGTGTGGCCCCTTCCACGCCATGCTGGAACGTATCATGCCCTACTCGCTGGCCGGTTTCCTGTGGTATCAGGGTGAGGAAGACGAGCAATACAGCGGTTCCTACCGCGAGCTGCTCGGCATGATGATCGGCGAATGGCGTGCGCTGTGGAGCGAAAATCTGCCGTTCCTCATCGTGCAGTTGCCGCAATGGATCAACGGCAAGACGGCTGCGGACGGCAACGATCCGATGCGCTGGCCGGTGCTGCGTGAGGCCCAATGGGACGCCGCGCAGTCCATAGACAACGTGTACGCCATCTGCACGATCGACTGCGGCGAATACGACAACATCCACCCGCTGGACAAGCGCACGCCCGGCGAACGCCTTGCCAATTGCGCGCTGCGGCAAATCTACGGCATGGATCGCGTTCCGGTGCACGGCCCGACGGTGCTGGGCTTCCGATGCGACCCGAACGGCCGCGTACGCCTGTTCTTCCGCTATGCGCACGGTTTGCATTTCGAAGGCACCACGCCCGGCGGCGGCGACGATGATTTCGATGGCCAGCTGCCGACTTTGGTGCGCGTGCCGGAACGTTCCGGCTTCGAACTGGCCGGTTCCGACGGTATGTTCCACCCGGCGACCGCCGCGATTTTCGTGGATTGCGACATCGATGATCTCGTCAATTCCAGAGTGAACGTGGTCGATTACAACGCTACGGAATTCGGCATTCCGATTAACAGCCGCAGCATCGGCACGATTACGCTGGCGACTCCGGATGTGCCCGAGCCGATGGCGATGCGATACGCTTGGCGCAGTTGGGGTCCGGCTCCGCTGTTCAACGACGACGGCCTGCCCGCGCAGCCGTTCCGTCTGGACCTGACCGACCATACCTCCCCCGTCGAGTCCGCCGAGCCCGTCACCCCCGACGGCACCGCTGACTGAGGCCGTCGGTCTGGTCGCGCCGGTCTAATCGCCCCGTCTAATCGCAAAAACGGCATTCCCATCCGGCTTTTGTTACCGTAACCAGCCGATTCGGGTAACAAAAGCCGGAAGAGGAGGCCGTTTTGTGTTTCTTGCGATTACTCAGCGGTTGCGGCAGCCGCGTCGACAATCACCGCCGCGTCCTCGCCACGCTCGCTGCCGGACTTGCCAAGCGCAAGCTGGGCGGCGGCGAACAGCACCGCCAGCCAGATGACGCCGGCGATCACGGCGATGCGGTAGCTTGCGGAGAAGCACATGAGCACTACGACCAGCAGCATGAACGCGATCACCACGTACGGCGTCACGTTGGCGAACGGCAGCTTGAACGCGATCTTGTCGAGCGCTTCCTTGCCCTTCAGCCCCTTAAGTTCGGCCGGGCCATCGCCAGCCGCAACCATGCGACGGAACTTGATCTCCGTAACCATAATCATGATCCAGTTGATCGCAGCCGCGATCGTGGCGATCGACATCAGGTAATTGAACGCGAATTCCGGCCATACGAACACGACGACAACGGCAATCGCAATAATTATCGCGGAAGTGATAACACCCCCGACCGGCACGCCTTTCTTGCTGAGCTTACCCAGGTAAGCCGGCGCGTTGCCCTGCTTTGCCAGCGAATACAGCATGCGGGAGTTGGCGTACAGGCCGGAATTGTAGACGCTCATCACGGCGGTCAGGCACACGAAATTGAGGATGCCGGCGGCCGCGTGCACGCCGACGGAATCGAAGATCTGCACGAACGGGCTGGAATCGCCGTCGATTTTGCTCCACGGAATCACCGCCATAATCACGCCGAGCGCGCAGATGTAGAAGACGAGAATACGCCAGATGATGCCGTTCGTGGCCTTCGGAATGGTGGTGCGCGGATTCTCGGTTTCGCCGGCGGTGATGCCGATGAGTTCGGTGCCGCCGAAGCTGAACATCACCACGACGAGCGCCATCAGCAGGCCGGTCCACGTGCCGTCGGCGTTGCGGGTCATCAGGCCGTGCGGCAGGAATCCGCCGTCCACGGTGAACCAGTTGGCGAAGCTCGCGCGAATGCCCGAAGCGGTCGGCACATTGGCGATGATCACATACAGGCCGCCGAGAATCATGGCCAGCACGGCCACGATCTTGATGATGGCGAACCAGAATTCGAATTCGCCGAACTTGTTCACGCCCATGAGATTCAGCGCCGCGATGGCCACGAGGAACACCGCCGCCGACACCCACTTCGGAATGTTCGGGAACCAGTAGTTCACGAACGAGCCGACCACGGCAAGCTCCACCATGGCCACCAGCACGTAGTTGAACCAGTAGTTCCAGCCGGAAATGAAGCCCGCTCGCCGTGACCAGTAGCGCGTCGCGTAGTAGCTGAACGCGCCAGCCTTCGGATCCTCGACCGCCATCTCGCTCAGAGCGCGCACGATCATGAAGATCGCGAGACCGCCGACGAGGTAGGCGAGCAGAATGGACGGGCCGGCCAGCTGGATGGATTCGCTGGAGCCGTAGAACAGGCCGGTGCCGATGGCGCCACCCAGCGCGATGAGCTGGATATGGCGGTTTTTCAACGATTTACGGAGCGTCGGCGGAACCGGCACGTCGTCGGTTCCACGCGGCTTCTTTGCGGCGGTGACGTCGCTCATGGAGATTTCCTCTTCTCTGTTTCCTTGCGATTGCGCGTTGCGCTCGCTGCTTGCGTTGCGTGCTGTTGCACGCTTGCATGTGCTTGTTTTGCTTGCTTTTTTGCGATTCGCCCTTTGTGAGGGAACGTTTCCGATTGTAGCGGGAAGCGGCGGGCAAAGTGTTGGTTTGTTCGTTCCGGAATGTCTGGTTTGCTTAACGGGTTGTTTGGTTTAGAAGTTCGATTCGCGCGATTGCTGTGCGATTCGAACGCGCGATTTGGACACGTGTTGCGGATGTGCGGTTTGGCGCGTCTTTCCAAGCTTCATGGTGTTCAATGGAATGAGGGGCTACGAACGGAGGTCGACATGGCATTCGTCAAGGACATGCTGCGAATGTGGGCGCATTCGTGGAAAAGATTCATTTCCATCGCCATGATCACGTTGCTCGGTGTGGCCGTGCTCACCGGCATTTACGCGGGCTGCCGTGACGCGTTCCGCAGCACCGATCGCTTTTTCGACGCGCAGGGCCTGCACGACGTCCAGGTGCTGTCCACTGCGGGCCTGTCGAACGGCGATATCGCCGCGTTGCGCAAGGTGAACGGTGTTGCGAAAGTGCAGGCGGAACGGCCGCAGGAAGTGACGTTCGATTTGGACGGCCGCAAGTCGGCGACCATGCAGGAAATCGGCACGAACGGCATCGACCAGCCATACTTGCAGGAAGGGCGCATGCCGAAGAAAGCCGGCGAAATCGCGGTAACCCGAAAATTTATTCGCGATTCGGGCAAGCATATCGGCAGCCGCCTCACCGTAACCCCCGAATCGGCTTCCTCCGATACTTCCGATACGAACGATACGAACGGTGCGGACGGCACGAATGAAACGAACGGCACGGACGAGGCGCCGAGCTTCCCGACCAAGCTCACCATCGTGGGCGTGGTGCTCGATCCGCAGAACCTGAGCAACCCGGACGGCTACTCCGCCATGACCTCGTTCCGTTCCACCGCCACCACCGACTACACGTTCTTCGCGCCGTCCGATGGCGTGACCGGCACCCTCTACACGTCCGCCACGCTGCTCGTCAAGGGTGCGGCCGCCGAAAGCACGTTCGACGAATCGTACGAAAACACCGTCAAGCAGGTGACCGACCGCATCGACGGCACCGTGAAAACCGACCGCCAGAAGGCCCGTCGGCAGGAACTGCTCGACGCGGGCAACAAGAAGATCGCCGACGCGCGTGCGGAAGCCGACAAGAAGTTCGCGGACGCGCAGTCGCAAATCGACGCGAATCGGCAGCAATTCAACCAGCAGGTCGACCAGATTGTCAGCATGCAGGCGGGCGCGGCGGCTGCGGGAGCTGCGGCAAACGGCGCGAACGCAGGTGCGGCGGCGGCCGCAGGTGCAACTACCCTCCAACTTGACGAAACCACGCGTGAAACAATGCGTGAAACCATCATCGCCGCTAGTCCCGAACTGACGCAAGCCAAGCAGCAGCTCGACCAGGCGCAATCGCAATTGAACGAGCAGAAGGCAAGTACCGAACATACGCTGAAAACCAAGGAAAACGAGCTGAAAACCAGCATTCCGCAAGTGCGCTGGTATGTGCAGGACCGGCAGTCGCTCGGCGGGTTCAGCGCGCTCAAATCCGACCTCGACTCCATCCAGTCGCTCGGCAACGCGTTCCCGATTGTGTTCCTGCTGGTGGCCGTGATGATGAGCCTGACCGCCATGGCGCGCATGGTCGAAGAGGACCGCTCGCTCATCGGCACGTACGTGGGGCTCGGCTACGGGCGGCTGGCGGTCGCGTCGCGCTACCTGCCTCATCGGCGGCGGCCTCGGCCTGATCGCCGGCTTCCTTGGCATTCCTGCGTTCCTGCTGGTCGTATTGCAAGGCATGTATGTGATGCCCGGCCTGCGACTGGAATACGACTGGCTGTACGGCTCGCTCGGCATCGCGCTGTTCGTGGTCGGCGTGCTCGCCGCCACCATCTACGCGTGCGTGCAGGAAATGCGGCAGACGCCCGCCGCGCTGCTGCGTCCGAAAGCGCCGCGCGCCGGCTCGCGCATTCTGCTGGAACGGATTCGGCCGGTCTGGAATCGCATGGGCTTCCTCGGCAAAGTGACCGCGCGCAACATCTTCCGCTTCAAGTCGCGCCTCATCATGACGGTCGGCGGTGTGGCCGGCTGCACCGCGCTGATCGTCTGCGGCCTGGCCATCAACGACACCGTCGCCGACCTCGGCATCAAGCAATACCGCGACATCTACCAGTACGACCTGATGGTGGTTTCCGACGATTCGGACGCGTTGGCGATGCGCACGAAAGTCGCGTCAGACGGGCGCGTCACGTCATCGCTTGACGTGCGCATAGAGTCGGGCGATTTGACGGTTGCGGGCAGCGGCGACGGTGACAGCGGCAAGGCCGGCAGCAGCGGCAGCGAAAGCATTCAGCTGGTCGCGGTGCCGGAAAAGCATCTGTCCGATTTGGGCGAAATGGTCACGTTGCAGCCGGTCTCGTCCGGCATACTGGGCACGTCCGGCGTCGGCAAAACCGGTTCGCTGAAACTCGATGACGATGGCGTGATCGTCGCGCAGTCGGCGGCAAGCGCGCTGGGCGTCAAGGCCGGTTCCAAGGTGCGACTGACCAACGGCGACGGCGTGCAGGCGACGGCGAAGGTGAGCGCGGTGAATCGCAACCTCATCGGCTCGGATGTGTATGTAAGCGAAACCTACTACGCCAAGCTTTTCGACTCGAAAGACGCGAAGAACACCAAGAATTCCAAGAGTTCCGAGGATTCCGAGGCTCTGACGTGGAACGCCATGCTCGCCAAGCTTTCCGGCTCCGACACTTCGCAAACCGACTATGCGGAATCGCTCGAAGAGGACAGTTCGGTGATGAAGGCCGTAAGCTGCGCGCACATGGCCGACAGCTTCAAATTCGACCTCATGGGCGCGGTGGTGGCGCTGATTGTGGCGCTTGCCGGCGGTCTGGCACTGGTGGTGCTGTTCACGCTCGCCAATACGAACGTGTCGGAACGCGTGCGCGAGATGGCCACGCTCAAGGTGCTTGGCTTCTTCGACCGCGAAGTGCACCATTACGTGAACCGCGAGATGATGATCCTCACCGTCATGGGTGTGATACTGGGCCTGCCGCTCGGCCGGCTCGTCGGCGGCATGCTGACGATGGCGCTCAACATGCCCTCGTTGTATTTCGAGGTGGAGGTCAAGCCGCTGAGCTACGTGATCGCGGCCGTGGCGACCATGGCCTTCGCGCTGCTCGTGCAGCTGTTCGTCAACCCCGTCCTCGACCGCATCGACCCCATCAGCTCCCTCAAGTCCGTGGAATGACGACTGTCCGATTCACCAGAAGCGGACAGTTAGAGTATCGGAAAGGCTCGCTCGCGTCTCAGTTCTTCGGATAGCGGTAGTTGTGTGGCAGTTGCGTGGTGAGCTGCGGGTCCAGGCCGAGTTCCTTGAGTTGGCGGTCGATTTCGAGGCGCGCGCGTTCCACAAGCTCGGCGCGACGGCTGTCCAAACCGTTCAGCCCCTCCTGCTTTTCCAGCGATTCCAACGTCTCCGCCATACGCTTGAGCCGGTCCTGATGGTGCAGCAGCGCACGTACCTGCGCATGTTCGCGCACAATCGCACGCCATTCGGATGGCGTGTGCGCAATCTCCCGAACCGCGGTGACCGGATGCACGTCGGCCACCTGATATGTGATCGAGCCAAGCAGCGGCATCAGGAACACTGTAATCGCGCCGGCTGCGACCAGTGTTGACGCGGTGTCGCTTTGCATGGTGCCGACCTTCACCGCCAGCGACGTGACGGCGACGATGATCGGCAGCGCGGTCGTGCAATACAGGGCTACGGTGACGCGGTGATGCGATGACAGCGGATTCTCGCGTTTGTCGAGCGATAGCGCAACGTACACGGGCACCGCGCGAATCAGCATGAGCATGACGATGAACGCGACGAGCAGCGCGGGTCGGCCTGCCACGGCGCGCACGTTGATCGCGGTGCCTGACACCACGAAGAACACAGGAATAAGGAAGCCATAGCCGACGCCTTCCAGTTTCATTTCCAGCGACTTGCTGCCGTCGGGGATGATGTAACGCAGGATGAAGCCTGCGGCGAACGCGCCGAGCACCGCGTCAAGTTCGAACAGTGCGGAAATGGTGACAAGGAAGATGAGCAGGAATGTGGTCAGTCGCATGAGCGTTTGCGATGACGTGTTCGCATTTTCCGTAAGGAAACGGTACAGGCGATGGCCGGTTCTCAGTGCTTTCGTAGGTAGCGTCGCGCACAGTAGGCAGATGGCAAGGAACGCGCCGAGCACGAGCATGGTTTGCCAGCCGGTTCGGGTGGATAGCAGGATGGCCATGGCAAGGATTGGGCCGAGTTCGCCCCACGTTCCGTACGAGATGATGGCGTCGCCGATGGGGGTGCCTTCGAGGTTGCGTTCCTTGAGAATCGGCATGAGCGTGCCGAGAGCGGTGGTGGTGAGTGCGATTACCGTGGCCACGCCGTTGATGCCTTGCTTGGTGAAGAACGGAAGGAATGTCACGACCAGCCAGGCGAGGCCTAGCGTGATTCCCCATGTAAGCAGTCCGACTTTGCCTTGATGTCCGGCGAGCCGTTTCGGGTCGATTTCATAGCCGGCGAGCAGGAATAGGAACGCCATGCCGAGCTCGCTCAAGAGTTTCACGGCGTCGTTCACTTCGATCACGCCCAGTCCGTACGGGCCGAGCGCGGCTCCGGTGGCGAGCAGCAGCACGGTTTGTGGAATGAATCTTCCCGGGATCAGCTGCGCCACAATCGGGCTGACGGCCGCCACCGCCATGATGATGGTCAGGGAAACAAGCTCTTGCGTCATACCGTCGAGCCTAGTGAGCCATTGTGACCGGAGGTTGAAGAATGTGATTTCCGCTATCTGTGGCAGGTTTCTTCGGGGAAACCGGCCTAGGGGGCATGATTCCTACCCCCCTAGGTCTGGATTTGCTCAAGGAACCTGCCACACATAACGCAAATCGTTTTCTTGTGAAGGGCGAATCTGCCACATATAGCACGTTTCACGACATTAAGGGGGTCGGTCGCGTTTGCGAGGAGGCCAACCCCCGGTTCTCGTCCGCCGCGCGCGCACCACCCGCCCGCCAAATGCTATCTAGCTTATAGATGGCGGGTGGTTCGCCCCATTTGCCAGTTCGGGGGTATAAATCATACCCCCGAACCGCCTATTCTCGTCTAGCACCCGCCATCTATAAGCGAAATACCTTTCCGCAAAGCCCCAAATCCGCCATCTATAAGCCAGATAGACCCATCAGTTTGACCATGGATAGACTCGGTTAGAGATGCTCTTGGCGAAAATGCCAATTTCGGCCTCCTGCAAGGGTTTTGCTGGGGCTAACCCGCGATTTGCATAAAACCTAACCCATGATTTGCGTAAAACGTGGTTCGCTCAGAGCTGTGGCCGGAGACCGTCCAAGTTCGACCGACATTATCGGAATCGTCAGGGAAGAAGGCACGCGGGCGGAGTGCAATATAATGTTCCCTATGGCTGGCAGTTCAAGGGGGCAAGACTGATGGCAGTTTTTCCGCATGGGAGCGCGCGCGGCGGGTCGAGAAGCGACGGTCCGCAGCAAATTAAGGACTTACGCGCCGACGATTTTTATGACGATTCGCACGATGGCAACGACGGCTCGCGCGGTTCGCACGACACCACGCGCAACACCTGCACCTACACCCTCCCGACTTTCGCGGAGGCGACCGACGCGTCCGAAGCGATGCGCGAGCGTCGCGCGGATCGCAACAAGTCCATTGCCATGCGCGTGCTTGCGGCGGTGCTGATTCTTACCGCGCTCGGCATTGGCATGTTTCCGAGAGTGTTGCAATACCGTTCGGCGCGCGAGCTGGCGAGCACGTCGGCGCGTTCCGAAAAGCGCGTGGCGGGCTGGCCATACCCGCAGGCCGATGAGGCGTTCGCCGCGGCCAGGGAGTACAACAAGCGACTTGCCAAGTCGGGGCAGCCGGTGATTGGCGAGGCGAAGGATCCGCTCGCCGAACTGTATGATGATCCGCAGAATGCAGCCAACAACGCCAGCGCCGACGGCTCAGACAACTCCGGCGACTCCGCCAGCGCCAAAGACACGGAATATCAAAGCCTGCTCGACTCCGGCGATGGCGTGATGGGGGCCATCCGTATTCCGAAGATTTCCGTGAACCTGCCGGTTTACCACGGCACGTCCGAGCTGACGCTTGCGTCCGGCGCGGGTCACCTGTACGGCAGTAGCCTGCCGGTGGGCTCGACTCCGAAACCGCCATCAGCATCATCAGACAGCAGGTCCGCCGCATCGACGAGCTGCAGCGCGAAAACGAAGACCTCCGCGCCAAACTCGACGAGCTGACCGCCTAGCCCGCTCATTCTTCATCATGCCGGCTTCTGTTCCTCCCAACAGAGCCGGCAAGCGTCATCTGTCAGACAAAAGCGGGCGCATTGGGCGGCTCCCGCGGTAGGGTGTGACCATTATGACTTTAGGGAATACGAATACCGGGAAGGCCGGCACAAACACGCAAGCTGCCGACGCGTCTGACGCAACGCAGAACGCGCAAAGCACACAATCGCATATCAAATCCGTCGAAAGCCTCGACCAAAGCAATGAAATGGAGCGAGGCCTGAAGAACCGCCACGTCCAGTTCATTGCCATCGGCGGCACCATCGGCACCGGCCTGTTCTTAGGCTCCGGCAAGTCGATTGCACTGACTGGCCCGAGCATCATTTTCGTGTACATCGGCGTCGGCCTGATCATGTTCCTGCTGATGCGTGCCATCGGCGAAATGATGTACAGCGACCCCAGCCAGCACACGTTCATCAATTTCATCACGCGTTATCTCGGCCGCGGGTGGGGTAAGTTCGCCGGCTGGACGTATTGGATCGTGCTCATTCTGACCGGCATGACCGAAATCACCGCCGTAAGCACGTATTTCGTAACGTTCTTCGGCACGTTCGGTATAGACCTCAAATCATGGAAATGGCTGATCGAACTGTGCTTCCTCGTGGCGCTCACCTGTGTGAACCTCATAGCCGTGAGAGTGTTCGGTGAGGCGGAATTCTGGTTCTCCATGATCAAAATCACGCTGATTGTGGGTCTGATCATCACCGCTGTGGCGATGCTTATCGTCGGCTTCCACTACCCGGCCACGCATATCGAAGGCGTGGATGGCACGGTCTCCGGCGCCACCGTAAGCCTGAAAAACATCACCGACGGATTCCAACTCGCGCCGAACGGCTGGATGAACTTCCTGCTGAGTTTCCAAATGGTGTTCTTCGCCTACCAGCTCATCGAATTCGTGGGTGTGACCGTGTCCGAAACCCAGAACCCGCGCAAAGTGCTGCCGAAGGCCGTCAACGAGCTGATCATGCGCATCCTCATCTTCTACGTGGGCGCGCTCGTGGCCATCATGGCGATCGTGCCGTGGCGCAACTTCCACCAGAACGCGGATGGCTCGTTCGGCTCCCCGTTCATCATGGTGTTCAAATACGCGGGCCTCGACTGGGCTGCCGCGCTCGTGTTCTTCGTGGTGATCACCGCAGCCGCGTCGGCACTCAATTCGCTGATCTACTCGGCGGGCCGCCACCTATATCAGATCGCGCAGGACTCCGAATCGCCCGTTATGCAGCGCCTCGGTGAGGTGTCGGATCACAAGGTGCCGGCGAAGGCGATTATCGTGTCCGGCTGCATGATCCTGTTCTCCCCGCTGGTTAACGCGATTCCGGGCGTTTCCGGTGCGTTCGTGCTGTTTGCTTCGGCCGCCAGCGCTGTGGTGATTTTTATTTACGTGCTGACGATGCTCGCCCACCACAGGTATCGTCAGAGCAGCGATTTTCTGCCAGACGGTTTCGTCATGCCCGCTTGGCAGGTGTTTGATTGGATTGCGATCACGTTCTTTGTGCTCGTGTATGTCACGTTGTTCCTGTCGGCGGACACGATTGGTTCTGCGATCGCCGGTCTGATTTGGCTGGTTGCGTTCGGCGGATATTGCTTGCTGCACGAACGATTCCAGAATCGCGATCTTAAGGAAGCCTTGCAGCGGTAGCGTTTGCGGTAACGCAGGATACAAGTAAGGGGCGTTTGCCGAACGTGAGTGCATCACATACGTTCGGCAAACGCCCCTTTTCAGTATGGTCTTTGCGCGAATCCCCATTATGGGATTCAGCGCACTTTAGCCGATGTAGTCGGCCTCGTTCGTTGGGCTGGACGGCACGGCATGATCTTCCGTCACCTTGCCCAAGCCAGACAAATACGCTTCACGACCAGCTTCGATCGCCTTCTTGAACGCGCGTGCCATCAGCGGAATATTGCCGGCGGAAGCGATGGCCGTGTATGCCATCACCGCGTCCGCGCCCATCTCCATGGCCTCAGCGGCCTGGCTCGGACGGCCAATACCAGCGTCGATAATCACCGGAACATTGGAATTCTTGATAATCACTTCAATGAAATCGCGTGCACGCAGACCCTTATTCGAGCCGATCATCGCGCCAAGCGGCATCACGCAAGCCGCACCTGCGTCTTCAAGACGCTTCGCCGCAATCGGATCGGGGAACATGTACGGCATGACCACGAAGCCTTCTTTTGCCAGCTGTTTCGTGGCTTTGATGGTTTCCTCATTGTCGGGCAGCAGATACTTCGCCTCATGCTCGATCTCCACCTTCACGAAATCCGTCTGGCACACTTCGCGCGCGAGACGGGCAATACGCACCGCTTCCTCTGCATTGCGTGCGCCGGACGTGTTCGGCAGCATGGTGATGCCCTTCGGAATGTAGTCGAGCAGATTGTTTTCGGTGGTGCGGCAGCGGCGCAACGCCATGGTGACGATCTGCGTGCCCGCGTTCTCGATGGTCGCCTTGATGAGGTTCAGATCGTAACGGCCGGAACCGAGGATGAAACGGCTCGTGAACTTGTGCCCGCCGAGGATCAGCGGGTCGGCGTCGCCGGTGGCGATCTCGTCGTACGCATGAGCGTCCGGCTCCGGCAGGATCGCCGTATTCGTGGTGGTGCCGACCAGCTCGTCGAGCGTGGCGTTCGGTGCGGCCGCGACGTCGGCGGCTGCGGTGGTGATGGTGTTTTCGGTGCTCATCGTCGGTTCCTTTCGTTGGGGTGTTTGGTGTTGCTGTTGTTGCGATTGCTGTGCTGCTGTTGTGTTGCCGTTGCGTCGCTGTTGTGTTGTGTGCAACGTGCGTTTGTAATCGCAATAAAAATTTCGATTACGGCAGTGGAGTAACGTAGCAGTGCGTCAGGCGTCTTCCTCGCCGAGGATCAGTCGCGTGATCATGTTCGCTTCGTGGCAGGCGACCACGCCCACGCGCGGCGCCATCAGGCCGGCACCCGGTACCGGAGCCGTCTCGCCATCGCCACAGAAGTAGAAGTTCTTCGAAACGCGACGCGTGCTCACCAGGTTGGAGCTGCGGAAGCCGGCCATGCCGGACGCGCTGACGAGCTTCTTGCCCGGCAGATTCTCCAGCACCGCGTTGACGAGCATCGTCTTGTTTTCCGGCACGTCGAACGCCTCGCAGATGATGTCCTCATTTTCGAACAGCGTCGGCACGTTCTCGTCGGTCACCTTGACGGTGTCGATGGTGATGTCCGTGAACGGGTTGATTTGGCGCAGATTGCTGCGCAGCGCCTCCGTCTTGTACTGGCCGAGGTCCTTCAAAAAATACTGCTGGCGATTCAGATTCGTCATATCCACGCGGTCGAAGTCGATCAAGTGCAGGTGGCCGACGCCGATGCGGGTCAGCGCCACCGCGATGGTGGAGCCGAGGCCGCCGCAGCCGCAGATGGCCACGTGCGCCGCGTCGAGCTTGTCCTGCGTGGCGGCCGTGTGACGGTCGAGCAGGGCCGCGCGGATCTCCTCGCGGCTGACCAAGGTGGCCGGGTCGGGCTGGTTGTCGAAAGCGTGCTGGCGGGCGTCGATCTGCGCCTGCGAT
>ENA-OPDD01000879-OPDD01000879.1-human-gut-metagenome-genome-assembly--contig:-NODE-879-length-21852-cov-9.506859_pt1 | contig 21852 bp, 19 predicted proteins | sample MGYA00241574_ERZ501499 | MGnify/ENA primary metagenome ERZ501499 (study PRJEB25962, sample SAMEA2042576) | human gut metagenome | biome: human gut; feature: human-associated habitat; material: faeces...
TTTTGGCATATTCATGCCAAAACACCTCGCGGGATAGTGGTGTGTGAACAGTAACTGTTATTCTAATGTATCTTATTATAGCCCAGAACACTTCTCCTTGTAAACCGATAAAAGTAAGTTAACACTATTTTATAATGAAAATTGTCCTTCTTGCAAGATAAACATTGCATATTTCCAGTTAAAGAGATACACTAAAAAGTAAGTATAACTGCTCTGTATCCCATCAGGCAACAGGATATCGGACAGACATATACAAGTAACATATTGAGGGAGTATTGTAATAAATGAGCATCAAAATACCTATAGAAACTTCTGCCAGACATCTGCATATCTCGCAGGAAGATTTTGAAAAATTATTCGGAGAAGGAAGCAAACCACATTTTATCAAAGAATTAAGCCAGCCCGGACAATATCTGTGCCAGGAACGAGTGACTGTCAAAGGACCGAAAGGTACCTTCGAAAATATGGCACTTCTCGGTCCTTTCCGCAGCGACACGCAGGTAGAAATGTCCCTTACAGACACCAGAAAACTGGGGATTCCAAGCGTAATACGCCAATCCGGTGATATCGAAGGAACTCCCGGCTGTATTTTATCCGGTCCATGCGGTGATATCGAAATCCCCAAAGGGGTCATCGTAGCCAAACGCCACATCCACATGACTCCGGATGAAGCACTTGCCCTGCATATCAAAGACAACGACGAAGTATTCGTCCTGACCAAAAGCTACGGACGCGCACTTATCTATGCAGATGTAGTAGTCAGAGTCCACAGAAATTATCACCTGGCAATGCACGTAGACACTGATGAAGCCAACGCATTCAACAGCGATACAGAACCTTACGGCGTGATCGTCAGGTTCTTTGACAGTAACTTCAACACAGATAAGTGGATAGAAGACGAACTGTCAGGGATACGCAGATAAAATCCAACTTACCCGGCTAAAATAGCAGACGAATATAAAAAGGTTCCACAGTAACATTCAATTGATGATACTGCGGAACCAATTTTAATGCGTTTCAGCCAGCCATTCTTTAATCGTTTTTTCCGTTTCACCAAGGGTTCTTGCTATTCTTTCTACAGGTTCTCCTTCCTGCGCAAGCGAAATGGCTATGCTTTTTGCCTTTTTTAATTCACCTTGCTTTTCACCTCGCTTTTCGCCAATCTTTTCATAAGTTGCCTGAAGTTTCTGTTCTTCTTCCTCTTTGTCATACTCAAATATACTCATGGCAATAATCTCCGCATTTCAAAAGCCCCGGACCGGGGTAGCTGTACTGTACCAGTCTGAGGCTTTCAGAATTTGGGGTTATAAAGTTTTTACCTCAATCCAGATCAAAGAGCTGTCGTTGACAGATGTTTATCTGTGCAATGGATTGCGCTTCTTTTTCCGTGCAGTAGTAAATGTACTTGCATGAAATTTTCGCATACAGGGTAACCTTTCCCTTGTAACCTGCACTTGTTTTTAAATAACTCTCATAGTTTTGTAGTTCATTCAAGGTAAAGTCATATACGTTTTCACTGTTAACATATACATATCCATCTTCATATTCTGCCTGCCTTTCACCAGCTTTATATACCGGAAGATGTATTTCTTTTACCTTTGTGTTTTCTCCTCCAATTCCTTCAATTTTTGTACCGTCATCAGACTCTATGTACAATTGAAGTTTCAGGTCTTTTGTGTTTGTTCCGGCAAAGGAAGTACCAACCAGGTTGGAATCTGTCACTTCAAATGGAACTCAAGTGGTTTGTTTTTAATAAGCTCCTGGGATTCATTGAAGTTAACATTGTCAAGAGTGTAATAAACAGTCTTTTCCTGTGCAGCATTTCTGTCTGACTGCTTTACAAACATCAATTCCGGATTAACTGCCTGTGCATTATATGCGGCTATGATAGTATTGACAAACAACTTTTTCTCCATAAGATTACCATTATTAGTAACAGGTTTATAGATTATAATTTTTTCTTCTTCATACTTCCCATTCCTTTGTCAGATATGTGATTTTAGTGTAGCAAACGACAGATGGGATGTCAACCTGAGAAGATGAAGAAGCCATAGACTGGTGATTTCCAGTCTGTGGCCTGATTAGATTTATCAAACGGATATTCTCAAAATGCTTTAAGATCTTTAATAGTTTTCAAAGGCTTCTACAATTTTCTGCATATCGTCCGTGTTAAAGCGTTCATCACAGCTGACAGACATGATATGGGAATAAATATATTGAGCTCCTGGATAGTCTTCAACCTTTACAAAAGGTGGTACAGGCCAGTATACTTTAGGCGGAATGTGCCTGTCTGCCAGATGCTTGATAAGGGCGTCCCGATTTTCCACAAAGAAAGGGAAAAACATAGGACAGATATCATCTGAAAGATAAGGAAATACCGGGCGGATATCGGAGCGTTCCGGCAGGTGTTCCAGAAGGTAATGGTAATTTTCCTGGCGTTTACGGATCGCATCCCGGAATGGATAATGAAGAATCGTTTTAAGGGAAGCTTCATCCCCTTCCTGGATATCGAAAATTTCACGAAGCATAAATTCCGCTTTCCAGAAAACATCATTGCCTTCTTTATTATAGTCCTCATTTCCTGTATGCTCGTAGGTCTCTCGGGATTGAAGAGCCTGATCTCTAAGGGAAAACTGTTCTTTATTGATAGGAATAGGTTTTACGCCAAAGGTGCCCTTTCGCTTGATGGCAAGACCACCGGAGGCAACACCCATCCATTTTCGGAGACTGACGGCAATATAGTCAGAATCCGGACAGGCCGGCAATGGAGAAAATGCTGTATGGGTAGTATCCACTATTACAGAAACGCCACTGGCTTTACATTTTTTGACAAAGTTCTCATCATAGGTAGGATAACCATAGTATCCACAGACAAGGAGAACACTGATCTGCGGGATCATCTCTTCCTCAAACACAGGGGAAAGATTTTTGTCAAAATCATAATAATGAATTTCATATCCTGCTTTTACAAAGCAGCCCAGAACTGTTTCGCAGTCATAGGAAGGCAGATATGCCACACGCTTTTGATCTGTTAACATCAGATCCCTCAGACAGTAATAAATGGCACAACGGCCGGACATTAGATGAGCGGTGTCCCCGGGATCAGGGCAGGTATGCTCCACATAGTTGTTTGGCTCAGAGTCAACAGGTTGATAGGGGAAAAAGCCTCCAATTTCCATAGTAAAAACCTCCTTTAATTAAATTTATATATTATACTTAATATTTCAAAATATTTAACAAAAATGAAAGTAATGACTTTACAAAATCATTATAGCATGAATATTATAAAATATAAAGTAAAGTATATACTTTACTTAAAGATATTTTACAGGGAACGAAAAAGAGGCTGCTTATTGCTATTTTGGGGTAAAAAGAGTATACTTTAAAGTATTAAACACCAGAAGTAAAAACTATGAACACACACTCTTCCGGATATTACAGCATAGACAAAGACTATAATATCCTAAGCTATAACGACACTGCTAAACAGCTGTACCCCAATCTCCAGCCGGGGGTGAAATGCTATAAGGCACTTATGGGACTTGATTCCCCATGCCCGCCCTGCCCTGTAGCACTGGGGATACAGTGTGAAATTTAAATGGTCAGGTGGAAAAGAAAGTGGCGGAAAGAAACATCCTTTTAATATGAATGAAAATTTGATGGGACCACTTAATGATTCAAAATTATTGAAAAGCACATTGAATAACAACAATAATTTTGAACTTGATTCTAACGCTACAAGCTCAACAATGGTTCCTGCGATTTCAACATTAATAAAAAATGATAGTCTGCTAAAAAACGGTACCTGGGCATATCTGGGCAGTGGAAAGAATAAGAATAGACGTTATTTTTTCTGGACTTCTGTAAACGTTAGTAACTTTCCGACAGGGACAAAAATTCCTGTCATTATCTGCAGAGCAGATAATGAATACTATGTTTCCGAGTCAACAACTGCCGAGCGAACCGGAGATAAAATAACAACACTATACAAGGTAATTGCAGATCATCAGTATAATGCTGAGAGTTATCAAAAAATTGCTGATAAGGGTACGAAATATGATAGTTTACAAGCTGCTTATGATGCATACGTAGAGAAAATTACAGAAGATAGTAATTATTCACAATTCAAAGATACATTGTCGAAAAATTAAATCCCATAAGACAAATACACCAGTTTATGAGAAAAAAATCTCTCGTAGACTGGTGTATTTTTGCTTTTAATAGAATCATCCTATTCAATCTCAACAACAAGTCGATGCAGTCCAGGTCTCCAGCGCATCCATATCAGGCGTATACCTCAAATGTCTGAATATAACCGTTCTATTCTTTGGTTTCTATCCTTATATGATGCAATTCACGTCCGAGCAATTAAGACATTTACGATCAAGTAAAAATATGGCTATTCCTGGCTTAAATTGTAAATAATATAACCATGGTCAACTATAAATATGATTCGACTTGACTTCCTTTAATACAAGTGCTGTTGCGGTCAACCTGAAACTTGTTTCAACTTGACTTCATTTAATACAAGCGCAATCTCAGTCAACCAAAAACTTGTTTCGACTTGACCGTATACTGCATATGCGCAATTCCAGTCAACCAAAACTTGCTTCAACTTGACCGTATACTGCATATGCGCAATTCCAGTCAACCTGAAACCTGTTTCAACTTGACCGAAAATAATAAAATTGCGCTCGCGGTCAAATCATACATTACTATTTACTTGGAAATTACTATAATCTAAAAGAAACTGTCGGATCATACCGCATCCTTATACACTCTCTGGATATGCATTGCCAGATATCCTGTCTCTGTTTCATCCAGCTTATGTCCAATACATTCTTCCAGGTTTTTACAGATGTCAGTGGCAACCTTATAGGCCTGGGGATACTGATCCAGCATATATTCATTCATGTCCAGATTCAGCTTCTCTCCTGTAGATGCACGCGCTACCATATACTTCATATGGTTCATCAGGCGATTATAGGACAGTGACAGTACATCGATTGGCTTACCTGTTGCTTTCTCGAGCATATCTATACACTCTCTCACTGCTCTCGCAGTCTGCATGGCAACAGATACCTTCTCGTCACCAATTGCAGAATGAATATGCAATGCCACATATCCAACCTCATGATCATCAATCTCTATCTGAAGTCTTTCTCTCAGAATTGTTTTCAGTGTTTCCGCAACTTTAAATTCACTGTAGAAAAGAACCTTGATATCCTCTGTCAGCGGATTGCTGATCTGCTCATTTCTGCGGATTCTTGCGACTGCAAAAGAAATATGGTCAGCAAGTGGAAAAAGAATCCCTCTGTCTATGGAATCTCCAAACACTTTCTGTGACTCTGTCAGAATTGCATCTGCAATCTCCAGATACTCCGGCTCTATTCCCTTTACCAGTTCCTTCGCAGATCCACGCTCTGTCTCCTGTTCCAGACGATATGTAGTGCATCCCTCCGGCTTATCAAAACGCTGGCTGACCTTTTTTCCAAAGCCAACACCCTTGCCAAGAATCACATACTCCTTATTTTCATCCATATCAATGGCTATAACACCATTATTATTTAATACCTTGCTAACTCTGTACATCTCTGTCGTAATCCCCTCTATAAAAATTTATTGCCATTATAATAATTTTCCCTTTGGTCATAAAACATGTTTAAAAATGCTTTACGCAAAATAATACTACAAAATGGGACGCACATCTTGCGAAAAGCATTTTTCAGACACGCTCTAGTAAATAATGCATTTAAGACAGTTCAGCAGAATACGAAAGACAAGGAAAATATCTGCAGGCGTGCTGACGCACAACAAAGATATCTGACGCAGGATTTCACACTCTGATGGACTGGATTAAGATGCATTATTTACCAGGACTGCTATAGTTTACCATATTTTGAATAAGAATCCTATCTGTCACACAAATTTGTTACATTTTTGATTCCCAGATCCCTCCTGCAAAAAAGTCATCCTTTTCAATTCACGTGCGTAAAAAAACAGTCAGATAATCAAGATGTCATCTCTTTTGATCATCCAACTGTTTTTTGATAACAATATTATTCCAGCGTCTCCACCGCAAACAACGGTTCACCGGCCTTGATCTCACCGTTTGCCAGAAGTCTGATCCTCTGGTTGTCTTCCGGTTCAATATCGAGGATCGGGGAAGTGATGGACGGAGCATTGGCTGTTAAGAACTCCAAATCCAGTTTCATCATCGGATCACCTTTTTTCACTTTCTGACCCTCTGTTACCAGGATTTCGAAGCCTTTTCCTTCCAGTTTTACAGTGTCGATTCCCATATGAAGAAGCATAGGGATACCGGAATCTGTCTGGAAACCTATAGCATGTTTTGTATCAAAAATAAACTCAACTTCACCGTCTGCAGGTGCATATACAGTACCTTCTGTTGGTGTCACCACTGCACCGTCACCCATCATTTTTCCTGCAAATCCTTCATCCGGTGCAGTAGAAAGATCTGCTGCGATTCCGTCTACAGGGCTGTAAATGATTGCTGTTTTTCTGATCTTTTCTTCTTTTACAGGTGCCAAGGACTGTGCTGTACCTGCATTTTTGTCCTCAACCTCTGCACTGTTCTGTCCATCTGCATTTTCTGCTGCAATATTTTCCTGTGCCTGTATATTATCAGGTGTCTCATCTGCGAATTCGTTGGGAGCAGTCTCCAGATATTCTTCCAGCTTCGCCTTGATAACAGTTACATGAGGTCCATAGATAACCTGTACGCCCTGTCCTTTTTTTACGATTCCTCTGGAATCTGTCTGTTTCAGAAGTTCATCACGAACTCTCTCAGGTTCTGCAACTGTGATACGAAGTCTGGTCGCACAACAGTCAACATCTACAATATTTTTCTTTCCTCCAAGACCTCTGGTGATCAGTTCACTTACCGGATCACCGGAGGTTGCTACAGCTGCTCCGGCTGTCTTTCCGGCTTCTTTTCTTGCATTTACATCAGCTTTTGTATAAAGCTTTGTCTCTGTATCATCATCTTCACGTCCAGGAGTCTTGAAATTAAATTTCCTGATCATAGATGTAAAGATCACATAATACAGGATAAAGTAAATAATACCAACCGGAATGATCCTCAGCCAGCTTGTTTTTGCATTTCCCTGCAGGATACCAAAGAGGAACAGGTCAAGGAAACCGCCTGAGAAAGTAAGTCCTACTGCAATATTCAGCATATGTGCGATCATATAAGCCGCACCTGCCAGGATCACCTGAACTACGAACAATGCCGGAGCTACAAACAGGAATGAGAATTCCAGCGGTTCAGTGATACCAGTAAACATACATGCCAGCGCTGCGGAAAGAAGAAGTCCGCCTGCCGCTTTTTTCTTCTCAGGTTTTGCACAGCGATACATAGCCAGCGCTGCTCCCGGAAGACCAAAAATCATAAAGATAAACTCACCAGAGAAATATCTGGTTGCATCCGCACTGAAATGTGCTATATTTGCAGAATCAGCAAGCTGCGCAAAGAAGATATTCTGTCCGCCCTGCACCACCTGTCCTGCAACTTCCATAGTTCCGCCCACTGCGGTCTGCCAGAATGGCATATAAAATACATGATGCAGCCCAAAGGGGATCAGTGCTCGTTTAATAATACCAAAAATCAGAGTTCCCAGATATCCACTGCCTGTTACCAGACCGCCCAGAGCATAAATACCATTCTGAACTGCCGGCCATACAAAATACATCAGGATTCCCACAAACATATATACGATCGTAGAAATGATCGGTATAAATCTTGAGCCGCCAAAGAATGACAGCGCATTCGGAAGCACAATTTTGTGGAAACGGTTATGAAGTGCCGCAACACCAAGACCTACGATAATACCGCCGAATACACCCATCTGCAGAGACTGGATCCCGCATACAGAAGTAATGGTTCCCTCCAGTACATCTGCTGCTATCTGACCGTCTGCTGTGATTTCATTGTTAATAAGAAGCATGGCACTGACAGCCACATTCATAACGAAATATGCAATCAACGCAGAAAGAGCAGCAACCTCTTTCTCTTTCTTTGCCATACCAATGGAAACACCAACAGCAAAGATCAGCGGCAGATTGTCAAATACAGCACTTCCAACCTTGTTCATAATGATCAGAAGAGAATTAAGTAATGTTCCACTTCCCAGGATCTTCTGCAATCCATAGGTAGCGATAGTTGTTTCATTTGTGAAGGAACTGCCGATACCAAGCAACAAACCTGCAACAGGGAGAATTGCGATCGGAAGCATAAAGGATCTTCCCACACGCTGCAAAACTCCAAAAATCTTGTCTTTCATGTTCTTTTGTCTCCTTTTCCTTATTCGTGCGAATAAACCGTCTTGTTTCCGGGAGATTAAAACCTTCTGACATATGATTATTCCGCGTTTTACCACATAAAATACATCAAAAAAAGGCACTAACCCCCATAAACATTAAAAAATAACATTTATGACCGGTTAATGCCTGCCTGTCCAGTAACACACCAAATCTGTGCTATACTATAAAGGATTATTTATTCCCTGTCAAGATACTCAGGAAAATTTTTTACAAAATATTTTTGCATTTCATGAATCGATCTCTGTAATGACCATTTATTATTTTTCAAGGCCGCAACATTCTGTGCATCCTTCCGATCTGATAGAAATTTATTGATTTCCCACTGCCGCAGGCTGCACGTTCAACTTGATCACTCTGTCTTCCCATTTTAATCCATTCAGATCTACAGAAATGTACACCCATTCATCGCTGAGTTTAGGCTCTTTTCAGGGGGGTTTTATCTGTTTCTCTCTTCCAGATATTCCAGACATTCATTCACATCTTTAATACCAAGTTCCTTGCGTACTTTATCCTGAATTTCCACCAGACATTCCAAAAGAAGAGGATTAAACATTCCGCATTCTCCATTCAGGATCATTTCCATTGCCTTCTCATGAGAATATGCTTTCTTATATACCCGGTCACTTACCAGGGCATCATACACATCTGCCAGTGATACCACCTGTGCAGATATGGGGATTTCTTCTCCCTTCAAACCATCCGGATATCCTTTTCCATCATAACGTTCATGATGCCAACGGCATATTTCATAGGCATATTTCATCATCTCTTCATCATGATACATTTCCAGACTGTCAAGCATCCGGGCACCTATGATCGTGTGCTGTTTCATGGCTTCAAATTCTTCCTTTGTAAGCTTTCCGGGTTTATTCAGAATTTTTTCATCAATTCCAATCTTACCGATATCATGAAGTGCTGAAGCTGTAGCGATCATATGTTGCTGAGACCAAGAAAGATCGTAATTCTCTGATTTTCGCATCAATTTCTCCAGCAAAAGCTGAGTCAGAATATTGATGTGCAGCACATGAAGCCCGCTTTCACCATTTCGGAACTCTACAATCTGACTGAGAATCCCGGTCATCATACGGTTGTTTTTCTCTTTTTCATAAATCTGATCTGTTACCAAATGGATCAGACGCCTTTGCTTGGCATAGAGCTTGATCATATTGATAACCCGCTGATATACCACCTTAGCATCAAATGGTCTGCTTATATAATCCGAAGCCCCCAGTTCGTAGGCACGACGGATATAACTCTCTGATCCTTCACTGGAAATCATGATCACCGGTATATCCTCGATCCATTTATCTCTGTTCATATAGGCGAGTACTTCAAATCCATCCATTTTTGGCATAATAATATCCAACAGAACCAATGAGATTTCAGGTCCATACTGCTCCAGTATCTTCAGAGCCTCTTCCCCGTCACAGGCCTCCAGTATCCGGTATTCTTTTCCCAGAATTTCCTTAAGTATCTCTCGGTTCATTTCAGAATCATCAACAACCAGAAGCTGGAGCCGGTTCCTTTTTTCCATCTCATCTGTATTTTTCTTCTGATCCCACCGAGTCACTACTATATTTTTATGTCCCTTGGCCATATACATAAGTCTGTCTGCTTTGGTGATCGCTTCCTCCAATCTGCCATGGGTAAACATAGCTCCACCAATGCTCACTGAAAGCTTCAGACGATTAAAACCCGGAATATGCGTCGCATGGATCTTCTTCTGGATCATACGGAGCTTCTGTGAAAAGACTTCCTTCTCAATTCCGGGCAGGATCAGCAGAAATTCATCTCCTCCATAGCGCACCAGAATATCCGTACGACGGATATAATGCCGAATTACATTCACTACGGTTATCAGTACCAGGTCTCCTCCATCATGACCATAAGTGTCATTGAACAATTTGAAATCATCCAGATCGATAACTGCAACTCCGGCATTCAAAGACATATTTTTGACTTTTTCCTCAAAATATCTGCGATTATACGCCCCTGTCAGCACATCCTTATACAGCTTTTCGCTATATACAGTCAGCTTTTCCGTCAGTTTTTCATATCCTTCCTCATCAGTCAGCGTGTTCTCGTCCAGCTTTTTCAGCATTTCCATTACATAAGGCTCACTGTCAATCTCCAGATACCTTGCAAATACCTGATACATATCAGAATCAAGAAATTCAATTTTGGATGTCTGTTTCTTTTCCTCCAGTGCTTTAAGGGAAATGCAATTCTCACATCTTTTATCTTTATTCCAGAAAGCATAACACTGGCAAGGATTTTCTCTTCCTGCAAGCTTACTTTCCATTCCGGCAGCCTGCAGATCACTCCCTTTCAGGAGACGGACTACATCAAAAATCTCCCGAAGCACCTCCATTTTATTCTCTGCTTCCTGCATCGTCATTTGTTTCCACTCAATCATTATTCCCAGCCTCTCACGAACAACAGCTTTTTTCTGCAATATAAACTTGTATTATTATACCACTTACTCATCATGCAGTACAACAATAATATTTTTTCTTAATTTCATAAAGGGAGCGCCTCAAAAACAGTCCTTGAGGCGTGCTCCCAACCGGTTCTGACTCCAACTGCCTTGTAAACATGCTTCAGCTTGACCTTATATAATAAAAGTGCAATCGCAGTCAACTATATTTGTAATTATGATTGACTTAAAATAATAGAAATACAATTGCAAGTCATCTATAAACAGGATTAAACTTGACCGTACATAACAAAAACGCGATTAAAGTCAATTATAATCATAATTATTCATGACTAAAAAGCCACAGACTGAGCGGATTCCAGTCTGTGACCTGATTAGATTTTTATACTTTCTTTAGAGGACTTTTAAAACATATTTTGTTTCTTTATTTTCCCGACAGGGGTGCGACCCCGCCAGACCTGTTCAGTATTAATACCAGTCCCGGCAGAGGGTTCTCCCCTAACTGCCTCTATCAGTTAACTCATGCCAGGTTTTACTATTCCAATTTGTTCTAAAACATGTTATACTCAAAAAGCTGTCGAACCTCCAGCAGAAAAGAGGTGGACTCCATGGAAGAAATTCTCACCACATTTCTTGTCTCTGTTATAGCAGGCGTAGTTAGCTACTACATATGCAAATGGCTGGACAGCAGACGATAGACAGCAACAGTCTAAACGGAATAGCTCACCGTAACGAACAAGAAAGCCCCCAGAGCTGGCACTCTGAGGGTTTTTGTTTTGCTTCAAGGAATCTCACCACATTCCTTAGCTACTGTTAGTATATGCGCAATGTGCCAAAAAGTCAACTCAAAAATAGTGGGTGAAAAAGCCGCAGGCTGGATGGGTGCCAGTCTGTGGCTATCTTAAGATAATCTTATTTACCCTCCGTAGTTTTACATTGCAAAATCTTCTCCAGTTCAGCTACTCTTTTAAGTGCTTCTGTTGTCTCTTTTTGGGCCTTTATTTTTTCTTTTTCAGCAAAATCCGCTCTCTGACGTTCCCTTTCTGTATTTTTGCGTTCAGCTTCCTGACCTTTTACATGATCGTATCTCTCTCAAATCCCTTCATATAGATTAATGACACCGTTACTGAAAACTTATAAAAAATTATAAACTTTTATGTTCCATTCCTACTTCAACGAATATGCTTTTGATGATATAAATATCCATCTACTCACAGGTTTTTGTACTCTCCAGGGGTTTCCATATTTTCGAATATTTTTTTCGTTTTTGAATCATATTCCGCAGACCAATAAGCAAATTCGTCAGTTTTTACTTGATCGCTTAAGTTAACAGATAAAAAAGTTTACACACGAAAAAAGAAGGGAAAGCCAGACTTTTTTGTATGACTTTCTCCCTTCTTTTATCCATTTTATTTTGCCTTAAATACAGCGACTTTCTCTTTTGACAGATCAATCTTATCCGGAAGGATGGAAGTTTTCTCAGTGGATTCTGATGTTGTGAATCCTGTTGAGTCGGAAGTATTTGACTTCATCGCATCCTGCAGAGTATTGCTTACTGTCACATTTGCAGAAAAGATATCTGTTCCTGTGGAAGCTGCTGCATCACCTGTTGTTGTGCTTACTGTACTGCTGCTCTGCATTTCCTGAACCTGTTCCTGTGTCGGGTAGAAGGATGGCTGGCGGATATAACGGAAGCTTGCACTGTATGCTTCGCCTACTGTTACTCCATTCTTGCCGGAGGAGCAGTGTACTGCGATCCAGTCACCTGCGTCTGTTTTACCGCAGAGAATACCTACATGATTATCGCTTCCTGCTTCCGGTCCTTTCTGGAACACCAGATCTCCGGGCTGTGCATCTGCCTCAGTTACCACGTTTGCTTTCTCCCACTGATCGGAAGTTCCGTCGCCTACAGCTTCCTGCATTGCTTTATCCTGATATCCGTTGATCACTGCCCAGGTGACAAAACCACTGCAGTCCAGTCCGTATGCGCGGATGGTTCCAGTGCTCTTGCTTCCCTCGGCTGATACCTTCTCGCTGGTTCCCCAGCCTGGATCTTCACCGATCACTGTGGATTTGCCGCCCCAGAAGTAACCGACTTTACCAACCAGTGAATAGGCTGCGGAGATAACATTTACTCTTTCCTCGGAAACATCATCTCCTACGCTCTCGCGGACAAAACCGTTGGCAGCTGTTACTACCGCGCAGAGGAGTTTGCAGTCTGTCTCCACATATTTCTTAAGGATCGTACGATCCTTTTTTGCGATTTTATTTTTCTTAATATAGTAGTTGATTTTACGATTAGCGTATGTAACGTGAGTGATATCCTGCTTGTCCCTTACGATCGGGTTCATCTCTGCAAAGATTTTCGCAAGGTCTTTCTTGCAGGAAGAATCCAGTGTAAATTCTGTTTTTCCGTCCTGGCTCTGCTGATATACATAGACTGCAAGGATATCCTGCCAGTTTCTTACCAGAAGACTGTCTGCAGATGTGGTGGTCTTGCTGCCGTTTACATCGCTGGCATCTGCTACTTTGTTCTTCTCTTTATATTCCTTCTCGATCTCATCCATAACAGAAGCGAAATCATCTGAGAAGGTCAGATTGTAGTTATTCTTCAGGCTGTCCAGATAGAAATCCTTACCTGCGTGGATATTGGACGCATAATATACCGGAGTTCCGGTCTGTGCAGCACTGGTATTACTCGTAAATGGATTATTCGTATTCGCATTGTTCTTCTGCGCTTCCAACTGAGCAATAGTCGCTTCTGCCTGAACCAGCAGATTATAATTAGAAACCTGTGCCTTCTCTGTATCAGACAGGGCATTATATGCAGTGCGGATGCTCTGAACAGTGGCTTTCTTCTCCAGCGTGATGGTCTGTGCGTTCAACTCTTTGATTCTGTCGATCACATCCTGGGCTGCCTTCGTAATCTGTGAAGACGGTGTTGGTGTAGGATTCGCAGGTGTCGGAGTCGGATCTGTTGGTGTCGGAGTCGGATCTGCCGGTGCAGGTGTTGGCTCTGCAGGTGTTGGTGTCGGATCTGTTGGTGTCGGATCTACCGGTGCAGGTGTCGGGTCTGCAGGTGTCGGATCTACCGGCGCAGGTGTTGGCTCTGCAGGAGTCGGATCTGCCGGCGCCGGATCCTCTGATCCTGAATCAAAATCACCGGAATCGCTGAAATCAGAACCGTCTGCTGTATACGCAGCAGTATCCTCTGCTGCAAGTACGGACGCAGGACCGGATAATACCATTCCTGACATCAATGTCAGACATAAGAATCTGGTAAGATACTTGTTTTTCATATATCTAAATTGCTCCCTTCTTACTGTGAGCATGTCCTTACCCCCTGTTTATAAGGGCATACTGTCTAAATTACTTTTCACATTATTATGTTATTTCATAAGTGAATTATCCCGAAATATTAACCTGTTTTATTCTAGCATAATCATTTTTTGAAATCAACAGCTCAGGGCAGGTAAATTCCAGATTTGACCAAAATTCATTTTTTTGTCACATTTTAACCGAATCAAGTAAGTCCCCCTGCAGAAGTTGCGAAAAGCAACAAGCAGTGAGGAAGATATGTTTCAGAATGCAGGAAGGCTGTGCGGATATGATTTCCACACAGCCTTCCTGTATTCTTAGCGTATCTCTGTCAGGCTGCCTGAATGGCTCCTGCAAAGTTCTTATTACCAATGCAGATCTGTATCAGTCCCTGCACTACCTGAAAACACATATTCAGGATAAAGCGGATATCCTCTTCCACGCTGCGGAGCTTGTTGAGGTATTTCTCATGAGTAGCTTCGATATAATCGATCAGGGTGGAGAAATCTGCGAAGCGGATGGCCGGTTCCAGATATGCATGCGCTTCTCCCTGCTGTATACATTCTTTCAGTCTGTTCTTAAGTACTTTCTCATAATGATTATGCTGGCTGAAGCTTCCTGTATATGTTTTGTTATGAGGAAAGGTAAAATAATCCGCCATATAATGGATCACTTCGCCGAACCGACGCCAGTAAACTCTCTGGTTACTCTCATCCGGTCTGATATCTGTCAGTTCTTTCATCCGGTTCTTGACATCTTCAAATGTTCCGTAGAACTCGTGTCTTCTGGTGATAAAGGACGGTTTGATATCCGGCAGAATGCTGCCCAGACAGAAAGCCTTTCTGTGAGACTGCAGGCTTACTGTGGTCTGCATCTGATCCGCAAGGTATCTTGCTAATAAAATATGTGATTTTTTACGCAATTTTCTTCCTCTTCTTTCTTTTGAGAACCTATCATTCTTATATATGGGAACGAATAATAATCAACTTAACCAACATAGAATACTATAGCAGATTTATACCTGTTATTCAAATAAAATTTTTGTAAACTTTTTCACATTTTCAGGTCAGACAACTGTTTCAGTAATTCCAGGTCACTGTCCTTTACTTTCAGGTTTGTCTCTATCTTCTCTCCCTCAGGAGTGGTGATCGCAATTTCAATGATGCTTCCTTCTTTAAGCCCTTTGCGTGAAACTGCCTGACAGAATGCCGGGAACTTGGGATGATTGCTCTTAAAGGTGTTCCATGCGCCTGTGATCTTCATGATATTTCCTATATTGTTTCCTATGTTCATATGATTGTTGTGTCCTTTCTTATCTCAACTGAATATTCCCGATTCTGAGAACTGATGCATATAATAACATACTTCAACGGATTTGGCTATACCAAAAGCCCCCCAGGATTAACTCCCGAGGGCTTTCATGCTGCTCATATTAAATTGTGATTATTCTACATTCTCAAACATCTCTGCTAATGTCATGGAGATTTTCGGAAAATCTTTCAGTGTCACCACTGTATCTGCATTATAATGTTCTTCTTCTGGATCATCCTGCAAGATATAGCTATACTTCAAATCATATTTACCATCCTCAAGATAATAAATCTGTACTGCTCTTTCTTTCGGTGAGATGATCCAATACTCTTCTACACCTGCTGCCTGGTAAATTTCTTTCTTCACAGTCATATCTCTTAATGCTGTTGCCGGGCTAAGAGTTTCCACAATAAATCTGGGTGTACCAGTATAGGAACCACCTTTCAAATGCTTACGGTCACATATAATCATCACATCTGGTATCACATAATCATTATTCTCCTGTGCATGATATTTATAATCCAGATTCTCCATGAATGCTAAACACAGTGTTCCCTGTAAACCGGTTGATATGATTCGATAAATATTACCATCTACAAGCCCATGCTGATAATTTGGTGATGGTGACATATCATAGATTACACCATTAATCTTCTCTTCTTTTCTATATTCCTCTTCAAGTAATGGCATATTATCACCTCCAAGTGAGTTTGGTTATATGTACATTATAATATAGGTTATGTCTGTTCAGCAACCTGTTTTTGATTCTGACAAAACGAATATAGATATCCGGTTACTGTTCAGGTTTGACACCATTTTGACACCATGAAAAACACCCCGTTTGTTAGATGAATAGTCTAGCAAACGGGGTGTTTTGTTGTTGGGATTTCTAGCAGCAAAGAGATCAATTAATGATCATGACGTTCTGATACCAATGTTAAAGCATTTTATGATTGAGCGATCTGATCGTCAGGTACTGCTGTTTGAGAAGGGGTGCGCAAGGCAACTTGGTATTGAACGTTTGATTGATCGACATAATCAAAAATGATTTCTGCAAGCTGATATGCAGTCCGATAAATATTGACAGAACTGCTTGCGCGGGCATAGTCCGAAGGGTTCATCAAATTGCCAAGGTCAATATTTAGGGATGGAGCAAGAGAAACATCACCTGGATAAGAGGAAGTTTGTACTACTGGCTGTGCAGAACATTGAAGCTGTTTGGACAGTTGGTCGGAAAGCTGCTGTGCCAGTTCTTCTCCAAATTGATTGCAGGAAATTGAAATACCACTTTTCTGATTTCCGCAATGATGGATGGAAAGGAAAAGGTCAGCTTCCCGATATTGAGCAACCATAACGCGGTCAAGTCCAGCCATGGCACTGTGGTCGCTTCTGGTCAGGAAGACGTTTGCTCCCAGATTGTCCAGACGGTCATAAAGTGCTTCGGCTACGGCAAGGTTCAAAGCTTCTTCGTTAGCGCCCTGAATGCCCATCAGGCTGTCTGCACCTAAATCTTTTCCGCCGTGTCCGGCATCAATGACGATGTTCATTCCCTGAAGCGGAGGGGTATTTCCGCGAGGATCTTCAGAAAGGTGAGAACGGAAGTAGACAATCATATTTCCTTCATGGAAAGAAACCTGATATCCATAAAACGGCATATTTTCTTTTAGCTTTAAGGTGACATGAACTTGGTCTTCGTCCTTGTCCACCTGGATATCCTCAAATAAATCGCTGTTTAGATAATTCAGTCGGTCATTCATCTGGGTGATGTGGGACAAAGTAAGGGTGACAACCCTTTCTTCCGCATCATATTTTACGGCGCAAGGAGCAGAAGAAGCACCAACAAAGGTGATGTATTCTCCGCGGTTGGTTGTCTGAATGACAACATTTTTGACCTTTTTGGACAGGGTGTAGATGTCAGCGGTGCTGGTCAAAATGCGGGCAGAGTCTTTTTGAATGCAGCCGCCGGAGCTGAGATAGAAGTGATCTTCCGTGTAGCGGTCGATCGAGTCCTTAGTTCCTTCCGGAAGAACATACAAAATCTCACTTTCGGAGCTGTCTTTGAATACAGGGGTAACTGGAGCGGTCAACTGAACAGCAGCAGTCTGCTGGCTGCCAAGCAGAATCAGTTTTCCATCAGAAACCTGCTGGCTGATCTTTCCGCCATAGGTCATGGAATAAGAAACCTGTCCTAAAATTCGGACTTCTGCTTCATGATCTTCTTCCAGATAGAGAGGAGCAGTGTATTTGGCGGGCTCTCCCTGCGGGATGGAAGGATTCACCTGAGTAAGCGGATAAACTTCTGTACCGATTCTTGCAGTGACCTGTGCTCCGGAAGGCGCAACGCAGGAAAGGAAAGAAGGAGTCGTGGATGAGACAATCTCATCGTTTACAGGGTAGGTCGATTCAGGTTGGATGCAGTTGATCGGGGTTATCTCCTGCGAAGCATCATCAGTTCGGGTGATGGTTACGGTGCGCTTTTTGCCGTTTTGTTCCAAAGAAAAGCTGTTGATACCGACTGAAAGCGGAACCGAGAAGGAGAAATATCCGGAAGGAAGGATTTCACCATAAGCACCCTGATATTCTTGCCCATTAAGGTAAAGTGGCTGGTTTGGATCACAGCTTCCGGTGATTGGGTAGGAACTTTGTGATGTGGTAACGGTATCGGCTGGGGAGCCGACAGTCAGCCCCGAAGTTTTTTTCAGGAAGCTGTCCTCATACCAAAGGAAACTGTTTTGCGGGGTGCTCATATCCGAATAAAGGGAAGGGAGCAGAAGAATATTCCGCATGGAGTTGATCACACAGCCGTAGACCGAGTTTGTCTGAGTGGAAAACTGACGGAACAGTGTTTCCTGCGGGTCAGAATAGAAGGTCTGTTCTGTGCGGGGCGCCAAAACCATCGAGGCGTCCTGATATGGGAACAAAGCCAGCTGCGGCAGAGTTTGCAGCATGTTTTTCCAGACAAGCAGCTCCTGCTCGTACGCATTCTCTCCAGAGACACTGCCGACAATCTGCGGCATGATAAAGTCCACACATTCCTCGGCTGCCAGTTCCTTTAAAAAGCTCAGGATTTCCTGCTGGGAAAAGAGTGCCATCATCTCTTTTGGAAAGATCACGCCAATTTTGACCACCGAAGAACGACGGCGGACATTATCCCGAACAGAGAGCATGATGTTTTTTAAAGCGGGCAGAGATGCGCCATATTTGGTAAAGCAGTCATTGAAATCGATAACGACACCGTTGATTTTATAGTTTGAAACAAGCTCCAGCGAAAGATTTCCGATCAGCTTCCAGATCTCTTCCTGTGAAGGATCGAGGAAAAGGGAATTTCCATTCTGTTTTACCAGCTGGGGATAATCAGATGCGCGGGTGTTGTACTGCTCATTGTAAGAAACATTTCCCAGATCAAATGGAGAGATGACAGCACAAAGAGAAAGGCCGCTGCTTTCACTTTCTTTAATCAGGGATTTGAGCGGGTCTTTCAGAGAAAATCCACCATCTTTGGAAAGAGCTGGATTTTGTTTGAGATAGGACGAGTGGTACATCGAACCCATTTGGGGATTGACCGGATAAAAGATGGTATCCATCCCGATACTGGATGCCAACGCTACCATCTCTTCTGCCTCGGGACGCAGCTGCCAGTAACCAGTCTCACTGGATTGGGGGTAGCTGCAGGTACCGATGCTGTCGATGACAACACCATTTAAGCTTTGGCCGCCGGAAAAATAGGAGCGTTCCTGCTCCAGACGGTCCTGGACGGTATTGGGTTCGGTTAAGGTATCTGTATCGGTTGCAAATCCTGAAATGCTTCCGGATAAAAGCAGGGCAACAGCTAATATCATCGAAAGGAGTCTTTTTTTCTTCAAAATCCTCACCTCAATTTCGACTGAAAATCGAATTTCGACTTTTCATCGAACGACGATTTCTTTTATAATCTTAGTCTAACAAAAATTGACTCAAAAAGCTATTGTGAGGATCTGTTTTTTCAAAAAATTTAAAAACTTTTGGTGTTTTTCATGGGATAAGGTGTGTTGTAGCGGTTTTGTGAAAGTTCGAACAGAAATAGAATGCTCATCATAATCAGACAGCCAGTCAAGAGGGGGGTGTTTTCGTTACTGATGGGAAGCGGCTGGGACGAAGAAGAAAAGACCGCTGCTGTTTGTGGAAAGAGTTTCAGGTAACAGAAGACCAGAAAGGACGAACAGACAGCGTGCAGTACCCTTGCAGCCAAAAAGGGGCGCATGGATAAGGTGGTGTCCTTTAAAATTCCCGCCAGCTGGGCGATAACAGAAAATCCCCCAAAGGAAAGAAAGCAGGACGCAAACAAGATGCCCAGCGGAAGGGTGCCGGAAAGCAGGCATCCATTGGTCACTTCCAGACTGCCGAGCAAAATGCAGGAAAGAAAACGATTTTGAAAAAGATTTGCTGCTGCTTCAGATACGGCACGAAACAAAATGATAAATCCGCACATCTGCGCTAGGGAGGAGACAGCACCGCTTACCGCCGATACAAATGCCTGACCAAAAGGGAGAAACGGCTTAGGCGTGTTTGTAGGAGCAAAGCAGGCAAGGACCTGCTTTTGTTTTTTTCTTCGGGCAAAGACTCCGGTGACGACAGCGAAAATCAGAGAGGTGATAAGCTGAACCAGATAAAGCACAAATCCTGCCTGATAGCTTCCAAACATGCCGTAACCCACAGCGGTGATGATAAAGGAAGGTCCGGCACAGCAGCAGTAAAGCAGCATCTGTTGGGCACAGCCAGGCTCGATTCGGTGCTGATTCAGAAGATCAGCGATAGATTTTGCCCCCATCGGATAGCCTCCAATCAGACTGAGCAGGACAACGCTCCCCAGTTCCGGCGGCAGAAAGAACAGATGTTTGGTGATAGGGGAGAGAGGAACAGACAACAGGCGGTACAGTCCGCTCTGCAGCAAAAATCCGGTCAGTACCATAAAACAAAACAGTGATGGAATAACGGTTTTCAGACACAATTCGATTCCCGACACCACCCCCTTGGAAACAGTTTGTCCGTCCACAATCAGGAAAACGGCGCAGAACACGCAGAAAACGGCTGCAAAAAAGCTGCCGGGGTCGGTGCGAAAAAGGGTCGATTTCTTTTTGCTACTTTCTTTCATAAATCATCATCCTTTGTTTTGTTGATAGTATGCGCACAGCTCTGGGAATGCGGTGCGCGGTCATCCTATCCTTATGCACAGGAGAAAGAAAAATTGACTGCTAAAATGATTTTTCTTTTCATATACTTGTCAATAAAACAACAGGAGGAAACACTGATGAGTCGACGAAAGAAGGAACAGTCCCAAACGCAGAAAATCAAGGAAGCAGTTACTCTGACAGGCGCTTTGTTTCATAAAGAGCTGCATATCGAGATGGTTTCGAACAAGGAAGCGCTGATTGATGGCTGTAAGGGAATTGTAGAATATAACGAAAATATCATTCGCCTGAATATTCCGGAAGGACAGATCCAGTTTCGCGGGCGGGGGCTGGAAATTGCCTGCATGAGTGAGGAAAGCATGATTGTCCGGGGATATATCATGGGGCTGGAATTTTGTCATTAAGGAGGGATTTGTTTGCTGCTGGTTCGGAGCTTACGATTTATCAGGGGAAGTGTCACCTTTGAGGTAAAGGGAAAGTTTGCGGAGCGCTTCTTTAATCTGCTGGGGCGCAATGGGATTCCGGTTTTTTCGGTATCCCCGACAAAAGATGGGTTTTATGCGACCACTACGGTGAAAAAATACTTTAAAATCCGCCCTTTTGTCAGAAAGACGCATGTCCGGGTGCATGTTGTCAAGCGTCAGGGGCTGCCGTTTTTGATGAAACGCTACTCCAAGCGGATTGGCTTGCTTGCCGGTGTTCTGGTATTTGCACTGGTTCTGCTGCTGTCCGGAGAATTTGTATGGGAAATCCGGGTAAACGGAAACGAGCTTGTCAGTGAGCAGGAGATTTTGCAGTCCCTGGAAGAGATGGGACTAAAGCGGGGCGTGTGGAAAAACAGTCTGGATGTACAGAAGCTGGCATTGTCTTTGCGAAGAGAGTATCATGAGATCGGATGGGCGGCGGTCAACTTAATTGGAAGCGTAGCGGAAATCGAAATTGGCGAACGGGACGAAGGAGACGAAGTGGTGGAGGACAGCTCTCCCTGCAATGTGGTGGCTTCCCGAGGCGGGCAGATCGTTTCGATGGAGGTGTATGACGGACAGAAGGCGGTCAACAAGGGGGATACAGTAAAGCAGGGCGATCTGGTTGTGAGCGGAGTGGTTGTCAGCAGCAAGGGGAAAACCATCCTGCGGCATGCAAGCGCAAAGGTCATGGCGGAATATCCCGAGCAGTATCAGGTGACGATCGCTTTGTCGGAAGAGCAGAAACTGATTGCGGGCGGGGCAAAAAATTATCGCTATCTCAATATCGGTTCGCTGCGCCTTCCGCTTT
>ENA-OPDD01000882-OPDD01000882.1-human-gut-metagenome-genome-assembly--contig:-NODE-882-length-21819-cov-3.428000_pt1 | contig 21819 bp, 19 predicted proteins | sample MGYA00241574_ERZ501499 | MGnify/ENA primary metagenome ERZ501499 (study PRJEB25962, sample SAMEA2042576) | human gut metagenome | biome: human gut; feature: human-associated habitat; material: faeces...
AGGTCGTCGCCCGTCGGCCCAAGGCCGCCCGTCGTGATGAGAATATCACTTCTGTCGAGCGCGTCGTAAACAGCCTTTTCCAATCTGCCCACGTTGTCGCCGACTACGGCGGCGTAGAGCAGATCAATGCCGAGCGCCGAAAGCGCCTTTGCAACGATTGTTGTGTCCGTGTTCACGGTCTGGCCGAGCAAAAGCTCTGTACCTACCGATAATACTTCTGCCTGCATGGCAAAATTCCCCTTTCTTACAGATGACGGATCTCCGTCTTTTCAAGGCAATTTTTCAAAAGCTGTTCCACATCAAGCTTCTGTTCCGCAGCCTCCACCACGTTTAAAGTGGGGCGGGTGCGCGGGTGCTTCGGCGTAAACACCGTGCAGCAGTCCTCATACGGCTCAATGGAAATATCATACGTGTCAATGCGGTGCGCAAGCGTCACGATTTCCGACTTGTCGCTGCCGATAAGCGGACGGAAACCCGGCATATTCGCCGCGGCGTCCGTGCAGGCGATGGCCTGTATCGTCTGGCTTGCCACCTGCCCAAGGCTCTCACCCGTGATGAGTGCGCTGCATTCGCGCTCGCGTGCAATGCGCTCGGCGGCACGCATCATAAAGCGGCGCATAATCACGGTCGCAAGCTCCTCCGGGCAGTTGTCTCGAATTTGCTCCTGAATTTCGGTGAACGGCACGGTGATCATGTCCATTCTGCCCGCGTATTCGCCGACCTTCTTCAGCAGCGCCACCACCTTTTCATGTGCGCGCTCGCTCGTGTACGGCGGGCTCGCAAAGTGAATGGCCGTCAGCTCCACGCCCCGCTTGGCAATGCTCCACGCCGCCACCGGGCTGTCAATGCCGCCGCTGATGAGGATGGCCGCTTTTCCGCCGGTTCCCACCGGGATGCCGCCGGCGCCGGGACGGGGATTGCCGTGGACATAAGCGCCAAAGTCCCGGATCTCCACCCGCACTTCCACATCCGGGTTGTGGACGTCAACGGAAAGATGGGGGAACTGCTCCAGCAGATACGCGCCCACCTCTCTGGAAATCTCCGGAGACGTATAGGCGAATTTCTTGTCGGAGCGCTTGCTCTCCACCTTAAAGGTAGAGGCCTCCATCAATTCGTCCCGCAGATAGTCGGCTGCGGCCTGCTGAATGGCGGCCATGTCCTTTTCCGCCACACAGGCGCGGGAATAGGACACAATGCCGAACACCTTGCCCACCTTTTCCTCGGCGGCATCCAGATCGGCCTCTTCGTTTTTGGGAATCACATAAATGGTGGACTGAGCGGATTTCACCTCAAATTCTCCCAGACCCATGAGGCGGCGGCGGATATTTTTCAGCAGCTGGGCTTCAAAGATTTTCCGGTTCAGTCCTTTAAGCACCAGCTCTCCCAATTTAATCAGAATTGTTTCCTGCATATTCCTGTTTTCCTTTCTCTGTCACACGGGCCTGTTTTCATGAAAAAAAGTCCATAAAAAGCCCGGTGTCCCAGTATACCATATATTTATGAAAAAATTTGCTGATTTCCCGGCTTTTTGCAAAGCGCATCAGCCTTTTGCCCGCACCAGCGTTTCCATTCCTTCCCGGACGGCCTGCACCAGCGCCTGTGCGTCCTCCAAGGTGTTTTCCCGGGAAAAGCTTACCCGGATTGCCGAGGAAATTCGGCTGTCCGGCAGGCCGGCCGCTTTCAGCACATGGCTTTGCTTTCCTTTCGCACAGGCGGATCCGGAGGATACATAGATTCCCCGCTGAGCCAGAAAATGCAGCATGGTTTCGCTGCGGATCCCCAAAGCGGAAAAATTCAGCAGATAGGGGAGCCCCTCCACCGGGGAATTGACCTCCACGCCTTCCAGCCCGGACAGCTTTTGGAGCGTGTAATCCCGCAGCTTTTCCATACGGCTATAGGCCTGCCGCCAATCCGGAAGCTCCTCCACCGCCGCGCCAAGCCCGGCGATCAAGGGGGCGGCCTCAGTGCCTGGGCGCAGCTCCCGTTCCTGGCCGCCGCCGAAGGTTCTGGGTAGAATCCTGGCATTTTTACTTACATATAAAGCCCCGACGCCTTTCGGGCCGTGAATTTTATGCCCGCTGACCGTCAGCAGGTCGATCCCCAGCTTCTCCGGCCTAAGCGGAAGCTTGCCGTAAGCCTGAACCCCATCCACATGAACCAGCGCCGGCGCGCCGGCCCGTTTCACCGCCTTTTTCAAGACCTCGATAGGCTGAATCGAGCCAAGCTCGTTATTAACCGCCATCACGCTTATCAAAATCGTATCGCCGGTCACCGCTTTCAAAACCGCTTCTTCCGGAACACGTCCGTCCGCATCTGGAGTTAGGAACACCACCTCAAAGCCTTCCTTTTCCAGCTGTCTCATCGGCTCAAGAACCGACGGATGCTCGATGGCCGTGGTCACGATTCGCTTTCCCCGCCGGCGGCCCGCGGCCGCGCCGCCCAGCACCGCCAGGTTATTCGCCTCGGTGCCGCCGGAGGTAAAGATAATTTCCCTAGGCTGGGCGCCCAAGGAAACGGCTACCGCCTGCCTGGCATGGGCGACCTCTCTTTGGGCCTCCAGCCCCTTTTTATGCAGCGAGGACGGATTGCCATAGCACTGGGTCATCAGCTCCAGCACCTTTTCCGCGCTTTTTTCGCACACCCGGGTGGTGGCGCTGTTGTCCAAATAGATTTCCTCCAAGAGAGTCCCTCCAGCCGATACGAATTGATCAGTCTATTTTCCGGGCTCGACGGCCCGGAATTTCTAAAGACAGGTTTATTATACAACAAATATAAAAACCAGGCAAATAAATTTGCCTGGCAGAAAAAGACGGAATAGATTAACGGCGCCTGTGTGCAGCAGGCGCCGTTTTTTCAGGGGTATTCCAAGACACGGGCAAGCCCGCCGGAATAAGCAAAATTCAAATCTATAAAAATCTTTATGGGGGTTATATCCCCTTAATACTAAAGATTATAACCCCCATAATAATCATTGTCAAGATATGGGGGAATGTTTTATGATTATATTTAACAATTTGTGGATAACTATGAAGAAAAGGAAAATAAGCACATACCAATTAAGAGAAAAGACCGGGATCGACAGTAAAACCATCCGTAGATTGAAGGCCAATGAAAATATCGAAACAAAGACTTTAAACAAGTTATGTACAGCGCTGAATTGTAAGCTTGAAGATATTGCGGAATATGTGCAAGATTAAAAATTCTCGACGAAATTGTCAGGCTCCGTACAGAGAGGAACTGGTCCGAATACACGCTGGCAAAAAACTGCGGACTTTCCCAATCCACCATAGGCGGCTGGTACCGCAGCCATCAAACACCTACGATACAGACCCTGGATAAGATATGCCGGGGGCTTGGGATCACCCTGTCTCAATTTTTTGCCGAAGATGGAGACCCGGTTTCCCTGACCAGAGAAGAACGGGATATGCTGGACGTATGGTGCGCCCTTTCTCCTCAAAAGCGCCGGCTGGTGGTAGAGCTGCTGAGAAATCCCTAGCGGCTCTCTGCCTCGATCTGAAAACAAAGCTTTCAGCCTCAAATCTAAAAAGCGCTATCCGGTTTTAGATTTTAAAGCGGGGGTTTGTGAAATATTTTCACAAACCCCGTGCTCTACTGAATCCCCAGCCGGTTCTTTGCAAAAAAGCGTTTGCGGATTTTTCATCCGCAAACGCTTTTTTAATATTCATTTTTCAGCTTATCTTAAGCTTATGCCGCTTTCAAGCTTTCCTTTCCGGCCAGCGGACATTTTTTTACAGGCTTACATTTTCGGGTCCGGCGGAAGCGGCACGTCACCCAGGCGCTTTACCTCGAAGCCGTTTTTCTTAAATTCCTCGTAATCAAAGGCTTCCAGCTCGTCATAGGCCAGCTTATGGAACTCATAGAAATTCTCCCAATACTCATAGCCCTCACCAAGGCTGTGGTTTAGGAACGCGTCTGCCATGGCGATGCCAGTGGCGGGAGCTACATAAAACGCCCCCATCGCCATTACGTTACAGTTGTTGCCGGTAACGCATCTCAAAGCGGAGGGCACGTTTTCACACACCGCGCAGTGAACATGCGGGCACTTGCTGGCGGCGATATGGATCCCCATGCCGGTGCCGCAGAAAATCAGGGCCTTTTCGAATTCTCCCTCCGCGATTTTTGCTCCGACCTTTAGGCCGATGCGGTGGAACATCTCGGGATTTTCCTCATCCACGGATTTTACGCCGATGTCGGTGACCTCCCATCCGTTCTTTTCCAGGTGGGCGACTACCGCGTTCTTCAGCGGAACCCCGGCGAAATCCGCGCCGACCAGAACCTTTTTGTCTTTGACCATTTTCATCTTGCATTGCCTCCTTTTATTTTAAGTGATTATTCGCAGGAATGACGGCGGTATCTCAACAGCCTGTCAAAACCCGGTTTTATATTTCTATTACTAATGGCAGGTGATTCTCTCAATGCCGGCAGATATTTATTTTTTGAGCGCCGGGGTTTTGCTTTCGCTTTCGGGAAGCCGCGGGGCGCTATAAAAAATAGCTTTCCGGGGTATCGGGCCTTTGCTCTTTCCACTAAAACCGACACGGAATTATTTTTTTGAGCGCTGAGGCTTCCTTTCGCTTTCGGGAAACCGCGGGGCGCTATAAAAATAACCGGAAGGCGTGAGTCCTTCCGGTTCTCCTGCGCCTTCTCACTCCCAGCGGGGGACCTATGCTCCAGTTTATTTTTTCAAGATTATTTTTTATTGAAACATATCCTTCAGCTTATCCCGGAAGCCCTTCCGCTTCTGGTAGTTTCGGTCTGTGGCGCTGCTGTCAAATTCCTTCAGAATATCCTTTTGCTTCTGGCTCAGGTTCTTGGGCACCTCGATAGTCACCTGGACGAACTGGTCGCCCCGGCCCCGGCCTCCCAAATGGGCGATTCCCTTGCCCTTCAGCTTGAACACGTCGCCGGGCTGGGTGCCCTCTCGCAAAGCGTAGGTCACCTTGCCATCCAGGGTGGGCACCGTTACATCGGCGCCTAAAGCCGCCTGGGTAAAGGTCACCGGCATCTCACACCAAACGTCGTCGCCCCGGCGCTCGAACACCGCGTGGGGACGCACCGACACGTAAACGTGCAAGTCGCCCGACGGGCCGCCGTTTTGTCCGGCGTTGCCCTGGCCGCTGACGTTCAGCACCTGGTCATCGTTGATTCCCGCGGGCACAGTGACCTCCAGGGTCTTGCTTTTCCGCACCCGGCCCTGGCCGTTGCACACGTGGCAAGGCTTTTCGATGATCTTGCCCGTGCCGTGGCAGTGGTCACAGGAACGGCTAGTCTGCATCACGCCGAAAGGAGTCCTCTGATTGATCCTTACCTGGCCGGTACCGTTGCAGGTGGGACAGGTTTTGGGTGAAGTTCCCTTTTCCGCCCCGGTGCCGCCGCACTCGGTGCAGTTGATAATATTCTGATAAGTAATGGACTTCTTGCAGCCCTTGGCGGCCTCCTCAAAGGAGATATTCAGCACCGCCTCGGTATCGGTGCCCCGCCGCGGGGCGTTGGGGTTGGCCCGCCGTCTTGAGCCTCCAAATCCTCCGCCGAAAAAGCTGCCGAAAATATCCCCCAAATCAATATCCTCGCCAAAGGGGCTTCCATAACCGCCGTAGCCTCCGGCGCCGCCGCCGAAATTGGGATCCACCCCGGCGTGGCCGAACTGGTCGTATTTCGCCTTCTTCTCAGGGTCGGACAGGACCTCATAGGCCTCGTTAACCTCTTTGAATTTTGCTTCCGCCTCTTTGTTGTTAGGATTCAGATCCGGATGGTATTTTTTCGCAAGCTTGCGGTACGCTTTCTTTATTTCATCTTCCGAGGCGGTCTTAGGAACACCGATCACCTCGTAATAATCCCTTTTTTCTGCCAAACTTCTCACCTCTGTTCAGAGCCGGAGCGCTGAGGCCCGGTTCCTTGGTATGGGTCGCGCGCGGACCGCCGGATGCTGGAACTTGAAATTCCGCCGGCTTGCCCGTACCCTGTGCGCCGCCCGCAGGAAACCGCCTGCGGACACGCACAGGGCGCGGCCAAAGAATGGCCGCGCCGATTCAACCGCTCATTTAATAGAGTCTGCTAAGCTACAAAGCCTATTTTTTATTATATCGCCCAAGCTGCCTGTTTGCAACAGCTTCTTTGCCCCTTGGGCGGGACGGCAACCTTATTCCTTATGGTCGTCGTCCACTTCCTTGTAGTCAGCGTCGTAGACGTTGCCGTTGGCACCGCCCTGGTTCGGATCTCCGCCAGGCTGCTGCGCGGCGTTGGGATCGCCCTGGGGCGCAGCCTGCTGGTACATCTTGCCGGACACCTCGTACATGGTCTTCTGCAGTTCGTCCTTGCCGTTCTTGATCCGGTCCATATCGTTGGCCGCGATAGCCTCCTTCAAGGCGGCTACCTTCTGGTTCAGGGCGGACTTATCATCCTCGGAGATCTTGTCGGCGTTATCGGAAATCAGTTTTTCTGTGGCATAGCACAGGTTCTCAGCCTCGTTCTTCTGCTCGACTTCCTCTCTCCGCTTCTTATCCTCATCGGCATACCGCTCGGCCTCCTTCACGGCCTTGTCGATATCCTCCTTGCTCATGTTGGAGCTGGAGGTAATGGTGATCTTCTGCTCCTTGCCGGTACCCAGATCCTTGGCGTACACGTTCACGATGCCGTTGGCGTCGATATCGAAGGTAACCTCGATCTGAGGAATTCCTCTGGGAGCGGGCGCGATGCCATCCAGCTTGAACAGGCCAAGCTGCTTGTTATCCCGGGCAAACTCACGCTCACCCTGGAGCACGTTGACCTCTACCTGGGTCTGGCCGTCCACGGCGGTGGAGAAGATCTGGCTCTTCTTGGTGGGGATGGTGGTATTTCTCTCGATGATCTTGGTCATCACGCCGCCCATGGTTTCCACGCCCAAAGAAAGGGGCGTAACATCCAGCAGCAGCAAGCCTTCCACCTCGCCGCCCAGCACGCCGGCCTGAATAGCGGCGCCGATGGCCACGCACTCGTCGGGGTTGATGCCCTTGAACGGCTCTTTGCCGGTAAACTTCTTCACAGCCTCCTGAACAGCGGGGATTCTGGAGGAACCGCCCACCATCAGGACCTTGTCGATCTTATCGATGCTCAGGCCGGAGTCGGACAGAGCCTGACGCACCGGGCCCATGGTCTTTTCCACCAGGTCGGCGGTCAGCTCATTAAACTTGGCTCTGGAAAGGTTCAGATCCAAATGCTTGGGGCCGGTGGCATCGGCGGTGATAAAGGGCAGGTTGATGTTGGTGGAGGTGATGCCGGACAGGTCAATCTTGGCCTTTTCCGCGGCTTCCTTTACCCTCTGCATAGCCATTTTGTCGCCCTTCAGGTCCACGCCGGTCTCCGCTTTAAAAGAACCCACGATCCAATCCATAACTCTTTGGTCGAAGTCGTCGCCGCCTAAGCGGTTGTTGCCCGCGGTGGCCAGAACCTCCTGAACGCCGTCTCCCATCTCGATGATGGAAACGTCGAAGGTGCCGCCGCCCAGGTCGTATACCATAACCTTTTGGTCGGTTTCCTTATCGATGCCGTAGGACAAAGCCGCGGCGGTAGGCTCGTTGATGATTCTCTTGACATCCAAGCCCGCGATCTTGCCGGCGTCCTTGGTGGCCTGGCGCTGGGCGTCGGTGAAGTAAGCCGGAACGGTGATGACCGCCTGGGACACCTTCTCGCCTAAATAGGCCTCCGCGTCTGTTTTCAGCTTGGTCAGGATCATCGCGGAAATCTCCTGGGGAGTATAATCCTTTCCATCGATATTCACTTTGTAATTGGAGCCCATTTCTCTTTTGATAGAGGAAACTGTTTTCTCCGGGTTGGTGATGGCCTGGCGCTTTGCCACCTGGCCTACCAGACGCTCGCCGGTTTTGGAGAACGCCACTACGGACGGGGTGGTTCTGCCACCCTCAGCGTTGGGGATGACTACCGGCTCGCCGCCCTCAATCACCGCTACGCAAGAATTGGTTGTACCTAAATCGATACCGATTGTTTTTGCCATAATAAAATTCCTCCTATTGTCGCTGCGCTTTGCGCGTTTATTTTTTGGTTATGTGCAATTTATAAAATCAGGGAAACCCCTGGAACTGCCTTGCTAATTCGCTACCTTGACCATAGCATGGCGGATGACCTTTTCCTTCAGCATATAGCCCTTCTGGAACACCTCCACAATGGTGTTTTCCGCGATGGATTCGTCCTCTACGTGGGCTACCGCATTGTGAAGCTCCGGGTTGAACTCCTCGCCGGCCTCGCCTACCGGGGAAACCCCCAGCTTTTCCAGCGCCGCGTTAAATTGGCTCTGAATCAGCTCCAGCCCCTTTTGATATTCCGCCGTGGCGCCATCCTCGGCCTTTACCGCGTATTCCAGGCTGTCGGCGATGGGGAGAATCGCTTTCACCGCCTCCGCCGTGGCGTCGGCGTAAATCGCCCGCTTTTCCTTTTCCGTCCGCTTCCGGAAGTTTTCATATTCCGCCGCGGTTCTCAGCAGCAGGTCCTTCTGCCTGCCCAGCTCCTTTTGAAGCTCCTCCAGCGGGCTGCTTTGGGCTTCCTCTGCCGCTGCCTCCTGATCCCCGGCCTTAGTTTCAGCTTCCGGCTGCTTCTCCGTTTCTTCCTCACAGGCCGTCTCCTGCTGGGGAATATTTTTTTCCTGGTCCTTCTCTCTTTTTTCCTTCTTACTCAAGATCTATGTCTCCTTTCGGTTGAATTCTGTATCTTAAAGCGCGGCTAAACGCCTACGTCCATAATCTCGTTGAGCATACCGCCCACAGACTGGGCCAGATACTGCAGATTGGAAACAATCTTGGGATAATCCATCCGGGTGGGACCGATTACGCCCAGGGTTCCCCGGGTCTGCCGGCCCATTGAGTACCGGACCAGCACCACGCTGGTGTCGATCATCTCCGGCTGGTTGCTTTCCCCGCCGATCAGCACCCCCAGCTTTTCCTTTTGGGCCCCGATCAGCTTCGCCAGCTCGCCGCGCTGTTCCAAAAAATGAAGCAGCCGCTTCACGCTGTCCACCTCGTACTCCGGCAGATACAGCAGGTTGGTGCGGCCCTCCAGCAGCACGTTGGTCTTTAGAACCTCCCGGCACGCCTGGCCCAGGGCCACAAACACCGGCGCCATCATCAGGGAAAGCTCCCCGATGGAAAAGGCGGTGGATTTGATAAAGTCCGGCGTGACGTTCAGCAGATGCACGCTGCCCATCTTTTCGTTGAGCACGTTGGAGAACATCCGCAGGATATCTGAATTCAAAAGGTAATTCGTCCGGAACAGCTTGCTTTTTACCGCCCCCGTGGAAGTGGTCAGCACCAGCATGGCGGTGTGGGGGCCGGTCTGCACCAGCTGGATCCGCTGGATGGTGGCGTCCCGGTTGGTGGGCGTGGTGGAGATGGCGGCGTATTTGGTCATTTCCGCCAGCATTTCGGCGGCCTTTTCCAGCAGCAAATCCGGATCGTCGGCGTATTCCGACAGATACCCGTCGATATACCGCATTTCCTCGTCGGACAAGGGCTTCGGCTTCATCAGCTCGTTGATATAGAGCCGGTAGCCAAACTGGGTGGGAATCCTGCCCGCCGAGGTATGAGGCTGCTCCAGCAGTCCCAGCTCGGAAAGGCTGGCCATTTCATTCCGTATGGTGGCTGACGATACGGAGACATCCAGCAGCTCGCACAGCGCCTTAGAACCCACCGGCTCTCCGGTCTGAATATAGGCCTCAATCACCGCTTGGAGAATCTTTAATTTTCTGGCTCCCAGCTCCATATCCTCACCCCCGTCATTTTCATTTTAGCACTCTTAATGATAGAGTGCTAATCTAATTATTAATTTACCATTGATTGCCCGAAATGTCAATATGAGAATTGTAAACTAATTGTTAAACCCGGGCCGGCCTGCCGCTGTTTTCCTATTTTACCCCAAAGCCGGCACGGTTACTCTCGGAAAGCCCGGCGTACCGCCGCCTTTTCATGAATCGGAGAAAACTTATCGGTATTTCCCGAAAGCATCCGCCAGATGGCTTTTTCTGTCGAAAAGGGAGCCTTTCCCTTTATTTTTCCCAGGGGCTTCCGATTCACAGCCGAGGCCCGCCCAAACCGTTTGTTGGCTGAGATTTAATTTTTGCTTCTTTTTTACCTCCGTCCCGCATAACCTAGCAATACCGTGGCGTTTCTTGTAATAATTCTCCATTCGAATTGTGTTTGTCCTATGATAATTTATAGATTATTCACAAAACAGCTATAATTTGTTTCTAGGAACGTCACTTTTGCTCTCTATAATAGTAAGCGACAAAGACAGAAAGGAGGTTCTCTTGTGAACAAAAAAGCCACAGAGTCCATACTCGTTTGCGTGAATCATCCCGATTTCAGCAAAGAGCTGATTGCCTACGGGAAGCGATTGTCCTTAGAAATGAATCTTCCCCTGCAAGTCGTCAACATACAGCCCAGCGCCAATGGGTATTGTGCGCGTGGCCATGAAATCGAGCTGTTTTATCAGCAATGCAAGGAAGCCGGCGCGGAGCTTACCATCCTATTCGACGATGATTTCGCGGACGCTACCGCAAAATTCGCGCGAAAGACGGGCGCCAAACAGGTGGTAACCCAGCTTTTCAGCAGCGAAAGCGGCGGGCCGGATACCTTTGCCGAAGCTCTTCACCGCTTAGCCCCTACTCTCCCGATTTCTATGGTTTCCGTATCAGGGAAAATTTATCATATTTATCCCAACTACCGTCCGAGGGTTTTCCAAAAAACCTCGTCTGTGGGATAAGCAGCGACGTTTTAAACTAATGTTGTTGAATTAAGCACACCGAGGCAAAACGTAAAAGCCCCAGGAAGCCTTGCGGCTTCCTGGGGCTTTTACAGCGTCAAAAAACAGCGGCGCGGGCAAAACGGTTTTTGGGGGTTCCATGGAGGGCGGTCCTTTTTCACGCTTTACGTCTGGGTTTTTGATCCCTGCCGCCGGTTTCTTCCGCTTTAGCTAGTACGATACAGCCCGGCCCTATCCGCCTGCCCAGGACGGCCGCAGGCTCTATTTGATTCTTCTTTCTTTTTTATGATCCGCAGCGGGCTTTTCCTTTATCCTTTTTTCTCTTCCTCTTAAATGTTTTCCTTTCCTCTATCGACTTATGATAAGCCGGCCTTTCCAAAATACTCAATTTCAAAATGATAAGGCATAGAAAACCGCTGCCGCTGTTTTTCATTTTTTGCCGGTCCTTTCCCATTCTTTCCCCTGGCCAGCCTGTTCCGGCCCGATTTTTAAAAAGCTATTTTGTAAATTTTTCCAAAACCTCTTGAAAAACAGAACAAATGTACTATAATTAAAAATAGCTTCTAAGTCAAATATTTTTCAGGAGGAACGCTGCATCGTGAAAAACATCGAAAAGCTTGCGCGGTATTTGGGAACCAAGCGAAACCCGGATCAAATTTTGGAGTTTCTGATTCAGCTGCCCCTGGATCAATTTGGGACCCCGGAGTTTTCCAATTCCAAATGCGTTGAGGCGCTGTCCAGCCGTTTTCAAAAGCAATAACCGGGCGCCCGGCTCCTTAGGAGCAGCTCCTGGAGGATAGGTATTCTCATTAGACTGCCTGAAATTTTTAACAAGCCGACTCTTTTAAAGGCCGGAGAGAAAACCAATTGAGGTTCTCTCTCCGGCCTTTGTGTTTTGATAGGGCCAGCGGTTTCAGCCGCAAAAACCGGGCATAGGCTTAGGGCAATCGGGTTACGCTAAGCTCCCGGACAAGAGGCGGCACGAAAAAGGGCATCTTCTCTTTCTCCCCCTGAGCGAATTGGCTGCGGCTGTTCGGTTCCGCGGCTTGTGGTTCAGCTGCCCCCAAGGGTAAAAAAGAATCTCAGGCCAAGGCTTCGGCTCTAAGGCGCGAGCGTCAGCGAAACCACGCTGGCCCTGGGCAGAGTCAGGCGCAGGCGTCCGTCCTCTATCTGAAAATCCGTAAACGCCTGGGGAAGCACGGCGCAGGGCGCGTCGAAGGTGTTGCGGCTGTGGATTTCACCCGTGAGGATTTCCCCTTCGCACTGGCGGCAGGACCAATGGGGAAGCTCGATTTCCAGAGCGTAGTCCCTTTCCAGGGAACAGTTCACCAGAGTCGCCAGCAGAGCTTCGCCTTTTTTAGATACAGAGCAGGATACGCAAGGAAGCTCCTGTCCCTGAAAGGAAACCGTATCCTCCTCCACAAAGCTGTGAACCAAGACCGCGTCCTGATGCCCTTGGTACATCCGGAACACGTAATAAACCGGGGTTTTCACCAGCTGATCTCCCTTGGTCTCCAAAATACTGCATAGGGCGTTAATGGACATGCACAGGCTGCACAGCAGCAAATCCTTAGACCGCTGGTTATAAATATTCAGCACGGCGGCGGCAATCAGGGCGTCCCGCATGGTCATGTGCATAGACCACAGCTCCTCCGGCTTTTCCTGGCGGTACCAGGTGCCCCATTCGTCAATTGCCAGCTTCACGCCTTGATTGCCGGTCCGGCGGTTCAGTATCCCCAGATGCCGGGTGATGCTGCCGTCGATTTTCAAAGCGTTTTGCAAGGCGGCGTAATACTCCTCCTTTGTAAACTCCACGCTGCCGCCGCTGACAATCGGCCCGCCCTGCATACTTTGGCCGCCGCCTTCCGGAACAGAGGGAATGATCTGATAAAGGGTCATCGCGTCAAAGCTTCCCGGCTCCACCAGCCCCGCCAGCTGATCCGTATGCTCATAGGAAAAATGCTGGGGCCCCCTCAGCAGCCGTACCAGCTTGTTGTCCCCATACTCCCGGGCAAACTGGCTGTACCTCCGGTAATCCTCCGCGTAGCCTTGGGCGGTCTCATAGAACCACCATTCATTTCCCATACAGATGTATTTCAGCCTCCAGGGCTTTTCCCTGCCGTTTTTCTTCCGCAGCCTGGTCATTTCAGTATCGCCGTCAAAGGTGATGTATTCCAGCCAGGAGGCTGTCTCCCGCACGGTGGCGCTGCCTACGTTGAATACCAGATACGGTTCGCAGCCCAGAGCTTCGCATAAATTGAAAAACTCATGGGTGCCGAAGCTGTTGTCCTCCACCTGGTGGGTCCAGCGGTTGATCAGGGGCTTTCTTTCCTCCTGAGGGCCGACGCCGTCCATCCAATGGTAGGAATCAGCCACCCCGCCGCCGGGCCAGTGGAGCAGCGGCACCTGGATGTCCCGGTAAGCCTGGATAACATCCAGGCGCACGCCGTCTTCGTTGGGGATGGGGGAATCCTTTCCCACAAACAGGCCGCCGTAGACGATCCTGCCGGCCTGCTCGATAAACTGGCCGTACAGTTCCCTGTTGATTTTGCCTTTTTCCTGAAGGGGGTCGATGGTCGCGCGAAGTTTTTTCATTCAAAATACCTCCTGCTACAATTTTTTGGGATGCTCGGAAACGGAAATAGACGGACTCGGCCGGTACCGGCTGGGGTCCAGGCCCAGCCGGTGGATGTTTGCGCTGCGGTACTGGGTGGGGGACATGCCGAAAATTCTGCGGAACAGGCGGGAAAAGTAATTATAATCGTCGATCCCGAGCAAGGTGGAAATGTAATTGATTTTATAGTCGGTAAGATAAAGGTACTCGCTGGCCTTGATCATTTTTCGGCGGGCTACATAGTTGCTCAGGGACATCCCTGTGTTTTGCTTGGTCCGGTGGTAGATAGTAGACGGACTGATAAAGATCTCGGCGCTGATATTCTCCACGGTGATCCTGTCGTGAATATGCTCGTCGATATAGCCGTCAATCCGCTCCCAGATCGGGTCGTCCTGGATCCGGATGTATTTGGCGGTGATGGTTTCGATGCAGGAAAGCATCACCCGCGCGCCGGCTTCCCGCCGGTCGGCGCTCACCGTTGGGATCGCTTCCAGAGCGGCCCGCCATTTTTCTTTATCCCTTTGAGGCATAAAATCCGCGCAGCGCTCCAAAACCACCCGGCGGATATCCTCCGGATCCTCGTCGGTAAGCATAGAGCCGAAAATGATATAGCCGCAAGGCTCGCCGTTGTATACTACCGGAAAGCACATCTCTGTCAGGCCGATATGGCAGCGGTAAACATAATAGTCCTGGCCGCACAGCCGGGCGCTGGTACAGCCGCCCCGGTCGCTGGCAAGGCACCTTCGGTAGCCCTCCGCCGTGCTGTGAACCAGCTCGCAGAAAGGATAGAGGCCTCCAAAATGGATGCACTGCCCAAAGTAATTCCGGTCCAGCATATCTGCGCAGAAGCCGCTGATCACGGAAAAGCTGTTGAGCAGAATCCCGATCCTCTCAAAATCCAATATAGTTCCCATAGGCCGCGTCCTCCGTGAAGCTTCATTCGCCAGCCTTGCCTTCCGCGCCGGCTCGCTGAAACTAATTTATTATTTCGCGGCTTAATATGCAATAAGCAGCAGGCCTTCAAGCAGTATAGTGCTAAAAACGTGCAGACCGCTCACTTTGCACAGTATCTGATGTCAATTATAATAAACACATAATTTTCAGGGCCGCGGTTTTATTTTGTGGAAAAGAGGATGCTTTGATCAAACCTCCATGGGTTATGCCACGGATTTTTACCTTTTTTCTCTAGTTTTCCCCAGCGGCGCCTTGTGCAATATAGTGCGTTTCATTTAACAATTTGACAATATATTCTTTGGGAGGTATGTACATGAATTCGTCGTCCGCAGCAAGCAAAATGACGAAAGCCCATGGCAGGCGGCCCTCAAAAAACCGGATGCGAGACCATCTCTCCGGCTGGCTGTTTGTGCTGCCGCTTCTGGTGGTATTCCTGGTGTTTATCGGCATCCCGGTATTCCGAACCGTCTTTTATCTGGGGTTTACCGATTACAACCTGATGAAGGATCCCGCCTGGGTTGGGCTTTCCAACTATGAAAAGCTGTTTACCTCGGACCCTAACGCGGCAGACATGTGGGGCGCCACCTTTCGGATTCCCCTGTATCTGATCCCGCTGCACGTTGGGCTTTCCCTGCTCATCGCGTTTCTGGTCCACTCCTGCCGCCTGAAAGCGGTCCAGTACGCTACCCGCACTCTCATTTATTTTCCCGTACTGGCAACCACCGCTTCGGTGGCCATCGCCTGGAACTATATGTTCAACGAAAACCGGGGCGTGATCAACTGGCTGCTGCAGCAGGTCGGAATTTTAGGGCCGGACCAAAACGTGCGCTGGCTGATCAGCACGGAAACCGCTATGTGGGCGATTGTCATCTTCAGCGCCTGGAAGTTCATCGGCCAGCACTTTCTGTACTATTTCGTGGGGCTGCAAAACATTCCGGATACCTACTATGAGGCCGCTAAAATCGACGGCGCCAACAGCCTTCAAATGTTCTGGAAGGTGACTCTTCCCTTGATTACTCCCACGATCTTCTTTATCCTGATGGTTTCCCTTACCGGCACCATGCAGGCCTTTGACGAGCCCTTCTTCGTCACTAACGGCGGGCCGGGCTATTACACTACCAACGCGGCGCTGTATATCTACCGCAAGGCGTTCCAGGCCTACGACATGGGCTATGCCTCGGCGGTGGCTGCCATACTGTTCATTATCGTGTTCCTTCTCACGCTTCTGCAGCTGTGGAGCCAAAAGAAATGGGTGGTGTATGACTATGAATAAAGGAACAGCCAGCATGAAAAGAAAAAAAGCCGACGCCAAACGGGCGGTTTCCCAGGGCCTTATCGTTTTGGGCTGCCTGCTGATCTGCCTGATCTGGGTTCTGCCCTTTTTGTGGATGCTGGGCACCAGTATGAGGCGGGAAATCGATTCCTTCAACCTGCCTCCGGCTTTCTGGCCCGAGCAGTGGAACATCGAAAACTATCAGAAGGTTTTTGATATGATCCCTTTTCTCAAATTTACCTGGAACAGCTTCTTTATTTCCGCCTCCGCCACCCTGGCTATGCTGGTGGTAACCTCGATGGCGGCTTACGCTTTCGCCAGAATCAACTTTGCCTTCAAAAAAATCGCGTTCCCCATTTTGCTTTCCGGCATGATGATCCCGGTCTCCTCCACATTGGTACCCCTGTTTTTCACGATACGGGACTTGAACCTGATGGACACCCAGGCTGCGGTGATCCTGCTGGGAATCTACTATCCCATCGGCCTATTGCTGCTCAGGCAGTTTATGATGACCATTCCTAAAAGCTATGATGAGGCTGCCTACATAGACGGCGCCAGCCGCCTGAGAATTTTCTGGTCTATTATCCTGCCCATGTCCCGCTCCACCATGATTGTAGCGGCGGTGCTGTGCTTTGTGGTGAACTGGAACAACTACCTGGTGCCTTTGGTCTTCCTGAATTCCGAGGGCAACTATCCCTTAACCCTGGGGATGCAGTTTCTGAAGGACAGCTGGACCATCGACCAGACCGTCATGCTGGCCGCAGTGGTGCTCAGCGTCATTCCCCCGGCGATTGTTTACATCACCTGTCAGAAATTTCTGCTGCAGGGCGTCATCACCTCGGGTCTGAAATCTTAATCAAGCGCACGTTTGCCTCAGGCGGCCGGCCACCGCCCCAAGGCAATCATTATAATGGAGATCACGAAAGGAGTATGATTATGAAAACCATGAAAAAAATCGGAAGCGTTCTGCTTGCGGCAGCGATGCTGCTGTCCGCGGCGGCCTGCGGCTCCTCCGGCGGGGAAAGTTCCACCGCCGCTCCCAGCGGGGACGGTTCCAGCACCGCGGAAAGCTCTCAGGGAGGCGCCAGCGCCGGCGGCGATACCGTTACGGTCTGCTACCACGGCGACACCTATGTGAAGGATGCGGACGGAAACGACGTCATGAAGGACATTTTCCAGGACTTCACCGATGAGACCGGGATCAATGTGGAGCTTACCTACATCGCCAACAGCGACTGGGCGGACTATACCACCAAGGTACAGACCCTGTTCGCCTCCGGCACCGCCCCGGATGTCATTTATGTGGCGGTAGAAAACCAGGAAGCCTTCATTCAAAACGACATGCTTCAGCCGCTGGACCCCTATCTGGACGCGCATCCGGAGATCGTAGAGGACTATGAGGAAAATGTAGCGGAGGCCTTGAGAAACGCTGCCCAGTATGACGACGGGCTGTACGGCTTATTAAACTGCTATGAAACCTGCGTCATGTGGCTCAACAAGGACATTTTGGCGGAAGCCGGCTTAGAGGTTCCCGACCCCAATTGGAACTGGGATGACTTTGTTTCCTACTGTGAAACCATCGCGGATAAGACCGACAAATTCGCTTACTGTATCCCCACCACCTATTTCACCGCCAACGGCTGGTATTATTCCTTCGGCACCGGCTATGTAAACGATGATTACACGGAAGTCACCTTTGACAGCGACGAATCCAAGGAATTAATGCAGTTCTGGCTGGATTCCTATGAAAAGGGCTGGTGCCCGGGAGACCCCTTCAATCTGGACGGCCCGGTAGAGCTGGCCTCCGGCAGAATCGCCATGACCTCTGTAGGGCGCTGGGGCTCCGCCACCTGCTACAACAACGATATGACCAATGTGGCCACCGCCTATATGCCCGCCAAGTATTCGGATAAAAAGGTATCCGCCTGGGGCTTCCTGGGGGTATCCTCTAAAACCGACAACTATGACGCTGCCGCCGCCCTGGCCTGCTGGACCGCCAGCTATGACTTCTCCAAGCGGTACTGCTCTGAAGTCAACGGCAACATCCCCGCCAGAACCGATGTGAACACTCCCGACAATTACCTGTTCGACTGGGATGGCCAGGAAATTTTCTACACGGTTGCTGACAGCGCTGTGGGTATGCAGAATCCTACCTGCTACGCTGAGCTGGAGACCATCTGGAAGTCCGCTGTGACCAACGTGCTTTCCGGCGCCAAGGATGTGGATACCGCGGTGAACGACGCCGCGGCGGAAATGCAGTCCTCTCTGGACTCTTAAGCCAATTCCCCGTTTTCAAGTTCTCGGCAAGCAGAGAGCCGCACTGACTGTACTTCAGTGCGGCTCTTATTCTAAAACAATAAGGAGCATGAGATTATGCGCGATTGTTTCCAGGTTTATGGGCTCACCTGCGGCCACGCAGCGAATCCTTTGGCCATTGAGCCGGAAGCTGTTTCCTTTGGCTGGAAGGCCCGTCACACGCTTCCGGGGCGTCTGCAAAAATCCTACCGTATCCAGGTATTTCACAACAGTGGGAAAAACAGCCCTGTATGGGATTCCGGCGTTGTTTTATCCAGGGCCAGTTACGGGATCCCGTACCAAGGGCCTGAGCTTTTGGAGGGCGGAGATTATCAATGGACCGTAACGGTGGAGGACGACCAGGGAGCCCTTGCCCAAAGCCAGCCCGCTTTTTTCAGCATAGGCATCACACGCTGGGAGGGCTCTTGGCTGGCCGGCGCCAACTATATGGCCGGAGATACAGCGCCTTTATTCCGAAAGGAATTCTCCGCGCCCGGGGACCTGGTTTCTGCCAAGCTTTATCTGGCGGCTGTGGGATACGCTGAGGTGACGCTGAACGGCAGAAGGGTCAGCGGCCGGGTCTTAGAGCCAGGCTGGACAGATTTTCGAAAAACCGTGCTGTATTCCGCCTATGACATTTTTGAGCTTCTGCGCGCCGGTGAAAACGCGGTGGGCGTTATGATGGGAAGCGGCTGGTATTCCAACGGAAATCTGTGCTATGACACCGCTTCCATGGGCGGGCAGTTCCTGCTGCAGCTGGTGATGGTTCGGACAAATGGGGAGAGGATTACGGTTTTCAGCGGCCCGCACCAAGGCTGGCTTACCACCAGCAAGGGACCGGTCCGCCGGGAAAGCGTGTATCACGGGGAAGCCTATGACGCCCGCATGGAAAAGCCAGGCTGGGACCAGCCTGGCTATCTTCCGGAGGAAAAGGACGGCTGGGAGGAACCCCTATGGGCGGAGCCGCCGGAGGGCAGGCTGCGTCCCCAGGTAATGGAGCCCATCCGCGTGCGAAGGACGCTGGATCCGGTAGAGATCTATCAGACTGGACCGGATGAATATGTGTTTGATTTTGGTCAGAATTTGGCCGGATGGGCAAGGCTGAGAGTACAAGGGCAACGCGGCCAAAAAATAGAACTGAAATTCGCGGAAAATGTCTATCCAGATGGTTCTATCGACGTTACAACCACACGGAACGCCCAGGCCCAGGACGAATATATTTTGAAGGGCCAGGGTGTAGAGCAGTTTGAGCCTCGGTTTACCTATCACGGTTTTCGCTATGTGAGGCTGCGAGGCTATCCAGGAATTCCCGGCCCGGAGGCTCTAAAGGCCTGCCTGGTCTGCTCTGATGTAGCTCCCCGGGGCCAGTTCTCCTGTGGCAGTGAGATCTTAAACAGAATCCATCAGGCGGTGCTGTGGACTGAGCTTTCCAACCTTCACAGCATTCCCACCGATTGCCCGCAGCGCGATGAACGTCTAGGCTGGCTGAATGACATGACGGTTCGGGCGGAGGAGGCAGTTTATAATTTTGATATGAGCGCCTTTTACGAGAAATGGACCGACGATATTCTGGATGGACAGGGTCCCGTAACGGGGGCGCTGCCGGATGTGGCGCCCTTCTTCCGGCTTGGACGGCGGCCCGCCGATCCCGTCAGCTCTAGCCTGCTGGTGGTCCCGTGGCTGGTTTATCTTCATACCGGCGATAAAAAAATCCTCGCCAAATGCTATGACGGTATGAAGCGTTGGGAAGCCTATCTGGAGCGGGTCTCGGATCAGGATATCGTAAGGTTCAGCTATTTCGGAGATTGGGCCGGGCCTGTCACCGCCTCCGACCCGGAAAGCGGCGCCAGCGGCTCGTATTCCGCTGTTACGCCTCCAGATTTTATCTCTACCTGGGCTTACTATTTAAATTGTGTGCTGTTGGAAAGCATCGCCCGGGTTTTGGGAAAAGGGGAAGACGTCAGCTCCTACCATGCAATGAGGCGCAGAATTTTAAGCCGCTTTAACCAAAAATTTTTTCACGCTGATGAAAATCAGTATGCGGCCGGAAGCCAGGCCTCCAATGTCTGCGCTCTGCTCCTCGGCATGGTTCCTTCGGGTAAATCGGATCAGGTTCTCGCAAATTTAGTAACTGATATCAAAGACCGGCAAGGGATGCACCTCACAACAGGGAACCAATGCACAAAATATGTCATGGATGTGCTTACCCTATACGGCCATATAGATGTGGCCTTCGCATTAGCCTCCCAAACCTCATACCCAAGCTGGGGCTATATGCTGGAAAACGGCGGGACTACTATCTGGGAACGATGGGAGAGGGCCAGCACCGGCTTAGTAACGGAATGCTGTTCCCAAAGCCATCCTATGAACGCCTCCATTGACGCTTGGTTTTACAAATACCTATTGGGGATCCAGCCCGACCCCTCAGCGCCGGGATTCGAAAACATCCTGATTCGTCCCCGCGTGCCCCAAAACCTGTCTTCCGCGTCTGGGACGCTGGAAACAGTAAGAGGCCCCGTCGCTGCCTGCTGGGCCCAAAGCGGAGGGCAGCTGTCCTTGAATATTGAAATCCCCTTTAACTCCACGGGAGACGTAACCTTAGAGACATCAGGTTTTTGCCGTATCGTCCACAACGGCCGGATTGTATGGCAAAAAAAGGATTGCTTCCCCATGTCTCAGCAGGCTATTACTCTAAGGGTACTCCCAGGTAAGCACTCTTTTGTGTGTGAAAGGGATATCTGATACGAAAGCGCGCGATTATCTGCCGGGGAGCCAGCCTGATTTTTGTAATAAGCTTTATTAAATATACTTTTTGTAAAATACATCACAAAGAAGGAGATTTTCATGGAAAAAGTACTTTTTGACACCGACATCGGCACCGACATCGACGACGCCCTCGCGTTAGCTTATCTGCTGTGCCAGCCTGAATGCGACCTGCTGGGCGTTACCACCGTATCCGGTGATGTGACCGCCCGGGCTAAGCTGGTGAGCGCCGTATGCAAAAGGGCGGGCAGAAATCTTCCCATTTATCCCGGGTGTTCTGACTGCATCGCCACGCCTCAAATCGAGCCTTACGTACCGCAGGATCAGATATTGTCCGATTTCGACCACGACACGGTGTTCCCCCAGGGCGAAGCCATTGAGTTTATGCGCAGAACCATCCGGGAAAATCCCGGAGAGGTCACTCTTATCGCCGTAGGCCCTATGACCAATATCGCCTTGCTGTTTCTGACCGACCCGGAAATTCCCCATCTGTTAAAGCGGCTGTGCCTGATGTGCGGGCGGTTCGGCACCTTTGAGGAGGAAAAGCGGCCCCACGCCGACCTTCTGGCTTTTATCCCCAACCCCCGGACCCAAACCGTACTCCAGGGCTATACGGACATGAATTCCATTGTGGATCCCTACGCCACCAAAATCGTTTATGACGCTCCCGTCGCCCTGCACCGCAGCGTAGGCATGGATATCACCCGGCAGGTCCGTCTCGACCCCCAGGTGTTCCGGGATACCTACCGCCATCCGGTGCTGGAACCAGTGAAGGCGATGGCGGAGCTGTGGTTCCGGGAATCCAACAACGTTTCCTTCCACGACCCTGTTCCCACCGCTTCCATCTTCATGCCGGATGGGATTCTTACCTACCGCAATGTGAATGTCACTGTAGAAACCACCAGTCCCCGTCTGGCCGGCTTTGTGTTTTACGACGAGGCTCCGGACGGCAGGCATCAGGTTGCCGACACCATCAATCCCGATGGATTCCTCGCTCATTTTCGTTCCGTCTTTGAGGCATAGCCCTCAAAAAAATTCCTATCACCGGCTTTGTTTCCGTTCATCGGGCCCGCCCGCATAGGTACGCTGAGCAAAATTGGGGTTCCCTGGGCGCGCCCCCTTTTTCTGCCAAGCCTCACAAGTGAGATCGGAA
>ENA-OPDD01000884-OPDD01000884.1-human-gut-metagenome-genome-assembly--contig:-NODE-884-length-21808-cov-2.209902_pt1 | contig 21808 bp, 18 predicted proteins | sample MGYA00241574_ERZ501499 | MGnify/ENA primary metagenome ERZ501499 (study PRJEB25962, sample SAMEA2042576) | human gut metagenome | biome: human gut; feature: human-associated habitat; material: faeces...
CTTCTTTTATTCACCGAAAAGTTTTCTCTGCTTTTCTAGAAGACGTTGACGGCGGCGCTTGGTTTCCTCTTCATCGATGGACAAAACGCCTTCTGCATCAATTTGCAGCACCGTACCTTCCTTAGCACCGGACGGCAGTTCGTCTTTTTCAATGGCAAAATACTTCTGTTCGCTGTCTTCACAAATCGCAAACGTACCTTCAAAGCGGTCAATAATCAGTTGTTTCATGGGTAAAATGAGCCTCCGTTCCATTATCTGTTCGTAAGTACCAAGATAAACCATCACTGGCACATACAAGGGTTCCTTCTTCTTCGGTATTAAAAGAGGGTATATGTAAATCTTGCAGTCGGTCTGCTACTTCTTTGTGTGGATAATCCCCTTGTGCACTCACGAGTGCGCACTGGGGAGATACGGCCTCAAGCCACTCCAGTGTGGAAGAAGAACGACTGCCATGGTGACCAATTTTAATCAGGTCGGATTGTATAGCCGGTTGCGCCCAGGTAGCGAGCAAATCCTGCTCCTCCTCTTTTTCTGCATCGCCCATCAGCAAAAGGGAGGATTGCTGATAGCAAACCCGAAGTACGAGAGAGCGATTATTGCTATCTTGGGTTGTATCTGTTGGTCCCAACACACGTAGGGATAATTCACCAAAGAGTTTCCATTCCCCTACATGCGGAGTATATACGGGAATGTCTTTCTCTTCCAGCACACGGCAAACATCCTGATAACGTCCCAATCGATCAAGCACGGTTAATGTGGTACACCAGTATTCCTTTACGGGAAATTCTTCTAAAACCGCAGGTAGCCCGCCAAAATGGTCGTCGTCAGGGTGGGTGTTGATCACTAAATCCAGTTCTGTTACATGTCGCCGTTTTAAATACTGGCAGATAACGGGGCCACAGTCATATGTGCCGCCATCGATCAGAATATCAGCTTCAGGTGAGTGCAGATAAATGGCATCCGCGCTTCCCACCTGCAAGACATGAACCGAAAAGGGATAAGATTCTGCATAATCAGCAGCTTCCCGAATTTGTAACCAGTGACGTAAAGGAAAAATCCATTCCGGAAAAAGATTTGTCAGAACAATGCCGGTTAACACACCGGTTACACAAAGAAAAGAAATTAGCCGTTTCGCCCTTTTCCCCTTCGGTTGTTTTTCGGCGGTTTTCTTCTTGCGTCCGAATGTCCGCGGGAAGGCCATGTCTTTTCATCCCCTTTCTTTTTTGGGGGAAGATCACCAGGTAATGGCCGTACCAGACATTTAGGCCCTGTTCCGATTAAATCGGTGCGGCCTGCCTTTTTTAAGGCTTCTACAACCGCACGGTGATTTTTGGGTTCATAGTACTGTAAAAGCGCGCGCTGCAACCCTTTTTCATGGTCGGTACGGGGTACAAAGATTTCTTTCAATGTGTAGGGATCGAGTCCTGTATAGAACATGCAAGTAGAAATCGTCCCTGGTGTGGGATAAAAATCTTGGACCTGTTCCGGTCGAAGATGCTCTTCTTTCAGGAACTGGGCTAATTCGATGGCATCTTGCAATGTACTCCCTGGGTGAGAAGACATGAGATATGGGACCAAATACTGTTCTTTTTGGATCCGTTTTGTTTCGGCGTAAAACTTCTTTTGGAATTGCCGGTATAGTTCAATATGTGGCTTTCCCATACAGTCTAACACATGAGAAGAACAGTGTTCCGGCGCCACACGGAGCTGGCCGCTTACATGGTATTGGACGAGTTCCCGCAAAAATTCATCGCTTTTATCTTGCAGCATGTAATCGTAGCGAATACCGGAACGGATAAATACCTTTTTCACATTTGGAAGCACGCGCAGTTCCCGTAACAGGCTCAGATAATCAGAATGATCTACCTTTAAATTCGGACATGGACTCGGGAACAGGCACTGCCGGTTCTTGCAGACACCGCGGGTCAGCTGTTTATCGCACGATGGACCACGGAAATTTGCGGTAGGACCACCCACATCATGAATATAGCCCTTAAAATCTGGCTCCCAGACCATCTGCTTTGCTTCGTTCAGAATGGATTCATGGCTTCGGGTCTGGATAATTCTTCCCTGATGAAACGTCAGGGCACAAAAACTGCAGCCACCATAGCAGCCACGATTGCTGACCAGACTGAATTTCACCTCTTCGATTGCCGGAACACCACCTGCTTCTTCATAGGACGGATGATAGGTTCTCATATAAGGAAGTGCATATACGGCATCCATCTCACTGGTAGTCAGTGGTTTGGATGGCGGATTTTGCACGACATAGCATTTATTTGGATAAGGCTCAATGAGCCGTTTTGCTGTAAATGGATCCGTATTGCAATATTGTGTATAAAAACTGTGGGCATAGGATTCCTTGCTGGCACAGATTTCTTCGTAAGATGGCAGTGTAATACCATCGTATACACTGTCCGGATCCTTTGTCTTGTATACCGTGCCGTCGATATAAGTAAGATCTTTGATATCAATGCCACTGCGCAGCCCCTCTGCCACAGCCACGATACTGCGTTCTCCCATTCCATATAACAGCAGATCCGCACCGGAATCCAACAGAATGGAACGTTTCACTTTATTTGACCAGTAGTCATAATGTCCGAGACGGCGCAGGCTGGCTTCCAGTCCTCCAATGATCAACGGTGTGTGTTTGTAGGTGCGGCGGATGAGATTGCAGTATACCACGGTTGCGTAATCCGGCCGCCGGCCCATGATTCCGCCCGGCGTAAACGCATCTTTCTGACGGCGTTTTTTAGATACGGAATAATGATTGACCATGGAATCCATATTTCCACCGGTTACAATAAAACCGATTTTTGGCTCACCCAGGATACTGATACTGTCCGGATTTTTCCAGTCCGGCTGTGAAATAATTCCAACAGAAAATCCATTTGCCTGCAGGATCCTGCTGATGATCGCATGCCCGAAAGACGGATGATCCACATAGGCATCACCAATGACATACACAAAATCCAGCTGCTCTATTCCCTGTGCCTGCATATCGGCACGACTGATTGGTAAAAATTGTTTCATCTATTTAAATCCTCTTAAATCTTCGTAAGTATGATCCAGAACCTGCCTGTAATCTGTGATATAATAATCGGCCAGTCTGTATTTTTCTGCCCGCAGCAATGCAGAATAGTCATCCTCCACGGCACAGACCGTCATACCGGCTCTTTTTCCTGCCAAAATCCCCATCGGAATATCTTCAAACACCAGACAATGTTGTGGGGAAACCGCGAGTTTTTCTGCTGTTTTCAGATATACATCCGGTTCCGGTTTCCCTTTATTGACATCACAACTGGTAGTAATGGCATCAATGCAGCCTGTGAGATTGCGCGCATCCAGAAAAGCATCCAGCAGAAGTCTGGAATTACTGGTTGCAATGCCAATCTTTATATGCTGTTTTTTCAGTAATTGTAAAAATTCATCCAGCCCCGGTTTCAGTGTGGTTTCGTGTATATATTTGTCCAAAGCAATACGATTCCACAGTTCTTTTACTTCTTCCACATTCTTGGAAAGCTGATACTTTCGAATAAAATATTGTGCCGTTTCTGTGAAACTCATTCCCTCGATTTCTTCATGGAGATGTTCCGGCATGGGAAGACCCTGTTGCCGGAAAAAATCCTGATCAATCTCTTCCCAGATCCACATGGAGTCTGTCATGGTTCCATCCAGATCAAAGATAACAGCTTCTTTCTGTTCTATCATCATATTGTTTCTTCCTTCAATTTTGTAATTTCTTCCAATGTCAGTTCCCGCCAGGCACCGGGTGTCAGTTTCTCATCCAGATGCAGACTTCCCATGGACAGCCGCTTCAGATAGGATACCTTTTTACCTACGGACTGAAACATCCGTTTTACCTGATGAAATTTTCCTTCTGTGATCGTCACGAGAATCTCGGATGTCTGTTCGTTTTCTGCAATATGCAGAATTTTGAGAGCAGCCGGTGCGGTCATTTTCTTTTCACCAATGTCCAGCCCATTCTTGAAGGCTGTAATATCAGACTCTGTCACAATTCCATGGATTCTGGCATAGTAGGTTTTCGGAACATGACGTCCCGGTGCCAGAAGACTGTGATTCAATGCACCGTCATCTGTGATCAACAGCAAACCTTCGGTGTCTTTATCCAGCCGTCCCACCGGGGACAACCCACGGCGCAGATTGTCCGGCAGATAATCCATTACGGTTTTATCCCGACGATCTTCGGTGGCAGTAACGCATCCAGCCGGTTTGTGCAGCATCAGATAATGGTATTCCTGATAAGCGATGGGGTGTCCATCCAGACAAATACAATCCTTCTTCGGATCACATTTTTCTCCACCGTCCGTTACAAGTGCACCGTTTTTTGTAATACGTTTCATTTTAATCAGTTTTTTACTCTCAGAACGGGTTGCTACCTGCATCTGAGAGAGAAATTTATCAATGCGAATCATATGTGTTTTTCTTTCTGTCACAATTTTTTATCTATATCATTATAGAGGTATGCCTTCAAATCTGCAAGTTGTTTACGGATAATCAGCATAAATGCGATGCTGCTCCAACTGCTTCAAATATGGATAAGGATTGATGGCTTCCTCTTTATCCGTATTGTGGTGGATATAAATGCCTACGTGCAGATGCACGGCAAACTGCCCGGTTGTGCCTTCTGTTCCATATCCGGAATCTCCTGCAAATCCAAGAAGCTGCCCGGCATGCACCGCCATACCATCTTCCAGATCCGGCGCATAGGATTCCAGATGTGCGTAGTAATAATATGTGCCGGACGCACTGCGAATGCCGATACGCCAGCCTCCAAGCTTCAACCATCCCATCTGCTCCAGTGTGCCATCGGTCATACTGACTATCGGATAAATGCCACGCTCATTTCGGATGGTCATCAAATCCGTGCCCTCATGCTTGCGGGCTCCGCCGAAAGTGCGGGCAGATTGCCAGGAATCTTCATAATTGCAGATGACCGCTTCCGCTTTCCATGTAGTTTCTTTATGCTCATTTTGAAATGCCAGTGGAAAATACTGCAGTTCCGACAGAATCTGTTTATCCAGTACTTTTTTTGTCGTTATCTGCCGGACCGTTCGCAGTCGGTTTGCAAGCAGGCTGTTCCAGACTACCAGCAGCAGAAGTGCGATCAATCGGATTCGGAATACCTTTCTTTTTGCAGTAATAGAAGAATTTTGTCTCCTTTTCATTCTTTTTCTCCAGTCAGGAATTACTTTAAGATATGAAAAATAAACTGTACTATGAAAAAGAAACTATTTATTCTATGTATTACAATCTGTATCGGCTATGGTATCATCTGTCCGGACCTGCTGGCAAAATCTGCCGCAAACGGCTTATATCTGTGGTATCATTCGGTATTGCCGACGTTGCTGCCCTTTGGTATCTTGTCAGGAATCATCCTTCGTACCGGTATGTATGATGCGATATTGGAACGGATCAGCCCGTTTCTAAAAGGCATATATCCACTTCGTCCTCCCTTGTTTTATCCGTTGATCGCCGGATATCTGTTTGGTTTTCCTCTTGGCAGCAAATTATGTGCGGATCTGTACGACCTCGGAAAAATCAGCAAAAACGAAGCTGTGAGGGTCAGCTGTATCAGTAATAATTTCGGCCCTGCGTTTGTCGTAAATTATGTGTTGGCAGCATTACCGGAAGGTGTAATGCCGGACTGGATGTTCCTTGCTATATGTTATGGCACGCCATTGCTTCTTGGTTGGTTTATGCTTTGGGGGGCACCAGAAAATCCGCCGGAAAAAAACTCAGAAAAAATGCCGGCATCCAGATCTGAAATAACTTTAAAAATCATTGATGACGGCATTATGAACGGTTTTACGACAATGATAAAACTCGCCGGATATATTATGTTGTTTTCCATTGCAGCGGATTTCGCAGGTCATCTTCCGCTTCCCGGAACCGCACTGTCAAGCTGCGTTATCGGGCTGCTGGAAATTACGAATGGAATCTATACTGTCTCCGGCACAGAATGGCCGGCAGAAATCAAGTATCTGTCTGCCATGGCAATGGTTTCTTTTGGCGGTATCAGCGGCATCTGCCAGACAGCATCCATGCTGGCAAAACTACAGAGCAGCATACGCACCTATGTAATCTTTAAATTATTAAATGCCATGCTGGCAACACTTTTTACAGCTGCTCTGGTTTGTTATCTGAACCACCAATAACATCGAATTCTTCTTGTGCAGCATCTGTGGAAACTTCCTCAGCCGCTTCAGCTGGTGCTTCCTCTTCCGGAGTCAGTTCGTTCCGGTTTGCTTTTACGATATCATAGCAATTTTGGAGAGAAGACAATAATCCCTCGTATTTTGCCTTATTTGTATCGATGGCATGAACCACAATGTTTTCCAGATTACCTAACAGGTTATCTGTATATTCGATGGCTGCAGTACGGATGCTGTCAGCATCCTCTGTTGCCTTATCAAGAATCTCCTGCGCCTGGTTAGTTGCAATGGATACTACTTCGTTTGCCTGTGCGTATGCCTGCTGCATAATCTGATGTTCACTGACAAGTTCATTGGTTTGAATCTGTGCCTGAGCAAGGATCTCTTCTGCTTTTGCCTGTGCATCTGCCAGAATAGCATCCTTGTTGCTGATGATCTTCTGATAGCGTTTGATCTCATCCGGTGTTTTCATGCGCAGCTCTGTCAGCAGTTCCTCAAGTTCTTCTTTATTTACAATGATTTTGGAATTTGACAGTGGCTGAAATTTACAACCGTCAATATATTCCTCAATTTCAGAAATGATCTGTTCAATACGGCTTGTCATTTAAATCTCTCCTTTATCGCTTTATGTTAAATTTGCTGTACACTCTGTCTACCAGCTCCTTCGGCACAAATTTTGATATATCGCCGCCGTAGGATGCTACTTCCTTTGTAATCGTAGAGCTTAAATATGCGTACTGAAGACTTGTGGTAAGAAAAATAGTATCAATCTTGGGATTGACGGCATGATTGGTCTGTGCAATCTGTAACTCATACTCAAAATCTGTCACCGCACGTAACCCACGCACAATAATATTTGCTCCGATCTGATCTGCATAATCTGCCAGAAGTCCATCATATGCAGTCACGGTAACGTTCGGAAGATGTGACGTAAATTCTTTTATCATACTAACACGTTCGTCCGCAGAAAACAACGGATTTTTCGCATTATTCTTTAAAACTGCAACATTCAGTTCATCCACAATTCTAGATGAGCGCTCAATAATATCAAGATGCCCCAGCGTCATCGGATCAAAACTGCCGGGATAGATTGCTTTTTTCATTTTGTGTGTCAGCGATTCCTGTGATCGCATACCCCTTTACTAAATTCTTTTCAAGAACACGTGCTGATTGGATTTATACTCTTTCACACGTGTAACCTGAAAGCCATATTTTTCCATTTCATATGGATCGGTATCCAGAGATTCTTCCACAATAATGAGAGTATCCTCTGTCAGAATGGAGGAAGTTTTCAGATGTTCCAACACCTCATATTCCAGTCCAAGCCCGTAAGGCGGATCCATAAAAATGATATCAAATACATATCGGCGCTCCAGCATACGCAGTGCGGATAATGCATCCATACACTTCAAATCACAGCTGGATGTAAATTTGGTAAAACGGATGTTTTCCTGGATACATGCCGCTGCTTTCTTGCTGTTTTCAACAAATACTGCTTTTTTTGCACCACGGCTGACTGCTTCCAGACCGATGCCGCCGCTTCCGGCAAACAGATCCAGAAATACAGCCCCCGGCACATCCATCTGTAAAATATTAAATAAAGTCTCTTTAATTCGATCGGTTGTTGGCCGCGTATCTTTGCCTTCAATCGTCTTTAAAGGCATACTGCGGGCCGTTCCTGCTATAATCCTCATAGTTGGCCTCCTAATGATAATAAATGAAAAGCTGTGTCCTGCATCTGATCAATCCTGCTCTTTTAAAACAGCTTTGTTTTTATACAGGTAATCAAGGAGTGATACAATGGTCAGTACCAATGCCACATAAGTTGCAATCAGAGCCAGTACATGAATAATTCCAACGCCTGCCACATACACATCAGCATTCATGCTCAGAATCAGTAAAATAATCATTGCCATCTGGAATGTAGTCTTAAATTTGCCCCACATACTTGCAGCGATAACAATCTGATGCTCTGCTGCAATGAGACGGAATCCACTGATGATAAATTCTCTTGCAATAATAATGATCGCTACGATAGATGATAAACGGTGCATTCCAACTAATGCGATCATTGCAGAACAAACTAATAATTTGTCTGCCAATGGATCCATAAATTTTCCGAAGTTTGTTACCAGATTGTATTTTCTTGCAATATGTCCATCTAAAAAGTCTGTAAGACTCGCTAGAATAAATACAACAACTGCGATCCACTTGCTATAATCCCCTGCACAATCTGTCAGCAAGAAAAATAAGAATACCGGGATCATAAGTGTTCTTAAAATTGTTAACTTATTTGGTAAATTCATAATCTACTTCTCCTATCACATCATATTCTCTACCTTGGGTAATTTTAACATAAACAAAGTCTCCTGTCATCAATTCTTCTGGAGAATTTATAAAAACACATCCATCTACCTTTGGTGCATCCATATAAGAACGTCCAACGTAGATATCATCTTCAAATAAATATCCTTCTACCATGACTTTGATCGTTTTACCGACTAACTGCTGGGTATGTTCATAGGAAATCTCCTGCTGAAGACTCATCAGTTCATCTCTTCGTTCTTCTTTGACTTCTTCATCGATCTGATCCTCAAATGTTGCTGCCAGTGTATCTTCTTCCGGTGAATAAGTAAAGACTCCTAAACGATCAAATTGACATTCTTCTACAAAGTTCATTAATCCTTCATGATCTTCTTGGCTTTCTCCTGGAAATCCAGTGATCAGTGTTGTACGGATCGTGATATCAGGAATCTCTTTACGAAGTTTCTTGATCACTGCTACAAGATCTTCTCTTGATGTTCTTCTTCCCATTCTCTGTAAGATACGATTCTCACTATGCTGAATCGGCATGTCAATGTAATTGCAGACTTTCTCTTCTGTCTTGATCACTTTGATCAGCTCATCTGTGATCTCTTCTGGGTAGCAGTATAACAGGCGGATCCATTCAATCCCTTCGATCTTGCAAAGTTCATGAAGTAATAACGGAAGCTGTTTTTCTCCTGTCAGGTCTTTGCCATACAGTGTTGTTTCCTGAGCTACCAGTACTAATTCTTTCACTCCTTCAGATGCTAAACGCTTTGCCTCATTCAACAGTTCTTGCATTGGAACACTTCTGAAACGTCCGCGGATCTTTGGAATGATACAATAGCTGCATCGCTTGTCACAACCTTCAGCAATTTTTAAATATGCCATGTGATTTCCTGTTGTTACAACACGTTCTACTTCAGAATTATCTGGAAGATAATCAATACTTTCGTAATGTTCAAAATGTTCCCCTGTATTTTCTTCTAATGCGGTATTCACTGCTTCTACAATAGAATCATAACTTGTTGTTCCAAGAACCGCATCAATCTCTGGAATCTCTTTTAAGATCTCGTCTTTATAACGTTCTGCGAGGCATCCAGCAACAACCAATGCCTTCAGATTCTGTTCTTTGTACTGTGCCATCTCTAAGATCGTATTGATACTTTCTTCTTTGGCATCATGGATGAAACAGCATGTATTAATTACAATAACATCTGCCTGTGTCTCATCATCGGTCAAAGTGTAGCCATGCTTGGTCAAAAGGCCAAGCATAACTTCACTGTCTACTAAGTTTTTATCACATCCAAGCGAAATAAATAATATCTTCATTTCTCTTACTCTCCAAACAATTTCTTAGATTCTACACAGTTTTTCATTAACATTGCGATCGTCATTGGTCCAACTCCACCTGGAACTGGTGTGATCGCAGATGTCTTTGGTGCAACTTTGTCATAATCTACGTCACCACAAAGTTTGTTATTTTCATTTCTGTGGATTCCAACATCAATGACAACTGCTCCATCTTTTACATAAGAATCATTAATAAATTTTGGTTTACCAATTGCTACAACCAAGATATCTGCACGTTTGCAGACTTCTTTTAAGTCTTTTGTATGAGAATGGCAGACAGTCACTGTTCCGTTCTCACGTAATAATAACATTGCCATAGGTTTTCCTACAATGTTACTTCTTCCGACTACCACACATTCTTTCCCATCAATTTCGACACCAGAACGTTTTAATAACTGGATCACTCCGGCTGGTGTGCATGGTAAGAATCCTTTTTCTCCGATCACCATATTTCCAACACTGACTGGATGGAATCCGTCAACATCTTTCTTAGGATCGATCGCTAATAATACTTCATCTTCATCCAAATGTTTTGGAAGTGGAAGCTGTACTAGGATTCCGTTGATCTTAGGATCCTTATTGCATTTATCAACGATCGCCATTAATTCTTCCTGTGTTGTCTCTTCTGGAAGCTCATAGCTTACAGACTCGATTCCTACATACTCGCAGGCACGTTTTTTATTGCGTACGTAAACACTTGATGCAGGATCTGCTCCTACCTGAATAACAGCAAGCGCAATATCTTTTCCCTCTGCTTTCAGCTGCGCTACTTCTTCTTTTACTTCATCTTTGATTTCCTGAGAAATCTTCTTTCCATCAATAATCTGCATTGTATTTCCTCGTCATTTCTTTTAAGTATATATTGGCTTTATTTTTGTTGATTAGAATAATCCTGTGATAACTCCATCGTCATTTACATCGATTCCTTCTGCTGCTGGTTTCTTTGGAAGTCCAGGCATTGTCATGACATCACCTGTCAAGGCTACTAAGAATCCTGCACCTGCATTGACATAGATCTCACGGATCGTAATATCAAATCCTTCTGGGCGTCCAAGCTTCTTAGGATCATCAGATAAAGAATACTGGTTCTTCGCCATACAGATTGGAAGATTTCCATACCCAAGTTCAGTCAGTCTCTTCTTCTGACGTGATGCAGCTGCTGTGTATACAACTTTATCTGCTCCATAAATCTTAGTTGCGATCGTTTCGATCTTTTCTTCTATCGTTGTATCATCATATGTATATAATGGTTTGTAATTGCTTTCTTTATTATCTAATGTACGAAGGATTGCTTTGGCAAGTTCGATTCCACCTTCTCCACCTTTTTCCCATACCTGAGATAATGCAAAATCACAATCTCTTTCTTCGCAGAAATTCTTGATAAATGTAAGTTCTGCCTCTGTATCTGTTGCAAACTGGTTTAATGTTACAACAACAGGAACTCCAAACAATTTTAAGTTCTCGATATGTTTTTCAAGATTTACGATACCTTTGCTTAACGCATCGATATTTTCTTCTGCCAGATTGTCTTTTGGAACTCCACCATTGTATTTTAAAGCACGTACAGTTGCTACTAATACAACTGCATCTGGGTGAAGATCAGCCATCTGACACTTAATATCCATAAATTTCTCTGCACCAAGGTCAGCACCGAATCCTGCTTCTGTAATTGCGATATCTGCTAATTTTAACGCTAATTTTGTAGCCTGTACGCTATTACATCCATGTGCGATATTGGCAAATGGTCCACCATGTACGAATGCTGGTGTATGCTCTAATGTCTGGATCATATTTGGTTTAATAGCATCTTTTAATAATGCCGCCATAGCTCCAACTGCATTCAAGTCTTTGGCTGTGACTGGTTCACGGTCCATGTTGTATGCAACGATGATCTTTCCTAAACGTTCTTTTAAATCTGCCATATCATTTGCAAGGCAAAGAATTGCCATGATCTCAGATGCTACTGTGATGACAAAATGATCCTCACGGACAACACCATCCACACGACGTCCAAGTCCGATGACTGTATTTCTTAATGCACGGTCATTCATATCAATACATCTCTTCCATACAACATCTCTTGTATCGATATTTAATTTGTTTCCCTGCTGAATGTGATTATCAAGCATTGCTGCTAATAAGTTGTTTGCAGATGTGATCGCATGAAAATCCCCTGTAAAATGAAGGTTTAAATCTTCCATTGGTACAACCTGTGCATATCCACCACCGGCTGCTCCACCTTTGATACCAAAACATGGTCCAAGAGATGGCTCACGAAGAGCACAGATTGTTTTCTTTCCAAGTTTGTTTAACGCCTGGGATACTCCGACACTTGTTGTTGTCTTTCCTTCACCTGCTGGAGTTGGGTTGATCGCTGTCACAAGAACAAGTTTCCCATCTTCGTTATTCTTAACTTCATCCATGAAATGAGAATCAAATTTGGCCTTGTATTTTCCATATAATTCAAGGTCGTCTTCTTTGATTCCGATATTCGCTGCAACTTCTTTGATCGGTAATAATGTGGCTTCCTGTGCAATTTCAATATCTGTTTTCATAATAGTTTCCTTTCTATAGATAATCTTCTTTGTATTGTTCAAATTGTTCTTCACTCATAAGAACTTTCCTTGGCTTGGTTCCTTCTTCTTCTCCGACGATTCCCGCTTCGCATAACTGATCCATTAGTCTGGCTGCACGGTTAAATCCAATCTTAAAGACTCTTTGAAGACTTGCGATCGAAGCCTTGTCTTTGTCAATAATAAACTCAGCTGCTTTTTCAAAATATTCATCCCTTTCCTGCGATGTTGCTGCTTTGACCGCAGCTGTCTGAATCTTTTCCTGAATGTCTGCACCATAGCTGTCTTCGGCATTATTTTCTTCCTTTAAGAATTCTACAACCTTGCTGACTTCTTCATCACTGACAAATGCACCTTGTACACGGATTGGTTTCTGATATCCAGATGGATAGAACAGCATATCACCTTTTCCTAATAACTTTTCTGCACCATTCATATCGATAATTGTTCTTGAATCGACTCCTGATGATACTGAAAATGCAATTCTTGAAGGTACATTCGCTTTGATCAGGCCTGTAATGACGTTAACAGATGGTCTCTGTGTTGCGATCACCAGATGAATTCCTGCTGCCCTGGCAAGCTGTGACAGGCGCACGATCGCATCTTCTACTTCACCCGGTGCAACCATCATAAGGTCCGCAAGCTCATCTACAATGATAACGATCTGCGGAAGTTTCTTAAAATCTTCCCCTTCCATACCATTCTTGATCGATTCCTCGACCTTTTCATTATATCCAGTTAAGTTTCTTACATTCACTTCTGCAAACTTCTTATATCGCTCTCCCATCTCCATCACAGCCCAGTTTAACGCACTGGATGCCTGCTTCGGATCTGTAACGACCGGAATCAGCAAGTGTGGAATTCCCTGATATGCACTTAATTCTACGACCTTTGGATCGATCATGATCAGTTTCACTTCATCTGGCGTTGCCTTGTATAAAATACTCATGATCAATGTATTAATACAAACTGACTTACCAGAACCTGTTGCTCCTGCGATCAAAAGATGCGGCATCTTGGCAATATCTGACACGATCACCTGTCCAGCAAGGTTCTTTCCTACTGCAAATGCAATCTTTGATCTTGCCTGTGCAAATTCCTGATTCTCGATCAGTTCCCTGAACATTACCATCTGGTTTGTCTTATTCGGAACTTCGATTCCAATTGCTGATTTACCTGGAATCGGTGCTTCAATTCGAATATCTGCTGCTGCAAGATTTAACTTAATATCATCCGCAAGATTTACGATCTTGCTGACTTTCACACCTTGTTCTGGATGTAATTCAAACTGTGTAACGGATGGTCCACAGCTAATATTGGTAATTGTAACATGAACTCCGAAATCTTCCAATGTTTTTTGCAGTTTTTGTGCAGTCTGACGAAGTTCTTCTTTGTTATTTCCCGCTGTTTTCTTTCCTTTCTCCAATAAAGATACTGGTGGAAACTTATAATCTCCTTCTTTAGTCCGAACCTGCGGAAGAATCTCCACTGGTTTCGATGGTGTATTCTTATCCTTATTCACAAGAGATTTCTTCGATGCATTCGGCTGTACTGGTTCAAATATTTCTTTTGGTTCTTTGTCTGTTTCTTCTTGAACGATCAGATCATCAAAATCCTTCTGTATCGGTGTTTGTTTTGTTTTCTCTTCTGGTTCCATAGGAGGCATTGGAGATGCCTGTGATGGTTTCGGTCTTCCAGATCGCAAATCCGGAATATGCATCGATCGTTTCTTTCTCGGTGCTGTTTCTTTATCCTCTTTGGACACCTCTTTTGCTTTTCGTTTCTTCTTCGCTAGTCGTTCTTCTATATCTTCTTCATATCCTTCTACTGTAAAGAAATCAACTGCTTTCTTAAGGAAAGAAAGTAAAGATCTCTCTGTTACAAGGATCAATGAGATTACAGAAATCAATAAAACAACCAAAACACTTCCTGCCCCTCCCAGTTCCTTATAAAGGATTGAACAGATCAATGCACCCAGATACCCGCCTCCTCTGTGGGTTCTTCCACTAAATACAAAGGCTGAATAAGCATCTCTTACTTCTATATTATATATCATCTGAAAAATTGTGGATACCATACATAACAGCAGGATTGCAAAACATGTCTTCTTCACTGCAAGACTGCTGTAATCATTGGAGATCAATAAAATTGCCAGAATAAAGCTTACCGCCGGAATGATGTAATGAGTCGTTCCAAACGCTCCAAAGAAAAATGTACTGATGCTGTTTCCTATGTATCCGCATATTCCAAAATTACTTAAAAATAAAAAAATGAAAAGAGCAAAAACAACTAATACTGCAATCTCTTTATAAAACGGTGCAAAATCTTTTTGTCTTGTGCGTGTCCGTTTCTTTGCAGAAGATGTCTTCCTCTTTCTTGTCTTGTTTGCTGCCATAGAAATTGTTACCTCTCTTTGTATACATTTTGTATACATAATCTGCGTATTTTCTTATTTTACAATTAATTATCAAAATACGCAAGTCCCACCGTGAAAAAGGGAAATGTATTTATCTCCCGTACATTTCCCTTTTCTTTTAACCTCTTAATATTGTGCAGTTTCTGGAGGTACAAAATCTTCCGCTTCTTTTACAAATTTCTTAACCTGAATTTGTGCTTTCACAACAGGTATATTAGTTCCGGCTCCTGCAACACATCCACCTGGACATCCCATTCCTTCGATCAGATAGCCCTTTTTCTTTCCTGATTTTGCCTGTAGAAGCATCTTCTTACACTCTGCGAGTCCTTCCACATGATCGATCTTTACTTCTGTTCCAGGATAGTATTCATCAATACATGCCTTGATCGCTCCAGCTACTCCGCTCGCAACCGCATACCCACGTCCTGCTCCAAAGGCATCATTTAACTCTTCTTCTTTTTCATATGTGTTAAAATCAATTTCTTTCGCATCAAACATTCCAGCCAGTTCTTCAAATGTGATCACAAAATCGACCTCACTTCGCACTGTCCGTCTGGATGCTTCTAACTTTTTGGCAACACATGGCCCTACAAAAACAATTTTTGCATTTGGAGATGTAATCCTTGCCGCTCTTGCCGTTGCTACCATTGGTGTTAGTGCATTAGAAATTTCATCAATCACCTCTGGAAAATATTTCTTTCCAAGCATAGACCATGATGGGCAGCATGATGTCAGCAAGAATGGTAGTTTCCCTGTAGCTACACTTTGAACATAATGCTTTGCCTCTTCTAGTGCCCCTGCGTCTGCTCCAACTGCAACTTCCCACACATCTGCAAACCCAATATCAAGAAGTGCAGCTTTAATCTTATTTGGCGTTGCTTTTGGTCCAAATTGTCCGACAAATGCAGGTGCTAAGATTGCGATCACTTCCGCACCTTCATTCATTGCCTTGATCAACTGGTAAATCTGGGATTTATCTGCAATTGCTCCAAACGGACAATTTACCATACACATACCACAAGAAACACATTTATCTGGATTGATCTTAGCTCTTCCTGCATAATCTGTTTCAATCGCTCCAACCCCACAGGCATTTGCACAAGGACGTTTTCTTTCATAAATCGCACCATATGGACAAACCTTTTTACATTGTCCACATTTGATACATTTTTCCTGATCGATATAAGAATATCCATCCTTAAAACTAATTGCCTTCTTCGGACAAACTTCCATACACGGATGTGCCATGCATCCCTGGCACTGCTCTCCTACAATAAATGCCTTCTCCTTACATTCATTACATGCAGATGGAATTACCTGAAGAAGTGGCGGCTCATAATATTTCTCTGAAATATTGCTCTCATCAATTTCTTTCGTAATTCTTGTTGGTTTATCCGCTGGATTTAATGACATTCCCATGGCAAGCCTCAATCTCTCACCTACGATCGCTCGTTCTCTGTAAATGCTATCTCGATATTTTGCAACTTCTCCAGGTATGATCTCATATGGAAGATCTTCAAGATCCTGTAGGTTCCTTTGTTCGTAGCCAAACTTTGCGATCTCTTTGAAAATTCTTCTTCTCACATTCCGAACTGGTGTCTGTATTCCTCTCATGATATTCCCTCCTCTAATGATGCCTTAAGATAGTTTGTGTTTTTTTTAACATATTTGTTATTCTTATCATATACCAAAACAGGAATATTATAAAGGTATTATCTGTTTTTTATTCAAATTTTCTATTTATTTTCAGACTGATTAATTATTTCAATCAATCTGTCTGTTGCTTCTTTTATTCCACCCATCTCATCAATCAATCCTTCTTTTACTGCCTCCTCCCCTGAAAGGATCATACCAACATCTTTTACCTGCTGTCCAATATGAAGCATCAATTCTTCAACTCTTTCCTTTTTCATTTTACAATGATCACTAATAAATGTCGTAATCCGATCTTGAATCTTTTCAATATTACGATAACTTTGAATAACTCCGATAAATGTTCCAGAACTTCTCACTGGATGAATCATCATTGTTGCGCTTTTCACAATAAAAGAATGATCTGCTGCCACAGCAAGCGGTACTCCGATCGAATGACTTCCTCCAAGAACAAGCGATACGGTTGGTTTGCTTAGAGATGCGATAAGCTCTGCGATCGCAAGTCCACATTCTACATCTCCACCGATCGTATTGATCAAAATTAAGATTCCTTTTATACTTTCATCCTGCTCAACCTTTGCTAAAGCCGGTATCATATGTTCATATTTTGTTGTCTTTGCATTTTGTGCAGATAACTGATGCCCTTCGATCTCACCAATGATAGTCATCGTAAAAATCCCATTTTCCTGCAACTGTCCAAATTTTTCTATTTCTTGTCTCTCATTATCTTTCATACCAAAATCTTACCTTCCTGTATCATATTTTTTATCTTTATTATTTAGAACGATGCTCTGCAATTTGCACTAAAAAAAGAAGGAAGCATCTTCTTACTTCCTTCTTTAGTATGAAATCTAATTCAATTTCTATTCATCAATTTCAAAAGAGATTAACAGATCTTCCTGATTTACCTGTTCTCCTTCTTTGACATAGATCTTATCAACCTTACCATTAACCGTAGAAACAACAGTTGTCTCCATCTTCATAGCTTCAACTGTCATCAGCGGCATATTCACTGTGACCTCATCACCTTCATTGACAAGAACTTTACCAACTGTTCCTGGAATTGTGGATCCAAGATGTGCAGGATTAGATTTATCTGCTTTAACTCTTCGGTCTGTCTTAACCTCTAAATTCTTATCAAGAACTTTGATCTCACGGATAGATCCATTTACTTCAAAGTCTAACAGTCGGTATCCATCTTCATCAGGCTCTGTCATATCGATAAATTTGATGATCAGATATTTACCTTCATCTAATTTCAGTGTTGTCTCTTCACCTTTTCTTAATCCATAGAAATATACGTGACTTTCAAGTCCTGTTACATCATTGTAAGCCTCAAAATGTCTACAGTAATCTTCATATACTTTTGGATATAACGCATAGCTTAATGTCTTCTGGCTTAAGATATCTGGATCTTCCATATTCTCTGTATAGAAGTTTTCTTTTAATCCCTTTGCAATATAATCAAAATCTTCATCTGGTAATAAACTTCCTGGACGCACATCGATCGGTTTCTTATCTTTTAATACGATCTTCTGTAATTCTTCTGGGAATCCACCTTCTGGCTGTCCGATCATACCTTCAAAATATTCTACAACAGAATCTGGATAAGATAAATCTTTACCAACTTCTAAGATATTCTCTTTTGTTAATCCATTCTTGAACATAAAGATCGCAAAGTCTCCAACAACTTTAGATGATGGTGTTACTTTAACGATATTTCCAAGCAGCTGGTTCGCATCTTTATATAAACCTTTGATCTCTTCAAAGTCTTCCGCTGCACCCATTTCTTTTACCTGTGCTAACAGATTAGAGTACTGTCCACCTGGAATCTCATATTTGTAAATCTCTGTATTTGGTGCATCCATTCCGCTCTCAAACTGTTTGTAGATTGGGCGGATTCTTGCATAGTACTGACTTAATTCTGTTAATTCATCTGGATTAAGTCCTGTATCTCGCTCTGTTCCTTTTAATGCTTCTACTAATGAATTCATACATGGGTTACTTGTCATAGAACTCATAGAACCGATCGCACAGTCAGCGATATCTAGTCCTGCTTCAGATGCCATTAATAATGTGCTGACACCATTTCCAGTAGAATCATGTGTATGAAGATTAACTGGAATATTTAATTCTTCTTTTAATGCACTAATAAGTTTCTTCGCTGCATATGGTTTTACAAGACCTGCCATATCTTTGATCGTAAAGATATGAACACCTAAGCTTTCTAATTCTTTGGCTTTCTTTACATAGTAATCTAATGTATATTTTGTCTCGTTTGGATCTGTGATATCTCCTGTGTAGCAGATCGTTCCTTCTACGATCTTACCTGTCTTTAATGCTGTCTCGATCGGCATCTTCATATTCTCAACCCAGTTTAAGCTGTCGAAAATACGGAACACATCTACACCTTTTTGTGATGCTTCTTCGATGAATTTCTTAACAACATTATCTGGATAGTTGCTGTATCCTACAGCATTGGATGCTCGAAGTAACATCTGGATCAATGTATTTGGCATATGTTGTCTTAATAATTTTAATCTCTTCCATGGAGACTCTTTTAAGAAACGATAAGCTGTATCATAAGTAGCCCCACCCCATGCCTCTACAGAGAATGCATTCTCCATAAATGCGTTTGTCGCATCAGATGCTCCGATCAGATCTTTTGTTCTCATACGTGTTGCCATTAAAGACTGCTGTGCATCACGCATTGTTGTATCTGTGATCAGTAATCTCTTATCATTTAACAGGCTCTGTGTGAAGTCTTTAGCTCCCATCTCTAAGAACTTGTCTCTGGAACCATAAATCTTCTTCTCTGTATCATACTTTGGAAGAGTTCTTGCTTCAAAATCTGGTTTGTCAAGAACGGCTTTCTGCACATTCACCATCTTATTTCCTAAAAATTCAAGGATCTTTGTTGCTCTGTCCTGACTTTCTGGAAGTAAGAATAATTCTGGCGTTTCTTCAATAAATGTTGTATAGCATCTTCCCTCACGGAATGTCTCATTATTTAATACATTGATCAAGAATGGGATATTTGTCTTAACTCCACGAATACGAATCTCTTTTAATACGCGGATAGATTTGTCAACCGCTCTTCCAAATGTACGATCATGAGAGATCGCTTTTACCAATAAGCTGTCATAGTATGGTGTAATCTCTGCTCCTGCATATGCGTTACCACCATCTAATCGAATACCGTTACCAGCTCCAGAACGATATACCGTAATCTTACCTGTGTCTGGCAGGAAGTTATTCATTGGATCTTCTGTTGTGATACGTGTCTGAATAGAGTATCCATTACATGTCACTTCCTCCTGAGATCCAATACCGATCTCTTCAGAATCTAAAGAATATCCTTCTGCTACAAGAACCTGTGTCTGTACGATATCAATTCCTGTTACCATCTCTGTGATCGTATGTTCTACCTGTACACGAGGGTTCATCTCGATAAAGTATGCATTATTATCTGCATCTACCAGGAACTCTAATGTTCCAGCATTCTTATATCCTACATGTTTTGCAAGACGGATAGATGCTTCAAAAATCTGCTGTCTTACTTCTTCTGGCACGCTGAATGCTGGTGCATATTCTACAACCTTCTGATGTCTTCTCTGTACAGAGCAGTCACGGTCATATAAATGAACAACATGTCCATACTGATCACCAATGATCTGAACCTCGATATGTTTTGGACTCTTTAAGTATTTTTCAACGAAAATCTGATCGTCTCCAAATGCTTTCTTGGATTCATCTCTTGCTTCTGCATATTCTTTTGGCATCTCTTCGGCTGAATGAACGATACGCATTCCACGTCCTCCACCACCATTGGAAGCCTTTAACATTACAGGATATCCAACTTGGTTCGCAATCTTAGTCACTTCTTCCAGTCCGTGAACCGCATGGTCTACACCAGGAATGATTGGAACATCAGCTTCAATTGCCATCTGTTTGGAAGAAATCTTATCTCCCATCTTACGCATTAAGCTTGAGGATGGTCCGATAAATGTGATTCCATTCTTCTCACAGGCATCTACAAAGTCAGGATTCTCTGATAAAAATCCATAACCTGGATGAATTGCATCTACGTTCTTCTCTTTTGCAATACGAATGATCGTATTGATGTCAAGATAGGCATCGATTGGTCCTTTGTCCGGATTCAACTGATAAGATTCATCAGCTTTAGAACGGAATAAGGCATAACGGTCTTCTTTTGAAAAGACACCAACCGTTGTAATTCCAAGTTCATTTAAAGCTCGGAAAACTCGGATCGCAATCTCACCACGGTTTGCAACCAATACTTTTTTAAACTTCTTTAATTCCATGGTCATAACTCCTTTTCGAGGTTTATCATTTTAAAAAAATGTATTTTTAAAACTGATTATATCGCAAAACTTGTTTTTTTACAATACTTGTACGAAAAAAGAACCCTGATTTATAAAAATCAGGATTCTTTGATAAAGATCTTATTCTTCTGTTTTTTCTTCTTCGTTAGCTAATGCTTTCATACTTAAGCTGATCTTCTTGTCGTCTTTCTTGAAGTCAACTACTTTAGCTTCGATTTCCTGTCCAACGCTTAATACGTCAGATGGTTTGTCGATATGTTCTTTTGCGATCTGAGAAACGTGAAGAAGTGCATCGATTCCTGATTCTAACTCAACGAATGCTCCGAAATCTGTCATACGTGCAACTTTACCTGTTACAACACTTCCTACTTTGTATTTCTCTTCTGCTTTTAACCATGGATTCTCTTCTGGGAATTTTAAGCTTAATGCAATCTTTTCTCCCTGAATATCCTTGATCAGAACTGTTACTTTATCTCCAATATTGAAGACCTTCTTAGGGTTTTCAACACGTCCCCAAGACATTTCAGAAATGTGAAGAAGTCCGTCTGCTCCACCTAAATCGATGAATGCACCGAAGTCTGTTACATTCTTAACAACTCCTTCTACTTTCATTCCTACTTCGATCTTCTCGAATAATTCTTTCTGTTTTTCTTTCTTAGCAGCTACTAATAACTGTTTGCGGTCTCCGATGACTCTTCTCTTACGAGGGTTGAACTCGCTGATAACGAATTCGATTTCCTGTCCTTCGTATTTCTTTAAGTCTCTTTCATAAGAATCAGAAACTAAGCTTGCAGGGATGAATACACGTGCTTCTTCGATCAGTACGCTTAATCCACCATCTAAAACCTGAGCTACAGGTGCTTTTAAGACTTCTTTATTCTCGAAAGCTTCTTCTAAACGTTTGTTTCCTTTTTCAGCTGCTAATCTCTTATAAGTAAGAAGAACCTGTCCTTCTCCATCATTCACTTTTAATACCTTAGTCTCCAT
>ENA-OPDD01000899-OPDD01000899.1-human-gut-metagenome-genome-assembly--contig:-NODE-899-length-21552-cov-2.183514_pt1 | contig 21552 bp, 18 predicted proteins | sample MGYA00241574_ERZ501499 | MGnify/ENA primary metagenome ERZ501499 (study PRJEB25962, sample SAMEA2042576) | human gut metagenome | biome: human gut; feature: human-associated habitat; material: faeces...
AGATAACTCCAAAGGCTATGGAGATAGAATACACCCATATAAAAAGGTTTAATCTGGAGATAGAAAAAGCTTATGCAATAGGACTGACTGCTATACATATTCATTCACTCCCTTATTAGGAAGAATTTATAGATAGAGAGCCTATATTATTGATTGTCTTTTTTTTCTGCAAAAATATCACAATTTCGCTTGTAAATTCAATGTTTTTTTGTATATTGCCAGTCTACTCCTTATAATCTCTGTTTGAGATATCTTTGTTTGTGGAATGAATACTAAAATTGTTTGGCGTATAATTGTTTGGCATTTAGTGGAAAATGACATGATGGAATTATAAGATTGTTCATTGTGAAAATGAGAAAAGTATACTAACTTTAAATGTGATAATTATGAAAAAACGAATTAGTTTATTAAGCCTTTGTTTAGGTTTATTCATTGCTGCTTGTACAGACAGTAGTGGTTTTGAGGATTTACAGAATTTCTCGGAAAAAGAGGTTATGCCACGTGCGGCAGGTGACGGAATTTATGATGTGTTGGGTTATGGATATGATATAACATCAGACTACTTGGGAGAAGCTTCTGTTCATCAACCGGTTTTAGATGTAGAAGCATTTATTAGAGATAATAAGGGACGTTTTGATAATCCTTTTATTGGAACTATAGAACAAAAAGTTACTGCTGGTGAGGATGCATGGTCTTTTCTTCAGCAAACAATAAGTAATACAAATTTTTCTGGTTCTGTAGCTGCAATGGGTAAGTCTGATACATCAAAAGGATTTTTCTCCGGGAGTATTACTACAGGATTTAAGTCTGATTCTAAATATTCATATTCTTCCAAATATTCTTTTGCGCGAGCGGAAGTTATAAAGAAACAGAGACAATATCTTTTATATACTTATTTATTTGAAGATGTTTCTATTATTTTCCATATTGACCAAAGTATTTATCTTCAAATTTTATAGCGGATTTAAATAAATACTCAGCTGATGAGATAGTTAGAATGTATGGAACTCATGTACTGACTAAAATAACAGTGGGTGGTTCCTATAGGGTCTATTATAAATCTGTTATTGTAGAAGAAGCCAATCGCACAGAGAAAATGAAGACTGTAACAGCTGGTGCTAAATATAATATGAAAAAGGTGGGGCTCGATGCAAATGGAAGTTGGAATACTACAACTATTACTGAAACGAATAAGAAAAATTCTAATTGGACGTGTGATATTAAATGTCTAGGAGGAACAACTTCTGGTACTACTATAACTTTATCTCCTAATCAGGGACCTACGACTACTATCAATTTAGGTGCATGGACACAATCAGTTGATGATACTCATTCCCGTTTGGTTGATGTTGATTGGAATGCTACTTATCCTATTTATGATTTAGTTTCAGATCCTGCAAAAAAAGTAGCATTAAAAAATGCAGTAGAAAAATACATTGATAGTTTTAAACTGGAGATATTGGAATTGTTGCCTTTATATAATTATTATAGCTCCAAACATATAAATAGTAGTTATTTTACAGAGTGGAAAGGAACGCATTTTAATACGGATGATTATCAAGGTGTAACATGCTATCTCTGTGCGAGTCAAGTGGAGGGAACTGTTCCTTTATATGAATATTATAGTGCAAAACATATAAATCATAGTTATTCTGTTCAATGGAAAGGACTTCATTTTAATACGGATGATTTTCAAAAAATTGTAGGATATGTATTTCCTTTTGAAGATTGATTCATGTTGGAGATAAAAAATATCAATATTCTTTTTCTTATAAAATAGCTTCTAGCACAGGTATGTGATATGAACAATGCTTATTAAAACTTGATTTATTAACTTTTTAAAATGTACTGTTATGAGGAAAATAAATTTGTGTTATTTTTTATTTGTAGGAGTGCTGGTTTCTTGTACAAATACTTATGACGTTTGTGAAATGCAAAGGAATGAAACAGAAGATATGAGTTCCCGTATGGCAGGAGATGGTGTCTATGATGTACTGGGGTTTGGATATGATATAACAGAGGATTATTTAGGGGAGAACTCTACTCGTTTACAAGTTATTGATGTCAAAGCATTAATAAGAGATAATGGTGATCGGTTTTATAATCCTTTCATTGGAACCATAGACCAAAAAATTGTTGCAGGTGAAGATGCCCAATCTTTTCTTCAGAATGTGATAACTGATTCAAATTTTAAGGGATCTGTAGCAGCCATGGATATTAAAAAAGATGCTGAAGGATTCTTTTCTGGCACTCTTTCCGCTGGATTTAAGTCTGCCTCTAAATATTCATATTCTTCTAAATATTCTTTTGCTAAAGCAGAAGTGACAAAGAAACAAAGAAAATATTTTGTAGATGCAGATGTTGAGCTTTTATCTCGATATTTATCTTCTAACTTTGTGTCTGATTTAGGTAAATACTCAGCAGATCAAATTGTTGCAAAATATGGGACCCATGTACTTACTAATATTACAGTAGGAGGTTCTTATATAGCTTATTATAAATCGGCTATTATAGAAGAAAATACAGGTACAGAGAAAAAACAGACAGTAAGTGCTGGGGCGAAATATAATATGTCTAAAGTCGGTCTTGATTTTGATGGGACTTGGAGCACAACTACAATAACCGAGGCTAATAAAAAGAATTCAGATTGGACATGTACTATTCAATGTGTAGGAGGCACTACTTCTGGTACTACTATAACTTTGGCTCCTAATCAAGGTCCCACGACTACTATCAATATAGGTGCATGGTCACAATCTGTAGACGATACTCATTCGCGGTTGGTTGATGTTGATTGGAATGCTACTTATCCTATTTATGATTTGGTTTCAGACCCAGTAAAGAAGGCTGATTTAAAGCTAGCAGTAGAGAAATATATAAATAGTAAAAAAATATCAGTTATTAAGTTGGTTACATTATATCAATTATATTGGCCTAAGGGTGTAAATTGTCACTGGTGTACTTCTTGGTCAGAAGTTCTTCGGTACAAGAATGAAGGGCATGAATATTCCGGCGTTTTTGGGTATATATGTGCTGAAGAGGAACCTGGTACTCTGCCTCTTTATAGAATGTATTGGTCTAAAGGGAGGAATTCACATTATATTACTTCATGGGCTGAAGTACGTAAATTCCAAAATGAAGGTCATGAATACCAAGGTATAGTTGGCTATATTTATACATGGAATGAAGTTAATACTATTCCTGTTTATAGTTTATATTATCCTAAAGGTCGAGATAGTCATTATTTAACAGATAAAGCAGAAGTAGATCGATTTATAAGGGAGAGAGGTGATCAGTATGGTGGTATTTTAGGATATGTTTATCCATAAATATTGTCGGTTTTAAAAAGATATAGGTAGATTTTTTTTCTTGTTCAAATAATAGTGTTCGCTCGAGATCCAAAGAAAGCGAATACTATTATTTGTAAAATAGTTTTGTTTATTGTAATCTGTTTCGTTGGTATATTTCTTGAATAGGAATGGCTAGCATTACCGGTTTATTAAATTCTTCCCACAAGAATATATTATAATTTAGTGATTTGGGAATTTTCTCTTATTTTTTTAAGGTTTACATATTTCTTTGGTTTAAGGCCTAATATATATGGCAGTAAATGAATGAATCTATAGATACGTGTACTTATTTTCTTTTGTTTGGCTGAATCATCGTATGGAGTCAGCCTTTGGTAATGGAAAAATAGATGCCGCAAAGGATGCATAGCATGGTATGCCCACGGTTTACGTCCACTATAGTGTAAGATGATTGGATGTAAAATGGCATCTGTGTATGATGGTTTCCACGCAGGGGATGTATATCTGTTATTTCTATAGAAGTCGTCTTGAACATTCCACTTTATATCTATTAGTACCTTTTGGTCGTATAATAGAGCATTTAATATGTCTTGATCATTTAGAATAATGCGATCGGGATATTGTTGATAATATTTTATACATTGTTGCTCAATATTATGTTTGCGCCAATATGCTAAGTTTAATAGTAAAACACCTCCGTTTATGTAGTTGTATGAGGGAGCATATTGTAATCTTTCAAAGTAACTAGGATTAGGGCTGACAGTATCTTGTACCCCTGCAAGTGCTAATTGGTTTAGATTGGTATCCCATAATTCTTTTAAGGATCCTAAAACAAGTGTATCACTATCTAGATAAATCACTCGTGAGATTGTAGAAGGTAATATCGAAGCCAACACACATCGATAGAAGACAACCATGGAAAGACGTTGTTTTTGCCACTTAACTTCATAATTTTGAAGTTTTTCATGTGGGATATAGTAAAAAGCTATGGAAGTTCCATATTTTTCTGCTACTTGTGACAAAGTAAGAATATCTTCTTTGGGTAGATGCCCTGATACAATATGTAGCATGATATCTTTAGGATCATTATTTTCTAATATTGAAACTATTGTGACTGCGCAATAACGAACAAATTTGGAATCTATAGTAAGTGCAATATGCATCATTAGGTTATGAGTTTATATTTTTAAAGAAATTAGGAATCGTTACATCCGGAATAATGAATCCGTCTTTGCGAAGTGCTTCAAAATAAGCACTGCCGATAACACGTTCATATTCAGCCTCTAGTTTTCCTTCTTTATGTAACTGATAGAAGTAGCGCCAGTGGCGACCTCCGTGTTTGCCCTTGTGTTGCTCCAGTTGCTTGCCGCCATTTATCATCTTTTCCATAAACTGCTGCTTGCCGCGTATATTGTAATGATATACATGGATATGGCTGTCGGCAGAGTTTTGTGGGAACATGGTTACTTTATGGTTTCCCATTGAAATTTGCAGGTAACCGGCAGTCCGGTGAATGACTTTTTTGTTCTGACGCTCAAACAGCGAATAGAGTGACAAGTCATATTTTTCAGGTTCGGTTACCGCTTTTACAGTCTTATCCCATTGCCAAAAGGGCTTTTCTTCTTCAGGATAGACACTTCTCATTTCACAATTCAGCACATTGGCATTGGTGGCATATAATTCATCTTTCAAATTGCCAGTAGGGGCATACCATAATTCGTCGGCATCGGCATTGATAATCCAGTCGGCCTTATAAATGGTTTTGGCTTTCCAAATCATACGGTCTACCCAGTCCTTTTGTTCATAGTTGGTAGCCTTTTCTTCTATCACTTCTTTAATCCACCCTTTTTGTTTGTATTTACGGATAATGTCCGGAGTTGAGTCTGTGGAGTTATTATCAGTAATGATAAACCCGTCCACTCCCATCGCTTTATGGAACTGTAGATTCTCTTCCAGCATCCCTTCTTCGTTTTTTACCAGCAATGTCATGAATAATTTGACTTCTTTCGTTTGTTTAAAAGCCAAAGGAAATTCGGATATAACGTGCCCTATTTTGGATAGTAATAAATTGCTCATAAATAACCAATGATTATTGATTTCTACCTGTCATATTAGAGATAATTAATACTATTGTCAAAAGAATTTGTTTTATTCTGAACTCATTATAATAGATAACGTAATCCTTAGTTTTCTCATAATATTCTGATATTTAATTATATAACAAATTTACTCTTTTTCTGTAAATATAGTATATAAATGCTAGTTTATTATGAAACATTAACTGGTAAGAGCGTTGCCGTTTTTTAACTCATAATTCCAAGTTTTTCATGTATTCCGTCGCAATAGGCTTTCCATAATCGGGGTATATCTTTCCATTGATAGGCTTTTGCAAACGGACTGGTGAACAACGCGATGAAAATATATCCCATTACTCCGTTGAAGCCGCGAAGATATTTCACTGCTATGTTGCGTCCGTAGTGATGGTTTAAATAAGTTGAATTACGGATCTGATAAAAGCGTTTCCACTTTTTCTTCTTGCTTCGCTCATTCCATGTGTCGTTGGAGAAGAATTTCTCTTTATCCATCAGGGCATCAGGTATATAGAGTATTTTGTACCCTTCCCGTATGGTGCGGAGACAGTAATCTGTATCATCACAGAAAATGAAAAGGTCTTTATTGGGAAGACCTATCTTCTCAACGACTTCGCGGCGGATGAACGGACCTTCGAAAGCTGTTCCCGTAATTTCTGTCGGTGAGGTGATGTGCCGTCCTGCCAGTTTCTTGCTGTACATGGATACAAAAGGATTGCTCAGGTTGTATGCCTGGAAGTCATGGGTGAATATTTCTCCTTCGAGCAACCTGCGAGGGGCCAGTATGCCGATATCTTTCTTGTCGGTATACGGCAAGAGTTGTTCCAGACAGTCGGCCCGCGGAAATACATCGTCATCCATGCACCAAATCCAGTCGGCACCCGCCTGATAAGCGTATTGTATGCCTGTATAGAATCCTCCCGCACCGCCCACATTGGTCTGATTGATTACTGTCAGCCCTTCCTGTGCGGCAAGCCATTCCGTTGTACCGTCCGTGCTTCCGTTATTTACTATTACAATGGAAGATATCGGCTTGTTTTGTTGCAGACAACGAATATTTCTTTTCAGAAGTTCCATTCGGTTGTAGGTTACAACTACGGCTATAATGTTCATGATGCATTTAGTTTTTAGTAAAGGTTATCTATTTTTCCCGGCTGTACGCTTCTATAGGCTCTCATGAGCTCAAAGCATTTTTCCACATCAAAGTTCCGTGTCTTGGCGTATTCTTCTGCCATCCATCGGTGCATTTGTGGAGTTGCCGGCAGGCGTTCAAAGTTTTTGCAGCCGGTCTTCATATCTATGGGGCCGATGTACATCCGGTTCAAATCGACAATTTCTATTGTTATGCCATTGGGAGTTTTCTGAAACAGGATGTTGGCACGTCCGTAGTCTTTGTGGGCGTATCCGTGTTCGTGAAGACGGGCGGTCACTTTGCCTATGGCGCGGAATACTTCCTCGGCGTAGTCAAATTGCTGTGTGAACAGGTTGTCGTAAATGTAGGGGCAGGTGGAGAGGAGGCTGATATAATAACTTTTATCGAACAGCAGCCCTGAACGTATATTCATATATCCCACAGGTTGCGGGGTGCCTACACCTATTTTCAGCAGCATTTCTGCATGGTCGTAAGAGCGTTTTGCCTTGGATGGACGAAATATGCCATATACAAACCGGTTGATAAGGTGGGGGCTGTGAAAGGATTTGATAACATATTCTTTGCCATTGTATTCCATTTTCCGCAATTCATTGCGCCCTTGGTGAATAACAGTACCTTCATTCCTTTGGAAACGTTCGGGAATGGATACTATAAATTCTTCCAGATTTTTGAAATCAGGGTGAATCACTAAGGTGCGGGGATGAAACAAACGCTCTGTCTTGCTCATATCATTATAATAGTGTTAAATTTTGTCTAGTCCTTTGGTATATTTCAACCAGTAATATTTTAAAGGATTCTTGTATTTCAGTTGTTTCCACGGACGGCTGCTATGGGGCCTGTGCCATACGGGCAACGTGGTGAACAGGTAGTTTTGGAAACCTCGTTTCAGTGACTCGTGCGAGATGGTCACATCATACCAGTTCTTGCTTGGGTCTAATGTCTGAAAGTCAAATGCTTTCAGCAGTCCGGGGGTGAGTAGTGAACAGCAGAAGCTGCAATGCTTTTTTTCCGGGTACACTTGATTCTCGTGTCCCTTGGCGTGTAGGTAGGGGTAATTGATTATGCCTTTTTCATCGGTTGTCACAGCTGCTGCAATTCCGCATTGTTTCTGTTGCAATGCTCCATTGTATAGTGATTGCAATGTGTTTTTTTTGACAATAACATCCGATTCCACAATCAGCAATCCTGCATCTGCTTCGATGGCTTCTTTTTGTGCTGTTTGTAACACCAGTAGATAGTTGGGAGAGGGGTGGTCGGTCAGGTCTGATAAGTTGACCAGACGAAAATTCCATTGACGGGCGGCCTCTTCCAGCCGATGGGTATTTTCTTCCGTGCTGAAATCGTTATAGACAGTGTAAGTGAAAGGAACCAAAATATCCGATTCCATGATTGCTTTTACGGTTTCAAGCGTGGAGTCAATCGAATCTTTTACGGGTGTTATGATATGAAGGCACTTCATTGGTTTGTTATCTATATTGTTTGTCAATTTAGGAATATCATGCAAATTTAGCGGAAAACCTTGGGGAGTCCAAGGATTTCCTTTTATTTAAATGTCTTTTTGCATAAGGCGAGGGCAGCGGCTACGGTATCGTCCATGTCGGCGTATGCGTATTGTGCCAGACGGCCTCCGAATAAAACGTCTTTCCGCTCAGAGGCCAGTTTTTTATATTGGCTCATCATTTCGGTGTTCCGCTTGTCGTTTATCGGATAGTAAGGTTCTTTGCCCGGCGCGAAATCATCGGGATATTCATACGTGATTACAGTGGTGGGCTGTGTGCCGAATTCAAAGTGCTTGTGCTCAATGATTCGGGTATAGGGTACCTCACGTTCTGTATAATTGACTACTGCGTTGCCTTGGAAATCCTCTGTTTCCAGCTGTTTATGTTCAAAGCGCAGGCTTCTGTATTCCAGATGTCCGCATTGGTAATCGAAGAACTGGTCTATGCATCCGGTGAACAGGATATTGTCTGCCAATGCGTCCAGTTCATTGCGGTTGCTGAAATAATTGGTGTTGAGACGAACCTCGGTTCCTTCCAGTAACGCATCGATAAGGGCGTTGTATCCGCCTTTGGGGATTCCTTGGTAGCTGTCATTGAAATAGTTGTTGTCATAAATGAAACGGAAAGGAATACGTTTGATGATGAATGCCGGTAATTCTTTGGCGGAACGTCCCCATTGTTTCTCTGTATAACCTTTGATAAGGCGATGGTAAATGTCTTTTCCACATAGCTTTAATGCTTGCTCCTCCAGGTTGGCGGGGGTGGTGATATGGTCAAATTCTTTACGTTGCTCTTCTATCTTGGCCTTGGCTTCCGCCGGGGTCTTTACTCCCCACAGCTGATAAAAAGTGTTCATGTTGAAGGGAAGATTGTATAATTTCCCGTCAAAGTAAGCCAAAGGGGAGTTGGTGTATCGGTTGAATTCGACAAAGCTGTTTACATAGTCCCACACTTCTTTATTGTCGGTATGGAAGATATGTGCACCATATTTATGTACATGGATGCCCTCTATATCTTCACAGTAGATATTGCCTCCGCGATGATTGCGCTTGTCAATTACCAGGCAATGTTTATCTACTCGTTTTGCCTCGTGGGCAAAAACGGCGCCGAACAAACCGGCACCTACTATCAAATAATCATATTTTTCCATAATCACTTAGTTTCTTCCTGTTGTCTGCGCAGCCACTCTTCTTTGGTTCTTTTCCAGCGGTTATGGCTCCAGAGCCAATATTGGGGATGCGCTTTTATTGTTTGTTCCAATTCTCGGGTAAACAAATCGGTCAATTCAAAATCGGGTACTTGCCGGGGGGTATCGCACAATGGTTTGAGCCGGCAGTGGTAGTATCCTCTTTTGACCCGTGTTATGTCAGCATAATAAATCAAGGCGTCCACTTGCTTGCCTATTTTCTCCGTACCGATGAAAACCGGTGTTTCTTGGTTTAGAAATTCAGTCCAGTGATGTATGCTGTTCCACTTGGGTGCTTGGTCCGAAATAAATCCGATAATTGCCTTTTGCTTTATCCGTTTCAATTCAATGATGCGGCGCAAAGTCGTTTTCATGGGGATGCATTCGCCTCCGAACTGGTTGCGTAATCTTAGAAATAGTTTGTCGAAAGCCTGATTGTACAGTGGATGATAGATTTGTCCGCAGGATATGTCTTTGGAAATCCAATAAGGCAAGGATGCAATCCATTCCCAGTTGCAATAATGCCCTAAATAGATAAAACAGAAGTCTTTGTTCTTTTTGTTCATGTTTTCCACTATCTCGTCCAGTCCTTCAAAAGTCATTCTTCTCATCAGTTGTTTTTTTGAAATGGAGAATAACTTGAGCGTTTCTACTATATAGTCGCAAAAGAAAGAGTAAAATTGTTTCTCGATTTGGACAATCTCTTTTAAATCTTTTTCGGGGAATGAGTTCGATAAATTATTGCGTATGATTTTACGTCTGTAGCGGATGCAATAATAGAGCGGATAAAAAAGAAGATCGGATATGAAATATAAGAATCGTAAGGGTAGAAGCGAAAGCAAATACCACAAAAAGAAAACGGAATAATATATGAGATTTATTTGTTTCATTTAACTGATGACTTTGTTTATGTGTTCTATTACCATTTCGGGAGTTATGCCTTGCAGACAGGCATAATCTTTTCTATAACAGTGCTTTTCTCCGGATAAGGAACAAGGACGGCAGGGCAGGTCTATCTGTATTATGTTTGCCGCAGACTGATTCCATCCTGCAAAGCCTGCACAGGGATGCGTTGCCCCCCAAATGGACACAACCGGGATGTTCACTAGTGATGCAAGGTGCATATTGGCGGCATCCATTACCAGCATGACGTCCATATTGCTCATGAGGGCCAATTCCATATTTATGGTTAGTTTGCCGGCTGTTGAGATGACATTGGGGAAATGTTGGGCCCATTCTTCCAATACTTTGATTTCTTTTTTTCCGCCTCCGAATAAGAAGATTTTTGTATGGTCGCGTGCAGATAAATGTTTGAGGATCTGCTCTTGCTTTGACAACGGATAGATTTTGCCTACATGTGTTGCAAAGGGAGCGATTCCAATCCATGTTTCTTGGTTCTTCTCACCGGTTAACGGCGCCAGGCTGGAAATATTGCCTTTATTCTTTCCGAAAAGGGAGAGGAAACTTAACCGGATGGGGTAACCTATCTGATTGAGCGTATGGGCACAGCGCTGAAAAAAGGAGTCTTGCTCTGTATATATTTTATGTTTCCGCCGTATCAGTTTTTGCAGTTCCCGCCTGTTCTGCTTGATGTGGGCTGCTTTTATGCCTGCCAGACGAAAACGCCAGCAAAGAAAACGGCTGCGGAATGTGGGCTGGAAAGCGGCTACGGCATCAAATTTTTCTTCTTTTAAATCATTGTACAGCCATCCCAGACCCATTAATCCGGCATGTTCTCCTCTGAAATCTGCTCCACGGAAAATAACATTGTCCGGCACATTCTCGAATAAGGGGGAGAATGTGTCTATGCTCAGCACCATGATTTGATGCTGGGCATATTGCGTAGCCAATGAGTGAATGACCGGGATTGCCATTGCCACATTATTGATGGATGAAAAGCAGATTACAAGAATCTTGGACATAACAGCTGTTTTATTGAATGTACAAATCTATGCAAAGTTTTCTAATCAGCCAATTATTATTCGGTAAAAGTGTCTACCTTTGTTCCCAAGCAAGTTTTTGAAAGATGAAAATAATTGTAGATAATAAAATACCTTATATACATGAAGCTGTCGAACAGATAGCCGATGAAGTGGTGTATTTGCCCGGCAGTGGTTTTACCGCCGGGGATGTACGGGATGCTGACGCATTGGTGATCCGTACCCGTACCCGTTGTAACCGCGAACTGCTGGAAGGAAGCAAGGTGAAATTCATTGCTACTGCAACCATCGGCTTTGATCATATTGATGTGGACTATTGTGATGAGGCGGGAATTGTATGGAAAAATTGTCCCGGTTGTAATGCCGGCAGTGTGGAGCAGTACCTGCATTCGGTATTATTATTGTTGAAACGCCGGAAGGGGGTGAGATTGGAAGAAAGCTGTCTGGGTATTGTTGGGGTAGGACATGTGGGAAGCCGTATCCAACGTATGGCGGAGGCATTGGGGATGCGGGTCTTGCTGAATGATCCTCCACGTGCGGACCGGGGGGAAACAGGATTTGTGGATTTGTCTGTGCTGGCACGGGAATGTGATATAATAACCTTTCATACTCCGCTGAACAGGAATGGGAAATATAAAACGTTCCATCTGGCGGATGCGGATTTCTTTGTCGGTTTGCAACGGAAACCTTTTATTGTGAATACTTCTCGTGGAGAAGTAATAGAGACATTGGCTTTGCTTGATGCGCTGAAGACAGGCCGGATACGTGATGCGGTTATTGATACGTGGGAAAATGAACCGGATATTCACCCGGATTTGTTGCAGAAAGTTTTTTTGGGAACCCCTCATATAGCAGGGTATTCAGCTGACGGAAAGTCGAATGCTACACGGATGGCATTGGAGGAGCTTTGTAACTTCTTCCATATACAGGCTGATTTTAAAATAGTACCGCCCGCTTTGCCGTATATGGATTATTCTTCTGATCCGGAAGAGGCTTTTCTACAGGTGTATGATCCGACTCGTGACAGTGATGCATTGAAACGGCATCCCGAAGAATTTGAACATTTGCGGGGGAATTATCCATTGAGGCGTGAAATTTCTTTTTTACCGTAGGGGGACATTTCAATGTACCCCTACGGTGGCCAGAACTTTTAGTCTGCTTTTGCTGTTTGCATCTCTTCTGCTACAATCTGTTCGCAATCTTCAATGCTGTATCCCGATGCGGGTTCGCTCCAATACCATAAGGCGGGAGTTTGTTGTAATGTATCCATAATCAATTATTTTTTAGATGGGTTATTCAATGTTATAGTTGTTTCCGAATGTTGGTTGCCGCCCAGAATGCCGGTTCCTCCCTCCACATTGCTGTAAACCCGTAGAGGTTCGGCTAGTCCAATGTTACCCAAGCCTCCTTCTAACGTGCTTCCGGCAATTTTTTGTAAGGACAACAGGTATAAAAAGTAGGATTCGGAAAGGGAATAGATGGAAATGATTCTTTGTTCTGTTTCGTCTAACTCTGCCGTTGTCTCTTTTATTTGTAAAGTATAGGTTTGTCCGTTAATGCTTTGGTCGGTAAAGAGGGCTCCTCCTCTTTTTTCCAATCCGTTGAATGCCATACTTTCGTCCAATATGGCATCCTGTTCCTTGAATACAGGATCTATATAATCTATTTTTGTTTCGTAGTAACCGTAATAGCCCGTTTTTATTTGTGTGATTTTGGCCAGATAATAATTGTTCTTTTCCGGAAATTCATCAAACGTGACTCCATAGTATATTTCAAAATAGTCGGAAATTGTTCCTTGATAAACTCCGTTACCTTTTTTTATTGTATGACTGGCGTTTTTTATAGGTACTTTCTTTGGTATGATATCTTCTGCCGTTACTGTACCATATTCGGGGGTGGATGCAACAATTTTTATCCGGTCTCCTTCTGCCGGGATTGTATTGGAAAGGAATAAGGTATCCGGCTGGTCTGGGTTCCGGGGATTATTCAGTGTTTTCCATTGCATGGTTTCTATGTATTGATTGTTGATATAGAGCTCCACATGGGCGTGAGGGAGATTGACATAAGGCTTCTTGTCTGGATAGAACCAGGTCCGGGTGATGGAGGCCATTACCACTGTGTCGGGGGATACTACACTGTTTATTACCATTTTGGGCGTAGTGCGATATTCGTCCAAATCTATTTTTCGATAACAGGAGGTAAGGAACACTCCGAGAAGTAATGTATATAGCAGATGTTTCATAATCATTTAAAATTTATAAGTGTAAGAAACTGATGGTATAATTGGAACTATGCCCAGGGTATAGAAGCAGTCGTTATTATACCACCATCCTTTGCGTATGCTGACGGGTGCCATGTAGGAATAGACATTGTAGATGCTGATATTCCATATTCCCATCCGGTTCTTTTTCTTTGGCCGGTAAATATTGATGCCCAAGTCGAGTCTGTGATAGGCGGGAAGTTGGAAATTATTACGTTCCGTATAATAGTCTAATCCGCCTGAATCTATATAAGGAGGAACCAGGCTGCCTCCCGGAAACGGATGTTGGGGAGAAACGGCCTGGTAGTTTTCGAAAGAAACCGTGAGCCGGTTACCGGTTGCGTAGGTCCAGCTTCCGGTCAACTCCAGTTTGGGCTTGATTTTCCAATTGGCTATTATATTGAATTTATGCCGGTTGTCGAATTTGGCAGGAAAACGCTTGCCTTTATTTATCTCAGTGAACAGTCTGTCATTCCAGCTTAGAGTATAACCTGCCCATCCGGTTATTTTTCCTTTTTCTTTGCGGGCAATAAGTTCTACGCCGTAAGAACGTCCTTTTCCTTGAGTCAGTTTATCTTCCCAGCTGGTGGAAGGAGGGAGAAACTGGTAGTTGTCTTTATAGTCCATCAGATGTTTCATCCATTTATAATATCCTTCTATGGAGAAAGAGTAGATTTTGTTGCCGGTGGTGTAATAAGCTCCTACAGCCAGTTGGTCGCTCTGCATCGGTTTCAGCTTGCGGCTGATCGGTATCCATGTGTCTGTGGGCAGGTTGATGTAGCTTTCATTGACTTGATGTACATATTGGCTCATCCGGGTATAAGAGGCTTTGAGGCTGAGTTGCGGATTGATCAGGAAACGACTGGAAAAACGGGGCTCCAGAGAAGTGTACGTTTTCCCGTCAATGGTGTATAGTCCGAGGTGAACCCCGGCGTTCAAACGTATTCTTTTGTTCATTTTCCAGTCTTCTTCCATATATATGCCTAATTCATGTGCAGGTAGGGCAGTGTCGTTGTTTTGTCTGGTCTGGGTGGTCATACCATTGGAAAAATACGATTTTTCGTCTACGGGATGAAAACGGTGGTAAATATAATGAGTGCCGAAATGCAACTGATGGGAAGCATTGGGGCGGAAATCGAAATTGGCTCGTATGCTGAGGTCGTCAATGCGGTTCTGGGTTGAACTTTCCTGTGATACGTAGTTGGCTTCTGTTCCTTGGTAGTAGTCTCCTTTCAAGGTGGAAGAGTAGTGGGTAAAGGCGGCATTCACATTACCGAAGAGTTGGTTGTTGAATACGTATGACCAGCCGGTAAATGCCATGATGTTTCCCCATCGCAGTCTGCCGGTGTTTCTGCTTTCATATCCGTTGTCACCTTCTCTTTTTTCTCCTCCCTTCAAAAAATCGTTTCCCCAGTAAAGACCGGCATATCCGCGGCTGCGGTCATTGAACTGGTGGTTGAGTTTAAAGTTCATGTCGGTAAAAGCGTATCGTGCCACTATTTGGGTTTCTCCTTTATTTCTGGTAGCGTTCCAGATGGCGATGGTTGGGGCCGAAAGCGCGTCAATCCATGAACGGCGTAATGCAAAGTTGAATGAGGTCCGGTCTTTGACCAACGGACCTTCCAGATTCAGGCTGCCTGAGGTCAGTCCCAGCATGGCGCTTCCGTGATATTCTTTCATGTTGCCATCCTTTGTATGGATATCGACTACGCTGGACAGTCTTCCTCCGTAACGGGCGGGGAAGGCGGACTTAAAGAATTCTACATCCTTTACGGCTTCGGCGTTGAAGGAGGAAAACAGACCGCCCACATGGTTGATCTGGTATAACGGATTCCCTTCTATCATATAAAGATTGTCGTCTCCATTACCGCCCCGCACATACATTCCTGCCAATCCGGCTGTGCCTGCCGATACACCCGGCAAGGTCTGTAGGGTTTTTATAATATCAGCTTCTCCGAATAATACCGGGGTTTGTTGGATCAGGTCTTTGTTGAGACGGGTATGTCCCATATCGGATGTTTGGACTAATGGAGAAGAGGTATATTCTCCGGTCACTACTACTTCGGCTAATTGCTGGTGGCTGTTCAGCAGAACCGGAAGCAGCGTGTCTTGTTCCAATTGTATGAATGAACGGTGGAAACTGTCATAACCTACATAGGAGATGTTCAGGTATACATCGTTTCCGGCTTCCAGGGTCAGGCTGAAAAAGCCGTCGGCGTTGCTGGTTGTTCCTTGATGGCTTTTAGCATCATAGATGGAGGCGCCTATAAGGGACTCTGAGGAGGATTTGTCTCGTATGAAGCCGCTGATTACAATGTTTTTCTGTTTTTTCTTGAGGATGATGTATTTGCCTGATTGTATATATTCTACGGACAGTTTTTGAAACAGAATGCGCAAACAGTGGGATAACGGCTGGGCGGTTATTGTTATATCTATCGGTAACAGATGTTTTGTTAAAGAGGATTCATACGAAAAGGTTACACCTGTCTGCCGGGTGATTTCTGCTAAAACTTTACGGATGGGGGTTTGTTTCATATCTAATGTTACGAGGGGTTCGTCATGTTCTGTTCCTTTTGCCTCAATGCAAATGTGCATGAGGCAAAGGAGCAGAAGAAAAGAAAATTTAGAATGGAATTGCATCATTGGGGTATGTCTAGTTTTGTATCTAGTGTTTGGTTTATGATTTCAATTATGTCTTCTATCGGAGTATTGTCAAAGGTCGTGGTCAAATAGTACTCTTTTTGTGGAATTCCGCCGATATGGACCTTATAGACTTCTTCTAGTTCTTTTACTACCTTTTTCAAGGGGGCTTCATTATAAACAAACACGTGAGTCTTCCATGCAAAAGTGTTGGGATCACTTTGCTTTTCTATTTGCATTTGTCCTTTTTGGTTAATGAAAGCATACATGCCTTTTGTCAGGATAGCTTCTTTTTGTTCTTTGTTATAAAAACGGACTTTTCCAGACTCTACGGTTGCCGAAGTTTGATTTGCATTTGCCGTTACTTGGAATTGCGTACCTAGTACTTGTATGTTTGCCAGTTCGGTCTGTACCCTGAAGGGACATTGTTCTTGATGTGTGACTGAAAAATATGCTTTTCCGTTTAAAGTGACGTTCCTGTTTTTTTTGCCGTATGCCAAGCGGTCATACTGTAAGGCCGAATTCTCTGCCAGCGTAATATGGCTGTTATCCGGAAGCGTGACTTCTTTGACAGCGTGTGCGGATGAGGCAATGACAATCCAATCTTGCCTGTCGTATATCCACCACCAACTGAATCCGGCTATCAGGAAAGTGACAGCGGCGATAGTTATTAGTCTATATAATAAGATAGAATTATTTTTCTGTTTGCCGATACCTAGTTTTTGCCAGGCTTGTGTCGTGTCCAGCCTGTTTTCCCGATAGAACCGGGCTACAAAACGAATATCTTTTTCTTCTTTCTCCATGCGATCTTTTTTCTTTTTATTGTTAAGACAGGGAAAAGACAAAATCCCCCTATTCGCTTGCCGATTTTTTTATCCGAAGAAAAAAGTATATATTTTAATGGCTGTTTCTCGTAATGTTTTCAGTGCCTTACTGATTTGATGTTCGACTGTTTTTATAGAAATACCCAGCTCGGTGGCAATTTCCTGATAAGTAAGGCCGTCACGTTTGGAAAGCAGAAAGATCTTTTTCCGTTCGGTAGGAAGGTGGTCGATAGCTGTCCATAAACGAGCATCACGTTCTGACCGGATGATGCGTTCTTCTTCTGTTAAATCTTCCAAGTCTGTCAGTTCGGTTGTTTCACAGTGTGTTTGCCGGTTGGTTACCAGTGTGAGTGAGCGGTTACGTACAGTTTGGTACATATAAGCTTTCAGATTTTGAATAGATGTGCCTCCGACAAGCTTTTCCCATACATCAGAGAAGGCTTGTTGGACGATGTCTTCTGCGTCATCCAGATTTTCAGTATAGCGCAGGGCATACATATTCAGCGGACGGTAAAGACAGCGAAATTGGTATTCAAATTCCTTTGCCGATAGTTTCATATTACGTTTTTATGTAAACAGAGGCAAACTTACGGCTTTTTTTTCGGTAGTCAAGCGATACGAGGTGAAAAGTCTTTAATTTCATAGTCAGTGTAAGGGATATCGATCTTGAACAAAAAACATTTTTCCCTTTTATATTATTTTATTCTGTCACCATATCTTGTTGTAAATCAATATAATGCCGTGCGAATACTTTTCGAATTCCACTGAAACGGTTTGTAGTCCTGCTTCTGCTTGCTTTTCATCCGGCAGAAACAGGTTTTCTTCATGCGTGTGTCTTTTCTGCAGCTGTTTTCCGGCAAGAGCATAGGCGGATTTGTGTTTCTATCCGGCGGCATCCGAAATATCACCTTGGTGAAGCGCTTCTTTCACCTGGGTGAAGCAAGTAGTTCACCTTAGTGAAATGGCATTTTCACTAAGGTGGAATAATGGATGGAATGGGGTGGCTGTATGATAACAGCCTTTAGTTAATGTGATTAGCGTTCACTGTACCGGCTTCGGAATTTAGTATCTGCATACCGATTAAAAGGGATATGGGATCTTTCTCCCGAGAAGTCTCCAGAAAAGGCACATTAAAAGCATGGCTTTATGTCAAAGCTGTGGCAGGCTATCCGCCTTAACAGAGCCTTAAAGGGCATAAAGCGGTTATGGAATAGAATACCAGACGGGCTGATAGCTGGTACAAGCCCCCCCTTATGCACGGGTGGCATCGTTGGTACGCTCGTTGCAGAATGGTTTTGAATAATTTGCCAATGTGTCAATGTGCTAATATGCCAATTGGCTGCGCTCTATTCCGCATGATCATTGGCATATTAGCACATTTGTGAATTAATTCATTATTAATCAGTTATACGATAACTCTTATATCGAAGTTACGTTTTTGATAGTTAAAAAGCGAAGAAAGGACGGACGTTATATCCGGAATCGGAAAGCTTGCTGTAAGTTTTGACAGCTACTCTTTCCCAAAAAACGCCATCGAGCATCTCAAAGTGCCAAATAAGAATCCAGGCATCTGTCGCTACATTGGATTCGGTGGTGCATCTGAAAATGTTTCTGTTGCCGACAATTTCTCCCAACGTACTTCCGGCTTTGGCTAATTGTTTACTTATTTTTTCTCTTGTTTCGGTTCCATATATCAGAGTTTCTAAACTGTATGCAGACTGTCTTTCAAATGTTCTCGGAGATTTTCCCCCTATATTTATGAGCAGATCGAACCATTGACCTATACTCGGCATGAACCACGGACTGCATATATTTTCGTCATTCGGTATTTTATTTTTCGTCCGATAATCTTTTATCTTAAAAAAAGCTTTGTATGTATTCTTAAGTTGAGTATCATCATAAGTATTCAATATTACTTGCGTTTCAGAATAGCCATTCATGTTATTCTCCAGTAAATCGTTTGTTGTCATATTAGGGATATCGGGTTCATCTACCTTGTCTCCCCATTTTGCCACTCCTATGTTTTCCAATCCCATCACATAGGCATGTGTCCATCCTTTCTTATTGCATTCCGGATCGGTCATTTTTTCCGGATCGCAAGTAATTACCATCCCTGCAGCATCTTTGTAGTCGGGGATTGTGTTGCCCTCAAAGACTCCATCTCCGGGGAAAATCTCTATTTTATTGTTTGCCGTGAAAAAAACAAAATCACCGGGAGTGAGTTCCCGTGTTTTCTCTATGGCAGATAACGGGCTTTTCACCTCTAAGGTGTAGCAGCATCCTGCAGTGAACGCTGTGGAGGGGGTGAATGAGTAGGTCAGTGTTTTGTCTGTGCTTGTGCCGGAAGTTGATACATCGGTTATTGAATAGCTCCCGGCTATGGCTGTCGCTGTCTTGGTGGGGGGGACAATGGCACGGAAACTGCCGTCGTCCATTTTGCAGGGAGTGACATTGTTCAGTTTCACGTTTTTGGCTGTGACATCGACAGTCAGGTCTGATAATGTTCCATTGTTGCGATAGGTGAAGACTGCATCCGCGGGTGGAACATATTTGAAATGCGCTTGTGGCTTCAATATCAGTAATGCGAACCGATGCTCGAATTCAAAAGTCAGGGTTTCCTCGCTGACCTTTCCTACGGCGGTCATCAGGTCACAGGCGGTATATTCATCGGAACCGGATTGATCCGCTCCGGGTTTCAGCTTTTCGTTGTCCACTAGTGAGGTCATGATTTCATCTATGGTTTTACTGGTATCTATAGTGACACCTTCCTTGTAGGGATAGTACGCGATATAGTCCATACCTTCATTCCAATAGAGCGAAGTACCGGCAGGAGGAGTCCACTCACCTGTGTCAATGCCTGTTTTCTTATAAGTCAGTTTGATGTTGTTGACGGCATCTGCTATCGCATTATTTTTAACGGCGAAAATGCCGATGGCGTCTCCTGCACTAAACTGCGTTTCGGCTCCGTCTTCCAAGGGAGTGCGTGCAAAGGGGGAGCCGGATATGGAGAGATGATTGAAATTGCTTGCCGTGGCTTTCACGATGAGGGGCGTCTGGTTAGTTCTTTTGCCATCCTCTGGGTCGTTTTCGTGCGTACATGCGCCACCTATGACAAGGAGGCCGCATAATACCGTGACGATAAAAGAGTATTTCATATGTATATATAGTTTTTCTTTCAGATTCAATTAATTGTTCCGTCCACAGATCCCTGACCGCCATTCCCCCATGTGGGATGACTTTCTGTTGTGGCAGTGACTACTTTTTTGTCTATGCCGATGGTGTAGCTCACGAAAGCCCCCGACAGCCATTTGTCGAGTGAGGGTAAAGGCTGATTGGTCAACGTGACGGTTTGCGTTCCTTTGATTCCTATGTATGTATAGGTGATGTTGAATGTGTTTCCTATATTTGTGGGGAGCAGGAAGTAGGTACATAGCATAGCTTCCTCCGGAGTACTTTTATCCGGTACGGACAGGGATTTTGTGGTAGCGGTAAATGTTTCGGCAGTAACCGTTGACGGATAAGTCCAACCGAAACCCTTGTCGTCATCGTTTGCCGGCACATGAAAAGCCAGTGTCCCGCTTTTTGCTCCCGTAATGGAGAAAGCTGTGATTACCTTTCCCGTTATGTCGTCATTACTTTTCACATTGAAAACCACCTTGGTAAGTGCGTGTTGCATTTTGAAATCCACACTGCCCCCGTTTTGGCTTATAATGGGGGTGGCGGCAAGCAGGTCCACCTGGTCGGCTTCTGCTGTGGGTGTAGTGTAAGTGAATGAAGGATAACCCTTTTGGATTGCGTTGCTCGGCGTAACGCCCGTGGCATTGTGGGGTGCATAGGCAAAGAAACTGATTTTATCCGTGGTGGAATTGTCCGGCCAAAACTTGACCGGACTATAAGACCATGTTCCCTCATCCTGTTGTTTTTCCACAAGCTGGTTATACATAAAATTCGGTATGGCAGTATTCTCGTTGAATTTTCCATGTGTAAAATATGCAAACACTCCCACATTCTTAAGTTCACCGGCAGTGGCAAATTTCCCGGTTCCCCTCGTCATTGTAATAACTCCAGAAAAGCCGATAGGAAGATTCTCCTGCGGAAGTCCGTTCTTACTTTCTTCCCCACTGCATGCTCCCAACAACAAAAGTAATGCAAGGAGGATGCTACACAACCGCTTCATCCCTATATCTTCTGCTTTTCCTTTCATACTCCTTCTACCTAAATGTTACTTTCCCCATTACTGGTCCATCCCGTCATATTGTCATCAACAGCAATACTGATAGCATTCATCTTGATGGTCAACACGTAAGTATGCTGTGTCCCTTTTTTAAAAGTTCCTTGCGGCAATTTGACTTCTTTATCCGTCACAGTACTTGTCAGATTACTACTATCATTCACCTTTGTCACAACATCATAACTAATCTTTAGGCTCAAATCCCCTTCCTTGGCTGTACCGTTTTGGTTATTCACAGGAATGAAATAAAGAGCTTCCTTTTCTGAGAACAAAGCTGTTGCATCGGTATTACTACTCACGTCGACAGCACTCTTCTTATACCCCCATTGGTCAATGCCTGTTCTATTCACAAACTCACTAAGGTCTTGCTCAGCCGAAAAATAGGATGCGGAAGGTGAGATGGCATTCCAAGCATCAGTAC
>ENA-OPDD01000901-OPDD01000901.1-human-gut-metagenome-genome-assembly--contig:-NODE-901-length-21496-cov-2.154937_pt1 | contig 21496 bp, 19 predicted proteins | sample MGYA00241574_ERZ501499 | MGnify/ENA primary metagenome ERZ501499 (study PRJEB25962, sample SAMEA2042576) | human gut metagenome | biome: human gut; feature: human-associated habitat; material: faeces...
CCTTACATTCATCAACTTCTGATGTATACGGATACAATCTTTTAGACGTATGCCCTCATTGAATGCCTTGAAAGAGATGTCTCAATAAACGAGATTCCGTCTATCTGTATATTATTGACCTTTGCACCGAACTCGACAGATTTTGTCTCCTTGCCCCTTACGATAGGGCGTACGTAATAACGGTCAATACAGACAATACGGTCACTGATTTTCCTACCTTCAAAGAGTTCCTTTTCCTGTACAAGAACCTTTCTGATTATGGAAAGCCGTTTCTGATAATCCTGTGTATATGTGAGTGAAGAGCCGTATTCTCTGTGAATGTCATCCCGTTGTATGATGAGTTTTTCCAGGAGTCTAATCATGCGACATTTCAGCATCCTTGTCCTTGAGACCTTCCTCTTTCTTTTCTTGCAATAGGACAGATAGGATACCGCAATATCCGTATATTTGTTACGGGGACGTCTTATACCAAGATCTCTACAATGCTGGCAGATATGCCGATAGAGCCATTCGATCCTTTCCCAAAGGAGCTTCATGTCCGTAGGAAAACGCATATGACTTTCATAACATGTGATATCGGTCATACACACGTGAAGGTTCTCAAGATAAGGCTTCCAGTGTGAGGCAAGGATTCCCTGAAGGAAGTCAATGTCAAGACGGGATGCAATCTCATTACGGACAGCACTGATTATCTTGTAGTTCGTTATAGGGCAGGACGGGGCTATCATGATACCACAGAACAACTGATAGTGTATGTTTCCGTTAAGATGTTCTACCAGTAACCTATCAGAGAATCCGGTGTAAGCTAAGCCTTCAGTACCATAAGGGCTATCTTTGCGGAAGGACTGAAACTGTTCCTCCACCCCAAGTGAGATTGTGAAAGGCCTATCTCTTTAGCTATGCTCTCAAACGGAAACACCGAATGAAGGCTGCCAAGTTTACTCTCATGAAAACTCTTACGATATTTTTCCAGAATATCGAATTCTGTAAAACCCAAAGTAGGATGAATTTCTGAAATCTTTTGTATCTTCGCCATATCTTAATTGGGATATTTCCCCCCCCCGTCTTGGCCGTCAAACCGTATTTTTGGGGGAATATTTAAAGATACAAAAAAGCCAACTAATTCGCAATACTGTAAGTATGAATTAGTTGGCTAATTTTATATGATTTACTGAATATTCCTAATAATTCATATATTAATTATGGTTTTATTTTCTTTCCTTTTTGCGTTTTTAGTGCTTCTTATTAATAGCCTATTTTGACGGAAGAAACATTGTCATTAAGACCATAATCTCCTAAATTAGGAACATCTTTAGTATAGGTGTTATTCCATCCGGGACCGTCTGCTATTAAGAATGCATATGTACGCCCACCATAATTTTTGTCTGCATATAATCTTACTGTTACTGCTGAGGTTGGAAAACCGGGACTGGTTGTTGATGCTTTGAAAGAACTAATACAATTATCAAAGCTATAGCTATTTAAATCAGGATAATTACCTGCGCCTATTTTTAATTCAGCTCCGTTGTAATTTGTATCTTTATAAAATGTAGCTTCGGCTGCAAGTCTACTTGCTCTTGTTGTTTTTGTGTTAATGTTTAGTGTTTTGTTAAATTCACTTTCGTTATCATAGTAAGTAATTATTCCGGCATTGAAAAATGTAACAAGGATAGGGTTTTGATCAAGTTTTTCTGCCGTTTTTTGAACTTCTTTGTCTATGTAAACAATAGAAGAATCATTTGTGTAATTGAATTCCGAGGTGTAATTTTTTCCTTGGTAATTAAATGTGGTAGATCGGGCTAAATTTTTAAGTGGTGTGACTTGTTGTCTAACTTCCACTAAATCATCATTGTTGCTACATGCACTAAAGCATATGAGCATCACGCTCAATAAAAAGCTTGCTAAATTTTTCATAACTATTATTTTTTATTGGTTAATAAATAAGCACTTTCAAATATATGGATTTTATTGTAGAAAATAAAATAATTTTGATTCTTTTTTTTATGAAAACAAGCTTCCTTTTGGAGAAGACAAAATAATAAGATTTATATGTGTTGTCTTGATGAGATGGAACTTTCCGAAAATTGTATATGTTTGAAGAGTAAATGCCATTATTTGCGAAAATAATGGCATTTACTCTTATTGTTAATTATAATGTTTTCATTCTTAAAATGTTGTATAGAAAATTTGCATCTTTAATTTGTTTTTTTCGTTTGTGCCTCCTTTTAGTGCCGCACTTTCCATGTCTAAACTATTGGATATAGCAACCACTTCATTGTTTGAGTTACTTTCTACTTTAACAGGAATTAATACAACTTTATTCCAATCTGGATTCTCGGACTCCCATTTCTTCCAGTCTTCCTCTTTATTAGGATTTCCTCCTGATGCTATTATCTCTCTTTTCCGCTCTTCAATACAATAAGTAATTAAAGGGGCAATGTTAGTAAAAGTGTATGTATTATTACTACTGCTATATTGACTTAAAAAAGATGTTTTGTTATCAGTGATCTTGTTTTCCTCAAAAAATGAGAACATATCCTGTTTTCTAACCATCAATACATATTGAGGTATATTCATTGGATATTTGGACTCCTCTTCGTTATAACGGGTAAATGATACATTCACACCGTTTAGAGTGTCATTTTTGTGCTCGCTGTAAATTTCTGCAATGGGGAAAATTGCTTCGGTGAAAATACCTGCAGGGCTTTTTATATAAGTACGATTGGGATTTTCAACTAAGTCATTAAGTCTGTTGTCATTCTTAAAGTGGTTGGCTTGTATTACTTCCTTGGTTGCGGCAAAATCATAAAATCTAGAGGATAGGGAATCTTTTTTTCCTGAAGAACTTTCCAGCATGAGGTCATAATATAGGCGAAGCGTTATATTGTTTATATACAAAATAGTACCATCTCCATGAGTGGATTGTACGTAAATACCTTTTAATACATTTTTGATAAAAGCACTAGCGTCTTTATAATAATTTTTGTCTTCTTTGTACTTGTTATACATGAATTCTCCTAATTCTTTAGGTAATTTGACGGCTTGGGTTATTACCCTAGTGCCAGAGTAAGTGTCGTCCATTGCAGAAGGACCAACGGCAGAATATGCTTTTAAGGCGATAGGTTTAGCTTGTTTATTATAATAATCCGAAGGATTTACACTTGTATAAAAAGTGTTTATGTCTTTTTCTGCAATAACCTTGTTTAGCGTATCAACTTGTAAACGCATACCGTTTAAAGAATCACCGAAAAAAGTAGAATATTGTAAAAATAGACTAAGACCTGTGATATCTGTTATATTTTCTTCAAATTTGAAGTTGTCCATACAGGTGAACTGTGCTATAAAATCGGCAGTAAATTCTCCAAATTGCTCATCGGTATATCGTCCTAAATATGCAGTACTGGTACGTGCATAAACGGAGTCGGCCAACAGAGATTTGGTGGTAAACTCATAACTGTCTGTATTTGCCGGAATCTTATCTCCACCGGGGATAAGATCGGTCCCGATGCCGGTTGTTGAATCATCGCAACTATAAATCAGTGCTGCCAACAACAATGCGCATAAGTATTTGATTTTCATCTTTATTATTCTTAGTGAGTTATTTCTTTTCAAACCCCCATACTTTGTCATAGAACTCATTGAAAGCATCTACATAGGTATCGGCAGGCTGATAGTCGAGCACAGGCACACCCGATTCACGGGCGAACTTCATGACATTCTCATTCACTTTCTCGCTGTTTTGTATCACACCATCAGAGTAGGCAATGGCCAGTTTGCACAGTTCCTCGTAATTTGCCGGAGATTTGACGATGCTTTCCACATCATTCTTTTCAATGCCTTTCAGCATGAGTTTTTCAGTCAGATTACCTTCGCAGTTCGATTTGAATTCATCCTCAAACACCGAAAATACTACTTTGGAGTCTCTGAATGACGGCTCATCTTGATAAGCCTTCTTAATATAAAGGGGCACAAATGCACTCATCCACCCTTGACAATGGATAATGTCCGGACACCAGCGTAATTTCTTTACCGTTTCCAATACGCCGCGTGCATAAAAAATAGCACGTTCGTCATTGTCTTTGTATTCTACACCATTTTCGTCAGCTACCATTTGGCGGTGCTGGAAATAGTCGTCATTGTCAATGAAGTAAACCTGCATACGTGCAGCTTGGATAGATGCTACCTTGATAATCAGCGGATGGTCCGTATCGTCTATGATTAAATTCATGCCGGACAGGCGGATGACTTCGTGTAATTGGTTTCTGCGCTCATTGACATTGCCCCATTTTGGCATAAAAGTTCTGATTTCTCTGCCTTTTTCCTGAATAGCCTGAGGAAGAAATCTTCCCATGTTTGCCATTTCGGATTCGGGAACGTAAGGGGTAATCTCTTGTGTAATAAATAAAACTTTATTTGCCTTCATCTTAACTTTTTGTTGCTCATAAACATTTTGCAAAGATATAAAAAAAATAGCTGAGAGAGGCAAAAATACACACTTAATAATTCCTTATGATTTGTTAAGCGTCTGATAATAAAGGAAAAAAGAATTGTTTTTCTGTCTGATAGCGAGCTGAAGTTGTCGTTGTTGGCATATCTTTGGCTGATAATAAAACGTTTTTTTTTTCGTTATCTCCAAAATAATGGTTTACTTTGCAGCCGTTTTAATTGAAACAGCTTAAAAAGAAGTGAGATAAAATGAAGTTAGTTCATACGATTAAAGAGCTTCAGTCAGAGCTTGATGCCCTGCGTAATATAGGAAAAACAATCGGTTTGGTTCCTACGATGGGAGCGTTGCATGCAGGTCATGCTTCATTGGTGAAACGTGCTGTTGCCGAGAATGATGTGGTGGTAGTGAGTGATTTTGTGAATCCTACTCAGTTTAACGACCGGAATGACTTAATTAAATATCCGCGTACGTTGGATGCCGATTGTGAATTATTGGAAAAGGTAGGGGCATCTTTTGTTTTTGCTCCATCCGTGGAAGAAATTTATCCGGAGCCGGATACACGCCGGTTCAGCTATGCTCCGTTGGACACAGTAATGGAAGGACGATTCCGTCCGGGACATTTTAATGGTGTATGCCAAATTGTGAGTAAACTATTTATGATAGTAGAGCCTGACCGTGCTTATTTTGGCGAGAAAGATTTCCAGCAGTTGGCTATTATTCGTGAAATGGTGAAACAAATGGAATTTAAGTTGCAGATTGTGGGATGTCCTATCGTTCGCGAAGAAGACGGTATGGCTCTGAGCAGTCGTAATGCACGTCTTTCATCTGAAGAAAGAGAATATGCATTGAATATATCACAAACATTGTTTAAGAGCCGTATGTTTGCTGCGTCACATACAGTGGCAGAGACTCAGAAGTTTGTAGAGAATGCTATTGCAGCTTCCAAGGGCTTGCGTTTGGAGTATTTTGAAATAGTGGATGGAAATAGTCTGCAGAAGATTGCCAATTGGGAAGATACGGAATATGCAGTAGGTTGTATCACCGTATTTTGCGGTGAGGTACGCTTGATTGACAATATAAAATATAAGGAAAAGCTATGATGATTGAAGTGTTGAAATCCAAACTTCATTGTGTTCGTGTGACAGAAGCTAACCTGAACTATATGGGTAGTATCACGATTGATGAAGATTTGATGGATGCCGCCAATATGATTGCCGGTGAGAAAGTACACATTGTGGATAACAATAACGGAGAGCGTTTTGAAACGTATATTATTAAAGGAGAACGCGGTTCGGGATGTATTTGTCTGAATGGTGCGGCTGCACGTAAAGTGCAGGTGGGAGATATCGTGATTATCATGTCGTATGCCATGATGGATTTTGAAGAGGCCAAGTTGTTCAAGCCGACAGTGATTTTTCCTGATTCGATGACGAATCAAGTGTTGGGATGATTCTTTTAAAATATAATCATTTTTATTTTTTAGATGTATTAAATTAAAGTTTGTTGGAGGGTGTGTCGAAACTCTCATTTCGATAAAAAGGGAATTTTGACACACCTTCCTTTTCTTTTATGTCCTTACAAGGCTTTTTCTTTAATAAGTCCCATGCGGTAGGCTAAGAGCAGCTTTTTCAAATCATTGATTTGGGTAACTAATTCCCGGCCTTTGTCCGTATCCTTCACCATCATTCTCTGCGAGCTGAGTTCTACGATTTGTGTACTCGATTTAATATCCTGTCCTTCTTCTATCGCTTTCTGCATGGATGTGAAAGGTTCATGCTGGACTAGCTGGAAGCCGCGTGAATGATAGACCAAGGTATATCCGGCAATACCAGTCTCGGAATGATAAGCTCTGGAGAATCCGCCGTCTATCACCATCATCTTGCCATTGGCTTTAATAGGGTTTTCCCCTTGAATGGTTTTAACCGGCACATGACCGTTGATGATATGGCGGTGTTTTCCTACTACTCCAAACTCGTCTAAAAGCATATCGCATACTTTTTCTTCGTTGCGAAGAGTGTAGTAGTGTCCTTTTATCTCTTTATGCAATTCCTTTTCTTTCAGGAAATAGCGTTCAAAAGTAGCCATCTTGTTTTTGTCGAAGGCAGGAGAGTCTTTTCCGCTCCATAAATACCACACATAGTCTATGGCAAATTGCTTCTCTTCATTATCTTCTTCTGCAAAGTAAGCGGTGCGTATCAGATGCCCGACCTTTTCGAGCAGTTTTTTGCCTTTATAGGCTTTCCCGGCTATCATCACGTTTTTCAAGGTACCGTCTTCATTGAGGGGAACGGAAGCATGAAACAGCAGGTTGGAGTTGCTTACGGTGTACATGCATCCGTAGCGGAACAGGCAACGCATATGCTTTTTCAGTTTTTCGCTGCTGACGAATGAATGATGAAGCTTATTCATGATTTCTCTTTCTTCGGAAGTCAGCTTATAGGGGTCGGCAGGATCTACTGTTGGTAGGAAACTGTCTTTCAATTCATATTCTTTTCCGTCTAAAGTCAGTATATTCCGTTCGAAGTCGATGCGATGAAGCAACATGCGGTCATCCATTCCGAAATCGGGACGGCGTTTGATGATTTCCGCTTCCAGTTTGAATTGGATGATGCTGATGGCTTTATGCATTTGAGCAATCATGCGCAAGGTCTTTTCGTTGTACGTGCATTCCTGACCTTCTACTTTGGGACCGAACAGGCTGCACGAGTCTTCAGCATAAGTTTCCATGGCAAAGGTTGCCAGCGGCAGAAGATTGATACCGTATCCGTCTTCAAGTACGGACAAGTTACCATAGCGCATTGCCAATCTGAGCACGTTAGCCATGCAACATTCGTTTCCGGCTGCAGCTCCCATCCATAGAATATCATGGTTTCCCCATTGTACATCAAAGTTATGATAGTTGCAGAGAATGTCCATGATACGGTGGGGAGCGGGTCCACGGTCAAAAATATCTCCTAATACGTGCAGTGTATCGATAGTGAGACGCTGAATGAGTTGACAGAGTGCAATAATGAAATCATCTGCACGGCGGGTACTGATAATCGTACTTATAATGACATTGATATAAGCCTGCTTGTTGGGTACCATCGAACTTTCGTGCAGCAATTCCTGAATGATGTACGAAAATTCCTTGGGAAGTGCCTTCCGCACTTTGGAACGCGTATATTTGGAAGAAACATTTTGGCAGACGCGGACCAGTTGGTTGAGTGTGATGACATACCAGTCGTCTATATCTGTTTCCACTCCCTTGATAAGCTCCAGTTTTTGTTCAGGATAATAAATCAGGGTGCAAAGTTCTTTCTTCTCATTCTCACGTAAAGTATTGCCGAATATTTCGTTTACTTTTCGTTTGATGGCTCCCGAAGCATTACGTAGCACATGCTGAAAAGCTTCATATTCTCCATGTAAGTCCGCCAGAAAATGTTCTGTTCCCTTGGGAAGGTTAAGGATGGCTTCCAGATTGATGATTTCCGTACTGGCATCGGCTATGGTCGGGAAGCTGTGCGATAACAGTTGCAGGTATCGCATATCTTCTTGTATGGTTTCGGGGGTAATTTGATTATAAGCGTTCATTGTTATATTTTATAAAAAGAACATGAGTATTAATTGTGCAATAATGACACGGCTGAACATAGACAGCGGGTATACTGTGGCATAGCTCACTGCAGGGTTGTCACCGGGCAAAGTGTCGTTGGCATAATTAAGTGCCATGGGGTTGGCCATGCTTCCACACAGCATTCCGCAAGTGCTGCCAAAATCCAGATGGCTCATGCGCAGGGCGATGAGTGCCATGATTACGACTGGAAGAAAAGTGATGGCGAATCCTAAACCAATCCAGATTGCTCCTTCGGGGCGCATAACGGTCTCAAAGAAGTGGGCTCCGGCATCCAGACCCAGACATGCCAGATAGAGTGATAACCCTATTCCTCTCAACATCAGGTTGGCACTTCGGGTTGTATATGTAATCAGATGGAAACGTGGTCCGAAACAACCGATGAGAATACCTACTACGATAGGGCCGCCGGCAAGTCCGAGTTTGACAGGAGTACTGACTCCCGGAATGGCAATGGGAATTGAACCGAGAACCAATCCGAGCACTATCCCGATAAAGATGGCGGCAAGGTTGGGGTCTTTCAGTGTACGGGTAGTGTTTCCCAATACTTTTTCGACGTTTTCTATCGCTTTTGCTTCACCTACCACAGTGAGCCGGTCACCCAGTTGGAGGATTAACCCCGGAGTTGCAAGCAGTTGCACACCACTGCGCATCACACGGCTGATATTGATTCCATAGCTGTTGCGCAGGCGTAGGGAACCGAGTTTTTTTCCATTGATTTCAGGGCGGCTGACAACAATGTGCTTGGAAATCAGCTGGCTGTCGATAGCATTCCAGTCAATGTCTTTTTTATTCCAATCCTGAGCTTCCTGCTCGCCGAAAAGGATAGTAAGGGTGGGGGCGTCTTTTTCAGTAGTGATGATTAGCAAGCGGTCATCTTCTTTCAAAACCTTTTCAGAAGTGGGAATGCTTACCGCGCCGTTTCTCCATAAGCGGGAGATGACAAATTTGGGATAACTCAGTTCGGCTACTTCTTTGATGCTTTTATTAAAAATAGCGGGATTGTGTACTTTAAAAGTAGCAATGAAAGTCTGGTTGGCATCTTCGTGCTCGTTTGTTTCGATATCCGATGGGCGTACAAAAAGCTTGCGAACCACCAGCATGGCAAGGATGACACCGACTACTCCCAGCGGATAAGTCACCGCGCAACTCAACGCTGCTCCATTGGCCGGTTCGCCAAGTTGTTTTAGAGTCTGTTGGGCGGCTCCCAATGCCGGAGTGTTGGTTGTAGCTCCACAAAGGATACCTACCATGTCGCTCATTGGGATTGTAGTGAGTTTGCTTAATATTACAGTCATCACCGTACCTATTAAGACCACTCCCATACCGAGCATGTTGAGTTTAACTCCTCCTTTCCTGAAAGAGCTGAAAAAGCCCGGACCTACCTGTAATCCTAATTCATAAACGAAGAGCACCAGACCGAAGCTTTCGGCATAATTCAACATATTGGAATCAATGGAGAACCCTAAATGTCCTGCCAGAATACCGGCAAAAAAGACAAAAGTCACTCCCAGTGAGATTCCGAATACATGAATCTTACCCAAGCCGAGACCTACGGCAGTAATTATCGACAGGATGACTACCGCTTGTAAAGGAGTATGCTCGAAAAATAGACTATTTAACCATTCCATGATGCAAAGATAACAAATACTAATTGTAATTATCCTAAATCCGTTTGACTATTTTCACCCAACCAGTCATCTATCAGTTTTCTTGCCAGACTGAGTTTTCCCGGAATTTCAGGCAGGTTATCTTTAGTATAAAAAGCTCCGGCATTTAATTCTTCCGCTTGCAGTTTGATCTCACCGCTTTCATAGTCAGCGGTGAATCCTATCATGATGCCGCTGGGATAAGGCCACGGTTGGCTGCCGAAATATTTCAGATTCTTGATGTGCAGTCCGGTTTCTTCCGCCACTTCGCGGTGTACACACTCTTCCAATGTCTCTCCGGGCTCCAGAAAACCGGCGACAAGTCCGTTGAATGTGCCGCGAAAGTTACGGGCATGCACTAGCAGGATACTGTCTCCTTTTTGTATGCGCACGATGATGGCCGGAGAGATACGGGGGTAGAACTCTTGTCGGCATTGCGGACATTTCTTGGCAATGGGAGAGATTTGATGGGTGGGAACACCGCATGCCGGGCAGTAACGGCTGTTTTGGTCCCAATTTAATATCTGAAAAGCCTTGCCGCCCATTTGGTATTCTTGCAACGGCAGAAAATCAAAAGAAGCCCGAAGTCCCATCATCTGTCTTGCCGGACTTTCGGAACCCGGAATGGGGGTGTGCAGAGAATAGGTTTTGCAGGGAAGTCCGTTCATCTCTCCTATTGTGTGAATGGTGCTGCCGATAGGAACTGCTACGGGAGGTTCTGTACAGCAAGGCACATGATATCCGTTTTCTGTTTGTAAGATTAGAATTTGATCTTTATAAAAAACAAACCAATTACAATTTTCTTGTTCCATTATCTTGTTTTATTGTCAGTCTAAAATCATCGTTAATTGTATTCTCTTTCTTTCTTTGTCGATAGTCATTACTTTTACTTGAACATGCTGATGTATCCTGACTACGGTGCTCGGGTCGCTCACAAATTCCCTGCATAGCCGGGATACATGTACCAAGCCGTTCTCTTTGATACCTATGTCGACAAAACAACCGAAGTTGGTGATATTGTTTATAATGCCCGGCAGTATCATACCTTCTTTCAAATCGTCGATGGTACGCACATTCTTGTCAAATTCAAATACTTGGATTTGCTGGCGGGGATCACGCCCCGGCTTGTCGAGTTCTTGCATGATATCCGTTAGAGTAGGCAGTCCGACTGTATCGGAGACATACTTTTTAATATCAATTTTGGTACGCAACTCTTTATTCTTTATCAAGTCGTCTACCGTACAATGAAGGTCTTTCGCAATATGTTCCACCACCGGATAACTTTCAGGATGAACAGCCGAATTGTCCAACGGATTCTTTGATTGTGGGATGCGAAGGAAACCGGCGCATTGTTCGAATGCCTTTGCTCCCATGCGGGGAACTTTCATCAACTCTTTCCGGGAATGAAAAGGACCGTTTGCCGTACGGTAATCCACAATATTTTGGGCAAGTGTGGGACCGAGACCTGAAATGTAGGTCAGTAAATGCCGGCTGGCGGTATTCAGATTGACACCGACCAGATTCACACAGCTTTCTACGGTTTGGTCCAGCGATTTCTTTAAAAGAGTTTGGTCTACATCATGCTGATACTGACCTACTCCGATGGATTTTGCATCAATTTTGACCAGCTCGGCCAGTGGGTCCATCAGACGGCGTCCGATGGAAACAGCACCGCGCACGGTCACGTCATAATCGGGAAACTCGTCACGCGCTGTCTTGGAAGCCGAATAGATGGATGCTCCATCCTCACTCACTACAAAAACTTGTAATTCACGGTTATAGCTTTGTGAGGTGACAAATTGTTCGGTCTCCCGACTGGCGGTTCCGTTACCGATGGCAATGGCTTCTATGGCATATTGTTCCACCAGTTTGGCGATTTTCCGTCCGGCAAGCTGATATTCGCTTTTGGGAGGATGGGGATAAATCGTTTCGTTGTGGAGCAGGGTACCTTGTGCATCAAGACACACCACCTTGCAGCCCGTGCGATATCCGGGGTCTATTCCCATTACCCGTTTTTGTCCCAGGGGAGGAGCGAGCAACAGTTGCCTCAGATTTTCGGCAAATACCCGGATGGCTTCTGCATCGGCTTTCTCTTTGCTGAGCGTGGCGAATTCCGTTTCTATGGACGGTTTCAACAGGCGCTTGTAGGCATCACGGACAGCTTCTGCAACCTGATGTCCACATTCGTTATTACTGCGTACATACATCCGTTCGAGCCGTTCACTACATTCATTGTCGTCAGGGCTGATGGTCACTTTCAGCAGACCTTCCGATTCTCCCCGGCGGATGGCGAGCAAGCGGTGTGAAGTGCATCGTTTCAGCGGTTCGCTGAAGTCGAAGTAGTCACGGTATTTGACGGCTTCCTCTTCTTTTCCTTTTATTACTTTGGAAGTGATGACAGCCTGACGCGAAAACTGATTGCGCAGTTGGTTACGGGCACGTTCGTCTTCACTTACTTGTTCGGCTATGATGTCACGAGCGCCTTTCAGTGCATCTTCTTCGTCTTTCACTTCTCCTTTGACGAAAGAGCCGAGACGGTTTTCCAGATGATTTTCACGTTGCAGCATTAAGAGGGTGGCAAGCGGTTCCAGTCCTTTTTGTCTGGCTGCTTCGGCGCGTGTTTTCCGTTTGGGCTTATAGGGGAGATATATATCCTCCAGTTCGGTGGAGTCCCAGCAGGATTCTATGCGGGTACGCAACTCTCCGGTCAGTTTGCCTTGTGTGTCAATAGTAGATAAAATGGTTTCTTTGCGTTTGGATAATTCGCAAAGTTTATCGTTGCGGTCTTTTATCTCACCGATCTGTACTTCGTCCAGCCCTCCTGTGGCTTCTTTACGGTATCGGCTGGTAAATGGGGGCGCCTCCGGCCAACAATGATAATGTGTTATTTACTTGGTGTACGGCAACGCCCAGTGCCGTGGCTATCATTTTGCTGAATAATTCCATGTTTATTGTTTTCTATCGGAGTGCAAAGGTAATATTTACTAAGCAGAAATCCCTACTTCCGCAGAATAAAAAGAAGAAGCTGTCCGAAAAGGCGTTTTTTTGTTGGTAGTGTGTCAAAACTAAACCGGGCTATTCCATCGTCAGCTGTAGGGGCAGGGTTATCCACGTTTTGACACATTTACAACCCCAATGGTCACGACTTTGGGAGTAAATGCACAAAGTAAACAGTTTTTAGGCGGACAAACCTGATCCCTACCGGTAAAATGGCAGTCGACCCCCTACGGTTGACGATTGAACGGCTGTTTCTGTCAACGGTAGAATTGCAGTTCGCTTTTTAGCGAACGGACTTGGTGCTGCAAGGATTCTATCCGTTCCAGCATGTGGTGGATGGCGTCTATGCCTGCTACATTGATGGACAGGTCGTAGTATAAATGTGTATAACGCTCCAGTTCAGCCAGTTGCGACACCGGGATATAGCGTTCCTCGCCAATCACTTGAACGTTGATTAATCCGTCTTCTTCCAGTTCCACAATAAACGAAGGGTCTACGTGGCAACGGTCGCAATAATCATTGATAATTATTAAATCGGTCTGCATAATCCTTTTCTTTTTTAGTTGATACTATTCTTCAGTTGGCGGAACAACTCTTTCTGATGTTCAGTCAGGTTGGTGGGGATGGTGATGTTATAAGTCACAATCAGGTCGCCAAACTTCCCTTCTTCTTTATAAACCGGGAACCCTTTTCCCTTCAGGCGGACTTTGGTGCCGTTTTGGGTTTCGGGTTTTACTTTTAGCTTTACTTTACCGTCCAGCGTGTCTACGGTTTCTTCACCGCCCAGCACAGCCGTGTAAAGATTGAGTGGAGCAGTGACATAAAGGTCATTGCCTAAGCGCTTGAACACAGGGTCGTCCGGTATGATAAAGGTAATATACAAGTCACCGTCAGGTCCCCCGTTAACTCCCGGTGCACCGTGACCACGCAACTTGATGGTTTGTCCGTTGGCAATACCGGCAGGAACAGTGATACGGATATTCTTGCCATTCACATTAAGTACCTGCTTATGTGTCACGGCAGCCTCACGCAGTGACAGTTGCAGTTCGGCATTATAATCCTGTCCCCGGAATCCGGCACCTCGTCTGCTGCCGGCTCCCGCTCCACGATGTCCGAACAACTCTTCGAAGAAATCAGAGAATCCTCCGGCATTACCGCCGAATCCTCCGGCATCTCCGAAACCTTCTTCACCGTTGGAAGAATACCAGTACGAGCCGTTACCGGAAGAACCGAATCCTCCGGTCCTGCCTCCAAAGCCTCCGGCTCCGTATTGTTGCTTTTGTTTTTCAAATTCATCGGCATGTTTCCAGTGCTCGCCGTATTCGTCGTATTTCTTTCGCTTTTCCGGGTCACTCAAAACTTCGTTAGCCTCATTTATCTCCTGAAATTTATCTTTGGCCGAAGGGTCGTTAGGATTTAGGTCAGGATGATATTTGCGGGCTAACTTTCGGAAAGCCTTTTTGATATCATCTTGGGTGGCACTTTTGTCCACTCCCAATGCTTTGTAATAATCGATGTAAGCCATATTGTTTTTAGTTAAATTTCGTCTGTAATGAAGGAAACAAAATACATGCCAATTAGTTGTGCTATAATTTATTTTATTATCTTTGCACCTGTATTTTTTAGATTTATTCTGAAAGAGAATGAAAAAAGTGATAATGATATACCGATTTCTACTGTTAGTCATGCTGATTACGGTTGGATTTCCACGTCCGTTAAAAGCTGAAGTGACTACAGACGGCACGATTCTGATTATCACTTCCTATAATCCTGAGACACGTAGTATTTCTGACAACTTGTCTGCTTTTATGGACGAGTATAAACTGCGGGGAGGAAAGCGTCTCATTACGATAGAAAGCATGAATTGCAAGAACCTGTCCGAGGCACACCTGTGGAAAGAACGTATGGCTTCTATCCTTGAAAAATATGAACGTACTGCGGCACCTTCGCTGATTATATTATTGGGTCAGGAGGCGTGGCATCTTTCATCTCTCAGAATTCGGAGATAGCCAAGAAAACTCCTGCCATGTGCGGAATGGTGAGTGCGAATACCGTTGTCCTGCCCGAAGACAGTGTGGATTTGGTGAAATGGTCTCCCGATAGCAAAGATATCTTTAAAGACTTTCCCGATTATAATATAGTTTCAGGCTATGTTTATCAGTATAATGTGGATAAGAATATTGAACTGATGCGTCGTTTTTATCCGAATATGAAGAAAGTCGCATTTATCTCGGATAACACGTATGGTGGTCTTTCCATGCAGGCCTTTGTAAAGAAGGAGATGAAAAAATATCCCGAGCTGGAGCTGATGTTGCTTGACGGTCGGACCAGCAGTTTTCTGGAGGTCAGTGAGAGAATACGTCATCTGTCGAATGATGTTTGTGTGCTTGTGGGTACGTGGCGCATAGACTGTACGGAGAATTATGTGATGGGCAACACAACGTATATGTTGCGCGATGCTAATCCTACGTTGCCGGTTTTTACTATTGCATCTGTCGGTTTGGGCCATTGGGCGTTGGGAGGTTATACTCCGGTTTATCATAAGGTGGGAAAAGAAATAGCCGGCGCCACATATAATTTTCTGGACGGTGAGACCGGCAGCGAGACTGGCGTTGTGCCTGTTCCCGGTAATTATGTGTTTGATGTGAAACGGATGCATCAATTTGGATTGGATTCTATTAATTTGCCTAAAGGTGCTGAGTTGATTAATAAAACTCCCGGATTTTATGAGCAATATAAATATTGGGTGATTGGAGTGGTTGCAGCATTCATGTTCCTGATAGCTTGTTTTCTGATAGCCGTATATTATATTGTCCGCATCAATCATTTGAAGGATAACTTGGAAAAATCCGGTGAGGAACTGTTGGTTGCCAAGGAGAAAGCAGAAGAGGCGAACAGATTGAAAACAGCATTTCTGGCTAATATGAGTCATGAAATACGTACACCGTTGAATGCTATTGTCGGCTTTTCCAATGTATTGGTCGGCGATGATGCAACAAGTGAAGAGAAAGCACAGTATTGTGATATTATTCAGAAAAACTCCGATTTATTGCTTCATCTGATTAATGATATTCTTGATATCTCTCGCATGGAATCGGGGCGTATTAAGTTTGTGGAAGAGGAGTGTGATGTGGTAGAGCTGTGCCAAACGGCATTGAGTACAGCGGAATATGCTCGTCGTACTCAGGCAATATATCAATTTCAAACTCCGGTGTCTTCGTTGATATTAAAGACGGATGCGCAACGGTTGAAACAGGTCTTGATTAATCTTCTTTCAAATGCCGGTAAGTTCACACCTTCCGGTTTTATCCGTCTGGCAATAAAGGTAAACAAAGAGGATAACTGTCTGGAGTTCTCGGTGACAGATACCGGATGTGGTATCCCTGCCGGTAAAAGCGAAAGGATTTTTGAGCGGTTTGAAAAGTTGAATGAGTATTCGCAGGGTACAGGTTTGGGCCTCTCTATCTGCAAGCTGATTGTGGAGAATTTGGGTGGTAAAATCTGGGTAGATAAGAACTATAAGGAAGGAGCACGATTTGTGTTCACTCATCCGTTGAATGAAAAATAATAGATGTAATATGAAATATTTAATATGTTTGGCGGCTTTGTTATGGGCCGGAATGAAGCTGACGGCGGCTGATAATGTGAAAGAGGTAGAGATAAAAATAATAGAGACGAGTGACGTACACGGTAATTTTTTTCCTTATAATTTTATAGAGAGAAAGGAGTGGAACGGGAGTCTGGCGCGTGTTTATTCTTATGTCAAGGAGCAGCGCAAGTTATATGGAGACAATTGTATTTTGGTAGATAACGGTGATATCCTTCAGGGGCAGCCCACTGCGTATTATTACAATTTCATAGATACGGTTTCTACTCATGTGGTAGCCGAGATACAAAACTTCATGGGGTATGCAGTGGGCAATATGGGAAACCATGATGTTGAAACCGGACATGCTGTTTATGACCGTTGGATAAAGCAATGTAAGTTTCCCGTATTGGGAGCCAACATTGTGGACAATGCCACAGGTAAGCCTTATCTGAAGCCTTACGAAATCATCAATCGTGATGGTGTGAAGATTGCCATTCTGGGCATGATTACTCCGGCCATTCCTTCTTGGCTGCCTGAAAAACTGTGGAGCGGTCTTCATTTTGAGGATATGCAGGCATCTGCCGCCCATTGGGTGGATATCATTCGGAAGAAAGAAAATCCCGATGTGCTGATTGGTTTGTTTCATGCCGGAAAATCAGGCAACGTACTTGGCAGTGTGGTGGAAGATCCTTCTATGGACATTGCTCAAAAAGTGCCCGGCTTTGATATCGTGTTGATAGGGCATGACCATGCCCGTGCTTGTACAAAGGTGGCTGATATAAAAGGAGATAGCGTACTGATAATAGATCCGGCAAGCAATGCGAATGTGGTATCTGACGTGACACTGAAAGTGAAATTGAAGAACGGGAAGGTGGTGTCTAAATCGGTTGATGGAAAGCTGGAGGATATGAACAAGTATCCGGTCAGTCAAGAGTTTATGGCACATTTCGCTCCGCAATATAAGGCTGTTAATGATTTTGTATCGCAGAAAATAGGAACGATTTCCAGAACGATTTCTACCAAAGATGCCTACTTCGGCTCTTCACCGTTTATAGATTTGATTCATAAATTGCAGTTGGATATATCGGGAGCGGATATTTCTTTATGTGCTCCACTCTCTTTTAAGGCTGAAATTCCCGAAGGGGAAATTATGGTGAGTGATATGTTCAATCTGTATAAGTATGAGAATATGCTCTACGTGATGGAACTGAGCGGCAAAGAAATTAAAGGATTTTTGGAGATGTCGTATGCCATGTGGACCAATCAAATGAAAAGCGCTGATGACCATTTGTTGCTGTTTAAGCAACCGATAGAAGAGGGTAAGCGTGCTAACTTTGAGTATTACAGTTTCAACTTTGATTCTGCTGCCGGCATTAATTATACGGTAGATGTGACAAAGCCCCGGGGCGAGAAGGTAAATATCCTGAGCATGGCAGACGGTACTCCGTTCGATATGGACAAGAGGTATAAGGTGGCTTTAAATTCTTATCGTGGTAATGGTGGCGGTGATTTACTTACCATAGGAGCCGGAATTGCAAAAGAGGACTTGTCTGAGCGCATTGTTTTTGCAACGGATAAAGATTTGCGCTACTATCTGATGCAGTATATCGAACAGCAAAAGAGCTTGCATCCGCATGCCATGCATCAGTGGAAATTCATCCCTGAAGAATGGACTGTTCCGGCGGCAAAAAGAGATTACAAGTTGCTCTTCGGAGAAGATAAAGAGTGATTTTGCAGGAATATAAAATAGAAGAACAATTATTTTTTCATCCGAGAAATTGAGTAAGAGAAGGTACATATTGGCTCCGTTGTTTCTGCTGGCACTGTTTCTGACGTACCAGGTAAGCATTACTATGTTTACTCACGTACATATCATTAACGGTGTGATGATTGTACACTCTCACCCTTCGTCGGACGACCACCATACACATACTGCGGGACAGGTGATTACCATCGCCCACATAGGCTCCTATCAAACGCCGGAACCGGAGGCAGGGGTAAGCAATGTGACTGTGGAGTGTCCTTTGCTGTATGTCTTGGGGCTGAATACGAATACTTTCCGCGCTGTTGCGCCTCACACGCATTGCGTTCACCTGCGTGCCCCTCCTGCTTATTGTTGAAATATTAAAATTTGGTATGAAAAAGACAATTGCCTTTTTCAGAAAGTTCGAAGTCTTTCGTCTGAAAGAACTTGAAGTTTTCTAAAAAGGTCAAGGTCTTTTTTGAAAAGTCCCTGAAGCTTTTTGAAAAGCTCCTGAAGTTTTTTAATAAGCGATACAGGGAGCTTATGGAATCCTTTTATTTATAATTTAACAATAAGACAACTTAATAATGAAACAATATATTTTATTGCTCGTACTCATGGTGATGGGTGCGGGTATGACTGTACATGCTGAAGATGTAAATCCTGTGAAAGTTGGTAATGTAATTTCCGGCCACATAATAGAGAAAGGAACGGAAGCGAGTTTGCCTTATGCCACTATTTTGATTGTAGAAACAGGGCAGGGAACTGTGTCGGACGAGAATGGAGAGTTTGTTTTTAAGAAAATCCCGGCAGGAAAATATACGCTGCGCGTGCAATTGTTGGGCTACGAGACTCAGGAGAAGAAAGTAACCGTAAGCAATGATTTTACGGTGGATATTCATTTTCTGATGAATGATGACAGTATTTTGACCGATGAGGTGGTGGTTTCTGCCAATCGGAATGAGGTGAGCCGCCGTGTGGCGCCTGTGGTGGTAAATGTGATGAACTCCAAACTTTTTGAAACCGTAAACTCTACGGACTTGGCCAAGTCACTGAATTACCAGTCGGGACTTCGTGTGGAAAACAACTGTCAGAACTGCGGCTTCCCCCAAGTGCGTATCAACGGACTGGAAGGACCTTACTCTCAAATTCTGATTAATAGTCGTCCGGTGGTGAGTGCATTGTCGGGTGTGTATGGGCTGGAGCAGATTCCGGTGAATATGATTGACCGTGTAGAAGTGGTGCGCGGGGGAGGTTCTGCCTTGTTTGGTGCGAATGCTGTGGGCGGCACTATCAATATCATCACGAAAGATCCGGTAAGCAATTCATTCCAGGTATCTTCCACTCTGTCGAACATGAATGGCAAAGTGTGGGAACAATATATGGGGGCCAATGCTTCGTTAGTATCTAAAGATAACACCTACGGCATTGCCCTTTATCAGTCATATCGCAACCGCAACCCCTATGATGCGGATGGAGACGGATTCTCCGAATTGGGGAAGCTGAATATGAATACCTTTGGCTTGCGTACTTATTACCGTCCTACTCAGTTCAGCAGAATCAGTTTGGAATATCACACGACGAATGAATTTCGCCGGGGAGGAAACAAATTTGATTTGGAGCCTTTTGAAACGGATATCACAGAACAGACCAAGCATGTGATTAACAGCGGAGGTCTGAGTTACGATATTTTCTGGAAGGAGTACAAACATAAACTGTCCTTCTACTCGTCTGTTCAGCATACTGACCGTAACAGTTATTATGGTGCACAGCAGAATCCCGATGCATACGGCAAGACAAAAGACCTGACTTGGGTTGTCGGAGGTATGTATGTCGGTAACTTTGAGAAAGTTCTCTTCTCACCGGCCACCTTTACCGCCGGTATGGAATATCAAAACAACTCTTTGCACGATATCATGTTGGGCTATCACCGCGATATGAAACAAGACGTGCGTATTGCCGGCGGATTTGTGCAGAACGAATGGAAGATGAACCGCTTTATTCTGTTGGCAGGCTTCCGTGTGGACAGTCATAACCTGATTGACAATCCTATTTTCAGTCCGCGTGTGAATCTTTTATATAAGCCGACGGATAAGTTTCAGGCTCGTTTGACCTGGTCTACCGGTTTTCGTGCTCCGCAGGCATACGATGAAGATTTGCATGTGACCGCAGTGGGAGGCGAAGGCGTACTGATAAAGTTGGCGGATGGATTAAAGCCCGAACATTCCAATAGCTTCAGCGGCTCTGTGGATTGGACGGCCAATATCGGGCATTGGCAGACTAACCTTTTGCTGGAAGCTTTCTATACAGGGCTCGACGATGTGTTTGTGCTGGAAAAGATAGGACAGGTATTGCTACTTTTCTTATTATGATGGCATTAGATATGAATGAAGAAGATGCAATAAATGAATATCTATTATCTAATAAGTATTTAAAAAATTTTATTGACCAATTTTATTTGGAACATAATGTATCAAAAGAATTTCAAAAGTTAGCAGATAAGTTACTCTATGTAAGAGAAGAAAATATTCTTTTAGCGATTAATGCTATAAAGTGTAAGTATCAAAGTTATGATGATTATTTTGAAAAAGAATACAATCTAACAAAAGAAAAGAGAAAACTACTGAAAGCAATCTATTGTGAGTAAAAACAAAAAATAGTAATGGGAAAAAGTGTATTAATTTATCACGTTGAGTGGTTTGTTAGAATTTTGATTGCTGCAATATGTGGTTGTTGCATTGGTTATGAAAGAAGTAGCAGAAATAAAGGTGCAGGTATAAGAACTCATGCTATTTTAGCGTTAGGTTCAGCTTTGATGGTACTGATCTCAAAATATGGTTTTTGTGATTTTAAAAATATAGACGGATCTCGTCTTGCTGCTCAAATTGTAAGTGGTGTAGGTTTCTTAGGCGCTGGTGTTATTTTTGTAAGACATGGAACTGTTTCGGGACTGACTACGGCAGCAGGAATGTGGGCTACTTCAGGAGTAGGAATGTGTATTGGATGTGGATTGTATGATTTAGGAATAATTTCTACTTTTCTTATTGTTGGTTTGCAAACACTTTTTCATAGGGGATTTTTCTTAAGAATGACACAAAATACCATAAAAGTTCGTTTAGAGGTGTTATATAGAAAGAATCTCATATATGATATAGAAAATTTATTTAGTAATAATAATTTGAATATTATTGATATTAAATATGAAAAAAGAAGCGAAATAGTAATTATGGAGATAGAAATTAAGTTTCCTTCAAAAAATGAAAAATATAATCTAACAAATGAAATTCTTGAAAAAGATTATGTTGTAAAATTAAGTTATTTTTAGAAGGGAAAATTTTATACTTTTCAATATTAAAAAGATACTTTTGCAGTATCTTTTTATGTTCTCTCATTTTTAAATTCTAAAGGGGATTTATTATATTTTTTTCTAAAAACCTTACAAAAATAATTTGGATCC
>ENA-OPDD01000919-OPDD01000919.1-human-gut-metagenome-genome-assembly--contig:-NODE-919-length-21176-cov-2.920695_pt1 | contig 21176 bp, 20 predicted proteins | sample MGYA00241574_ERZ501499 | MGnify/ENA primary metagenome ERZ501499 (study PRJEB25962, sample SAMEA2042576) | human gut metagenome | biome: human gut; feature: human-associated habitat; material: faeces...
GACTTCCATTCAGGTGATTGATGATGGAAAAGGTATGTCGGAAACAGATGCACGTCTGGCTTTTGAGCGTCATGCTACGTCAAAAATACGTCAGGCAGCCGATTTGTTTGCTCTTCATACCATGGGATTTCGTGGAGAGGCGCTTGCTTCTATCGCAGCAGTAGCTCAGGTTGAACTTCGTACCTGTCAGGAAGGAGAGCAACTGGGTACTCGTATTTGCATTTCTGGTTCCAAAGTAGAGAGCCAGGAAGCGGTGGCATGTCCGCACGGAAGTAATTTTTCAGTTAAAAACCTTTTCTTCAATATTCCAGCCCGCCGTAAGTTCCTGAAATCCAATCAGACAGAACTGAGCAATATCATTACGGAATTTGAACGTATTGCTTTAGTCAATCCTGAAGTATCGTTTACACTTCATCATAATGATACGGAGATGTTAAACCTTCCGGCTATTCAGTTACGCCAGCGTATTATGGGAGTATTCGGGAAGAAGCTGAATCAGGATTTGCTGTCGCTTGATATCGAAACCAGCATGGTGAAGATACATGGATTTATCGGAAAGCCAGAAACGGCACGTAAGAAAGGAGCCCGTCAGTTCTTTTTTGTCAACGGCCGATACATGCGTCATCCTTATTTCCATAAGGCGGTAGTCGATGCTTATGAAAACCTTATTCCTGTAGGGGAACAAGTTTCTTATTTCATTTATTTTGATGTCGATCCGGCAAATATTGATGTAAATATTCATCCTACAAAAACTGAAATAAAATTTGAGAACGAGCAGCCTATCTGGCAGATCCTGTCGGCGGCAGTAAAGGAAACCCTAGGTCGGTTTAATGCAGTTCCTTCTATTGATTTTGATACGGAAGGTATGCCTGATATTCCGGCTTTCGATGCTGCTCCGGTTTCGGGAGTTCGTCCTCCTTCTACATCGTACGATCCGTCGTATAATCCGTTTAATGTTTCATCGGTTCCTCCTTCACAATATTCACCTTCTTCTTATCAGAAGCAGCATGTAGAATGGGAGCCTCTGTTTCAAGGACTGGAGAAAAAGGGTTCATCTTCGTGGGATATGCCTGCTTCTCCTATACCTGATGAAACTTGGAGTGAACCTGAACAACAGCCGGAACCAATGCTGTATGATGAACATGCTGAGGGAGCGATAGCCGAAAAGTCGGCGCAACACTATCAGTATAAGGGAAGCTATATTCTGACATCTGTCAAATCCGGGCTGATGATCATTGATCAGCAGCGTGCGCATATCCGTATCTTGTACGATCAGTACATGAATCAGATCGCAAATCGGAGAAACGTATCACAGCGTATGTTGTTTCCAGATATGGTACATTTTTCTCCGGCAGAAATACCTGTATTGGAGGAGATTATGGATGACCTGACAGCATTGGGCTTTGAACTTAGCAATCTTGGAGGAGGTTCGTATGCTATTAATGGAATTCCGGCTGGTATTGAAGGACTGAATCCGGAAACATTGGTAACAAATATGGTACAAACGGCAATCGAGAAAGGTTGTAAAGTAAAGGAAGAAGTACAAAGTATGTTGGCTCTGTCACTGGCAAAAGCTGCGGCTATCGTGCCGGGACAGGTATTGACAAATGAAGAAATGAATAATCTGGTAGATGAGCTTTTTGCTGTTTCTACACCTAACTATACACCTGATGGCAAAGTGGTACTTTCTGTATTGAAAGAAGATGATCTGGAGAAACTTTTCAAATAACCTGATGTTTTTGAAAAACTTCAGGATGTTTTAGATAAAACTTGCGCATGTTTTTTATAAAATATGCGCAAGTTTTTTTATTGCTTTATTTTAAAGTGAAAATCAGACGATTATCCTGACTTAACGCTTCGTCGAACGTAAAGCCTTCCCATTCGAAACTTTTCAGTGATTCTATATCTTCTATGCGGTTTTTTAGAATGAAACGGGTCATTTCTCCTCTGCACATTTTAGCATAAATAACTACTGTCGTAGGTTTGCCATTCTTGTATACCATGAACTCCGGTGTTACAACTTCTACAGCTCGAGTAACCTCTTTCCAATGGAACAGATCCTTCATTTCGGCGCTTGCCAGATTTATCAGGAGATTTCCCTGTTTTTTTATTTCGGTTATGAAATATTCTGTCAGCAAAGGTCGCCAGTATTCGAACATCGTGATATCTCCGTGTTCGGGCATGCGTACGTCGCCTTCCAGTCGGTAATTCTTGATTAAATCCAGTGGTCGCAATAATCCATAGAGAAAAGAAGTGATAAACAGATGCTGCTGCGCATACTTCCAGTCTTCTTCTGTGAAATCTTTTGGATTGAGGCGTTTGAATACAATCCCTGTATAAGCCAGCAGTGCCGGAAGCGAAGGGGCATCGGGAGATAAAAAGTCATGATAGCGGAGCACGTTTTCGGCTGCCAGCTTATTGTTTATGCGCAGTAAGCGGGTCAACTCTTCGGTACTGAACTGTGCCATGTGCATGGCATTTTCGTGAGCTTCTTTTTCGAAATAGGGAACAGTCGTATAGGGAACTTGCTGGCGGCTGCGTGCAGTCATTGTCTTGGCACACGAAATATAAATCATCATAAGCTGTTGCTGTTTTTGTTAAATCTCATTACAAAGATACATTTCTGCAAGGGTTTTTGTTCGGAAAAGACATATATTTGTTGACGATAGATAGGATTGTTTTATTTAATTCTGATAATATATGATGAAATCGTTGAAAATCGGTGGCCTGATAATGGCTCTGATGCTGTTTTTTGTGGGAGCTCATGCTCAAAATAGTGTGGAAAAGGTAAAGATAGGCGATACAATGCCTCAGTTTACATTAAACTCGGATGTATACGGACAAGTGACTCCTTCCGATTTGAAAGGGAAGGTGGTGCTGGTAAGTCTGTTTGCTACTTGGTGCGGACCGTGCCAGAAAGAGCTTGCAGAAGTGCAAAGCACGCTTTATCCGAAATATAAAGATAACGAGAATTTCCGTTTGTTGGTAATTGGACGTGAACATACAGATGCAGACCTGACCAAATACAATGCGCGTAAAAAGTTTACTTTCCCGCTTTATCCTGATCCGAAACGTGAAGTATTCTCGCTGTTTGCCGACCAGAGTATTCCCCGCGCTTATCTGTTTGGTAAGGATGGTAAACTGATTTATACTTCTACCGGGTATACTCCGGAAGAGTTTCAGAAACTGATGGATACTATCGAAGAAGCTTTGAAATAATTTATTTGCCAAGATGCCATGAATGAGATAGAGAAAATGCGTAGCGGCCTGCTTGCCGATTTCAGTGCTCCCGAAGTGCAAGACAGCTTCCGTCATTGTAAGAAACTGTTGGCTAAGTTCCGTACCATGTCGACTTACGACGATGATTATCGTACGGTTTTGGAGGATTTAATACCGGGTATTCCTGAAACATCTGTCATTATGCCTCCTTTCCATTGCGACCATGGGCATGGAATACGGCTGGGCGAACATGTATTTGTGAATGCCGGATGTACTTTTCTGGACGGGGCTTATATTACGATAGGTGACTATACCCTGATTGCCCCTAACGTACAAATATACACTCCGCATCATCCTATCGATTATCGTGAGCGTCGTGCTTCGAAAGAGTATTCATATCCGGTTACGATTGGTAAGGATTGCTGGATAGGTGGAGGAGCCATAATTCTTCCAGGAGTAACTATCGGAGACCGCTGTATCATCGGGGCTGGCAGTGTGGTGACAAAGGATGTTCCATCTGATAGCTTAGCGGTAGGTAATCCGGCAATAGTGAAGAGGAGATTGGATAGCAAAGAATAATAGTACAATCAATAAAAACAGCCATGTCATCACTCAATGGAATTATGAGTCTGATATGGCTGTTTTTTATTTGTCAGTTATAGTGTATATAACTTTTCAGAGCATATTCAATGGCTGCACAACTTAATTTTATTTGTATTCTTGCCAGCTCTTTATCTGGATATCTTCCTGCTTCATCTGGCAGAAGGCTTCGATGAATGCCTTAGCAAGACGTGCATTGGTCATCAACGGAATATTGTGGTCTATTGCACCACGACGGATACGATAACCGTTTGTCAGCTCACGTTTAGAGTGATTTTTCGGAATGTTGACTATCAGGTCAAACTTATGTTCGGCTATCATTTTCATCACGTTGTTTTCTGCATGCGGACGTTCATCTGGCCAGAATACTGGTGTGGTAGGGATTCCGTGTGAATTGAGGAAGGTTGCAGTTCCCGCTGTAGCATAAATGTGATAACCGTTTTTGCTTAACATATGGCTTGCATCCAGTAAATCTACTTTCGATTTGGTTGCTCCCGAAGACAACAGGATAGATTGTTTTGGAATCTTGTATCCGGTTGCTATCAGAGAATTGAGCAATGCTTCGTTGAAATCGTCACCCAAGCATCCCACTTCTCCGGTAGACGACATGTCTACTCCTAGTACAGGGTCGGCATTTTGCAAGCGTGCGAATGAGAATTGAGAAGCCTTAACTCCGATGCGGTCGATATCGAATGCCGATTTGTCCGGACGGGTATACGGTGCATCCAGCATGATACGGGTAGCAGTCTCGATGAAGTTGCGTTTCAGAACCTTGGATACAAACGGGAAGCTACGAGATGCACGCAGGTTACACTCGATTACTTTCACTTCGTTCTTACGTGCCAGGAACTGAATGTTGAATGGTCCGGATATATTAAGTTCTTGGGCAATACGACGGCTTATCTTTTTGATTTGTCGTGCCGTAGAGAAATAGATCTGCTGGGCAGGGAATACAAGTGTAGCATCACCAGAATGTACACCGGCATATTCGATGTGTTCAGAAATGGCGTATTCTACAACTTCACCGTTTTGTGCAACTGCATCGAATTCGATTTCTTTGGTTTCCTGCATGAACTGTGAAACAACTACAGGATATTCTTTCGATACTTCACTTGCCATTTGCAAGAAACGAGTCAGTTCTTCTTCGTCATAACATACATTCATGGCAGCTCCACTCAGTACGTACGATGGACGAACCAATACCGGATAACCGACTTTTGCAACAAATGTCTTAACATCGTCCAGGCTTGTCAATTCCTGCCATGCAGGCTGGTCAATACCCAGCTGGTCGAGCATAGCGGAGAATTTGTTACGGTTTTCGGCACGGTCGATGGAAATCGGAGAAGTTCCCAGGATAGGAACAGACTGGCGATAAAGCTTCATGGCAAGGTTGTTCGGAATTTGTCCTCCTACAGATACAATAACGCCACGAGGCTGTTCCAGATCTATTACATCGAGTACACGTTCGAACGAAAGTTCATCGAAGTATAGACGGTCGCACATATCGTAGTCGGTAGAAACTGTTTCCGGATTATAGTTGATCATGATGGACTTATATCCCAGCTTGCGTGCTGTCTGGATGGCATTGACCGAACACCAGTCGAATTCTACAGATGAACCGATGCGGTAAGCACCAGAGCCAAGTACTACAACTGACTTTTCATTCTTGTAATAGTTTACATCATATCCGTCTGCTCCATACGTCATATAGAGGTAGTTTGTCAGTTCCGGATGTTCGGATGCAACAGTATTGATGCGTTTCACGGCAGGCAGGATGCCTAGTTTTTTACGATATGCACGTACGGCAAGGTTTTCTTTTTCCATGTTGCCGCTGGTTGGTTTCAATACGAAACGTGCGATCTGGAAGTCAGAGAATCCCAGCACTTTTGCTCCTTTCAAGACTTCTGCTGGAAGTTCTTCCAATGAATTGTATGATTGCAGTTTAATTTTGTAATCAACAATGTTTTTTAATTTTCCGATGAACCAAGGATCTATTTTGGTCAGGTCGTAAATACGCTGGATATCATATCCTTCTTCCAAAGCCTGAGCAATGGCGAAGATTCTCAAATCGGTCGGGTTGGCAAGCTCGTCGTCCAGATTGTCGAAACGTGTGTGGTCGTTGCCTACAAAGCCATGCATGCCTTGTCCGATCATGCGAAGTCCTTTCTGGATGATTTCTTCGAATGAGCGTCCGATTGACATGATTTCACCTACAGATTTCATGCTGGAGCCGATGCGGCGTGATACACCGACAAATTTGGTTAAATCCCAACGTGGAATCTTGCAGATTAAATAATCGAGTGAAGGAGCTACGTACGCTGAGTTCGGAGTGCCCATTTCACCGATTTCGTCGAGTGTATATCCCAATGCTATTTTAGCTGCGACGAATGCCAGCGGATATCCTGTAGCTTTTGATGCCAAAGCAGAAGAACGGCTGAGGCGGGCATTTACTTCAATTACACGGTAGTCGTTTGTATCGGCATTGAAAGCATATTGGATGTTACATTCTCCAACAATTCCCAGGTGTCGGATACATTGCTTAGACAAATCCTGCAACATAGTTACCTGATCTTGAGTCAGTGAACAAGTAGGAGCGACTACGATAGATTCGCCTGTATGAATACCCAGCGGGTCGAAGTTTTCCATGCTTGCAACTGTAAAGCAGTGGTCGTTTGCATCACGGATTACTTCAAATTCTATTTCTTTCCATCCCTTCAGCGATTCTTCTACCAATATTTGTGGAGAGAATGTGAAAGCACTTTCTGCTAATTCAATAAATTTAGTTTCGTCCGGGCAAATACCGCTACCCAGTCCGCCCAATGCGTATGCCGAACGGATCATAACCGGATAACCGATTTCGTCTGCAAGCTTTTCGCCGGTCTCTACGTCATAGACTGGATCTTTCGTACCTGGAACGACCGGAACTCCGGCCTCCATCATTGTCTTTCTGGCGTGGGATTTATTTCCCATGCTGTCGATAACATCTGCACTTGGTCCGATAAATGCAATGCCGTGTTCTTCGCACAGACGTACAAAGTCTGAATTCTCAGAGAGGAAACCAAATCCAGGGTGGATCGCATCGGCTCCGATGTTCAGGGCAGCTGTGACAATTTGCTGCATATTCAGGTAATTGTTTCTGGCAGGGCCTTCACCGATACAGATACGCTGGTCGGCGAGCTGTACGTGAAGACTGTCTTTATCTTCTTTGGAATAGACTGCTACGCTGCGGATACCCATATTACGGCAGGCGCGGATAATACGAACAGCAATCTCTCCGCGGTTTGCAATCAATATTTTATGAAACATGGAACTCCTCCTTAGTCGTCAAGCTTCTTTACTTTAAAGAGTGGCTGACCATATTCAACTCTCTGTTCGTTGCTGACAAGAACGGCCTCGATCTCGCAGTCAAAATCACTTTCAATCTCATTCATCAGTTTCATAGCTTCCAGAATACATACAGTCTCGCCGGCTTTTACGCGGTCACCGACTTTTACGAAAGCTTTAGCTTCCGGTGAAGGTGCGGAGTAAAATGTTCCGACGATCGGGGAAGTAATGTATGTTTCTTCTTCCACTTCTCCAGAAGTCTCATCTGCAGTAGCAGCTTCCGGTGCAGCAGTTCCTGCAACCGGCATTCCCATACCTGGTGCAAATGGGACGGCAACGCTTTCGCCTGCGCGTTTACTCATTTTTATTTTAATATCGCCTTCCTGAATGGAAAATTCCTGCAGGGAAGACTCTTCGATAATCTTTACAAGCTTTTCAATTTTATCTAAATTCATGATGTCCTTCCTTTCTTTTTACTGGAATAATTTGCTGATTCGTTTTGCGACCAGACGGCAGTCCAGAACCTCTTTACAAGGCTGGTAGATCTGATGTCTGAATTCGTTCATTTCTTTTGCTTCAAGTGCAAGGAGTTCCTGGGCTTCTTCTACAGTAACTGCCTGGAACTTCACTTTGTGATCTGTCTTTCTCTGAACCAGTTTTGGAATATCTACAGAGATGACTGTAGCAATCTTCGCATATCCGCCGGTAGTCTGTCTGTCCGCCAGCAGAATGATTGGTTTTCCATGGCTAGGTACCTGAACAGAACCGAATGCGATTCCATCAGAGATAATGTCTGTTGTTGACTTTGATGCAATAAATGGTCCTTCCAGACGGCAGCCCATGCGGTCGAACTCACTCGTTACAACATATTCGGAAGATAGAAATGTCTCTTTTCCTGCCGCGGTAAATGCATCGTCCTGTGGTCCCATAATCACGCGCAGTGTAATGTTGTCCTGATCAAACTCGTTGAGATCCAGGCTTCTAGACAGGAAATAAGGCAAGTATCTTCTTTTGGCACGGAAGCTGATATAGTCACCGTCTAAGAGGCGGCGTCCCTTAAATCCTCCAAGTCCACATTTGATGTTGGTAGAGCGGCTTCCCATAACGACCGGGATTTCCAGATAACTGGAAAATGCGATGTAGCCGCGGCTTCCGGTACGGCAGCCACGAAATGAGAGAATATCTCCACGGTGCATATAGAGCGCCGTATACATTTTCACAGGCTTTCCGTTGACCTGTGGCTGAAAATCACCTCCCGTGATAGCGATTATCGTCTCGGAAGTAAATTCCAGTGTTGGTCCAAGAAGAGTGAATTCGAGAACTGCTTCATTTTCCGGATTATCCAGAAGAAGATTGGCAATTTTGAAGGAGCGGCGGTCCATAACACCAGATACGCCGAACCCCTGGCTCTGATAGCCCGGGCGCCCACTGTCCTGTACAGTTGTAAGCATTCCGCCTTTTAAAATGCGAATTCCCATATTACACTCCTTTCTGGCGAATCACACACTCGTAAGTTCCCTGATTCACCTGTTCTTTAATCTCAAGAAAATCTTTTTCTGTGACCGGTACAAAATGAATATAATCACCGGCTTCGAAAAGGATTGGAATCTCGCGGTTTGGATCGTAAGTCTTTACCGGAGTCAGCCCCAGAAGCTGCCAGCCTCCAGGGGAGTCGAGCGGATAGATTCCCGTCTGGGAACCGCCGATGCCGACGCTTCCTGCCGGAATCTTAATACGCGGATTTGCAAGTCTTGGTGTGTGGATCCGTTCGTCCAGTCCCCCAAGATAAGAAAATCCAGGAAGGAATCCGAGCATGTAGATCAGATAGTCTTCACTGCTGTGGATATCAATTACTTCCTGAGTAGAAAGATTGGCATGCATTGCGATATTTTCCAGGTCAGGTCCATATTCGCCACCGTAGCAGACCGGAATATCAAAGATCCGTGATGGAGCAGTTTCCTGGCTGACCTCAAGTTTTAACAGCTTTTCCAGACGCTCTTTTAATGCGCCGTAATTTACAACTCTTGGATCGTAGTTGATCAGAAGACTTGTAAATGCAGGAATCATATCTTTGACTCCTTCAACATGCTGGGCCTTCATCAGATGGACGAAGGCCGTAATTTTTGCATTGATCTCCGGGGAGATCTCCTGTCCGAATTCAATCAGGACAGAAGAGTCACCGGCTGTGTGGATTTTAATTTCTTCCATAAAAAACATCTCCTTATCCGAACAGTGCGCTCAGCTTTCCAAGGGAAGTGATTCCAAGGTATGCAGAGATTACAACTACAATAATTCCAAGGATCAGAAGCACGATCGGGTGTTTGTAGTTCTCACCCATGATAGACTTCTTCTGAGATGCAATCAGACATACTCCCAATGTAATAGGAAGGATCAGTCCGTTGAGGGCACCTGCTAATACGAGCAGAGTTGCAGGCTGTCCGATGAGAGCCATAACAACGGTGCTAAGAGCGATAAATCCAACGATGAACCATTTTTCATTGTTGGCAATTGTCTTGCTGAAAGTTTTCAGGAAAGATACAGATGTGTAGGCGCATCCGATGATAGATGTAACAGCCGCACACAAAAGTACCAGTCCGAAGAAACGGTATCCGATCTGACCTGCACCCTGTAAAAATGCGTCGGCAGCCGGGTTGCTTGCATCAAGAGTTGTAGCCGGGGAAGTTGAAGTCTCAACAACAACGCCTAAGATTGCAAGGAACAGCAAGATACGAACAATCGTTGCAATTCCGATTCCCATAACAGAACTCTTGTTGATCTCTTTTAAATTCTCTTCTTTTGTAATACCGGCATCGATCAGACGATGTGCACCGGCAAATGTGATGTATCCGCCAACAGTTCCGCCAAGAAGTGTCAGAATTGCAGGGAAGATACTGTCCATAGGAGCAGTTGGTACAAATGTTTCCTTTACAGCCATTCCTACTGGTGGTTTTACAATCAGGATGACAACAAAAATAACGACGATCATGATACCACCAAGAATTTTTGTCAGTGTGTCCATGGCATCTAATGCATTTTTGTAAAGGAATACACAGATTGCGATTGCTCCTGCGAGGAAGCAGCCATATGTAGTCGGGATACCAAGCAAGCTGTTGAATCCGAGGGCACCGCCGCCAACGTTACCAATGTTGAATACAAGTCCGCCGGCTACAACGAGGAAGGCGATCACATATCCAAGACCTGGCAGAACTTTGTTAGCAACATCCTGGCCACGCATACCGGATACGCATAAGACTCTCCATACGTTAAGCTGAACGATTGCTGCTAAAATAACTGATACTAAGATTACGAAGCCAAAGCTTCCTTTGAGGTTTCCTGTGAACTGTCCTGTCTGTGTAAGGAATCCAGGACCAATTGCAGAGGTTGCCATAAGAAATGCTGCACCAATGAGAGCACTGGCACTTTTTTTGTTTGTGTTTTTCTCCATAACTACTCTTCCTTTCGATAAATTCTAATTTTTTGATACCATACGAATTGCTGCGTGCTGTACACTCTCGCAATTCTATCAGATATTCGCATATCGCGCAGCTTACGCCACGCTTCTAGGCTCATATCTGGGCATGTCATGAAATCTAACTTTCATTTTTGTGCAAGCACAAAATGAAAATAGATTTATGACACTGGTATCTATATAGTATACAATTATACAGAAACTCGGGGGAATACGCAAATAAAAAACAGAAAGTTTAGAAAAACTTTCTGTTTCTAACTACATTTTAACGGACTTCGATGCCATTTACCTCAAGATGGTCGTCAATCGCGATGACAAGACAACGTCTTCCATCGATTTCACGGGTCTCTACGAGGTCGGATCTTTCCGGATTAACTTTTACTACAATATCAGGTGTCTCAATCTGGAAAGTTTTGACACTGGCAATGTTGGAAGCAAGGAGAGTATTTTTCTCACCGACAGCTTCCTCAAAATTCTTATCGAAATGTTCCATTTTTTCTTCCGGGACTCCACTTCGCTCTAACAGGTGTTTCACGTCTGGACGGGACAGCTCCAGTGGGTCAGGAGATTCCTTGGCTTCTTCCATAAGTTCATTCAGATTGTCGTGGATATTGCGGACGGTGTCATAGTCACAATCCTCACCGAGTGTATCACTGACAAGAGACTGGAACGTTGTCTTTTGATCCTTTGCAGTAAGCGGTGTAATATTGCCAAGTACATTTGCAATAAAGTCAGGCTGGAGATCTTCTGGTTTCTTGGAGTAGTACAGGACGTGATGAACGTCACTTGCACGATCCTGGAAAGCCGGGAAGAGAAAACCGGTCGCAGGCATCTCCACGAACCAGTCACGGATACGGTCTTCAATATTGTTCTTTTCGGCGTTATATGTAAGTCCGGCTTTCGTCAATTTTACCGGGCAGATACTGCACATGATATGTTCATATACGGTATCGGAAGCGTCAAACATTTCCATATTATCGGAAGATTTCCCTGGCACATCGTATGCAGCATGAATCAATATAATATAGTAGTTTTCCGCGAATTCGTAGTTCTCAATAACCTTGTCGTAGAATTCTTCCAAAAGCAGATCATCAGTAAGTTTCGTATCGCGCAGCCTTAAAAGGAGCTCCTGCGCGCCGCCTTCCAGCTCCTGGTCCAGCGGGAATTCCATAGTCATCAGGTTCTTGCCAACAGTTCCGGATAATGTATGCCTGAAAATGTCAAAATACTTGAAAGCTTCTTCCTCCGGCATGGAAAGAAAAGCTTTTTTCATCTCCATTTTTTTCTCTTTTTCATGATCCACATAACAGCCGCAGATACGGGTAATTGTGCAGTTTTCCGGGGTAAACTGCTTGCGGATCTCCAAAACTTCTTTTTTATTCATAAATCAGATACACTCCCTTACGATAATGTTACATAAAAGATAGTATAGAGAGTTTTTGGGGGAAAATCAATGGGTTTTGGAAGAGGAGAAAAGTCGGATTTAAGAAAAATGTTCTTGACAAAGCTTTTTTTGTTATGTATACTTTGAAGGTCAAAATAATTGAAACTCAAATAAATTGAAGTTCAAAGAAAAACTTCAGAAAGGAAAGATATGAGTGCAAGATTTTGTGGAACAGGCTCCTGTGTCCCGGATTATGTTATGGATAATGATGGGGTTGCAGAGCTTGTAGAGACAAGTGATTCATGGATCAGAGAACGGACCGGAATTGCGAGACGCCATATTGCAGTGAAAGAGACGACCGTGTCCATGGCGAATGAAGCTGCAAAACGAGCTCTTGATAATGCAGGAGTTTTGCCAGAAGAACTGGATCTGATTCTGATGTCCACGATTTCTTCGGATGTCATTATTCCATGTGGCGCATGCGAAGTGCAAAAGGCCATTGGTGCAGACAAAGCAGTCTGTTTTGATTTGAATGGAGCATGTACCGGGTTTGTACTGGCATACAATACAGCATTGGCATACATAGAAAGTGGGATTTATCAGACAGTTCTGATCGTAGGAAGTGAATCGCTGTCCAGGCTGACGAACTGGAAGGACCGTGGGACGTGTATTCTTTTCGGAGACGGCGCCGGTGCAGCAGTAATAAAAAAAGATGAAAGAGCCAGTTATATTCCGGCGGCACATTCTGACGGGACTCGAGGAGAGGCGCTTTTGTGTTACAGTAAGCGAGAGGAGAATGGACTTCCTTTTCAGAAAAATGATGAGATTGGCGGGAAACATTTGAACAGTGAAGACTATCTCATGCAGATGGACGGTCAGGGAGTATTCCGGTTTGCAATTAAGCAGGTACCGGAAGTCATTCAGGAAGTGCTGGAAAAAAATGAAGTAAAACCAGAAGAAATCGATTGGTACATTTTACATCAGGCGAACCGGAGAATTCTGGAAGCCGTAGCAAAACGCATGGGCGAACCGGTCGAAAAATTCCCAATGAACATGGAAGAGTATGGAAATACATCTTCCGCAAGTATTCCGATTCTGTTAGATGAAATGAATAGAGACGGAAGATTAAAACGAGGACAGAAAATCGTGCTGGCAGGATTCGGGGCAGGCCTGACCTGGGGCGCAACAATTATTGAATGGTAAAAGGAGAAAAAAATTATGTTAGAGCAGATTAGAGAGATTATCGCAGAGAATTTAGCAATTGATGTGGAGAAGGTTACAGAGAGTGCAGATTTCAAAGAGGATTTAGACGCAGATTCTTTAGACCTCTTCGAGATGGTAACAGCATTAGAAGATGAATATGAGATCGAAATTCCGGAAGAAGACCTTCCGACACTCAAAACAGTCGGCGACGTAGTGAAGTATGTGGAAAATCACCAGAAATAGTTGAACCTACATTTTAATTAAAAGAGAAATAGTAGATAAAACGAGAACGAGTAGGTTGTTAACAGACTAATTTTGCATATCCATAATTTGAGAAGAAGGTACTCTGGAGCGGCCGGTACTTAGGCGGTGTTCTTTAGCGCCTTATGTACCGCTGCCAGCGGAAGGTAGCGAGAGCGTGCCTTCGATAAATTATGGATAGGAAAAAGGGTGCTGGGAACAAGATAGGAGTAATTATGCAGACAGAAATAACAAGACTTCTCGGAATAAAATACCCGATCATCCAAGGCGGTATGGCATGGGTAGCTGAGCATCATCTGGCGGCTGCTGTTTCAGAAGCAGGTGGTCTTGGACTTATTGGTGCCGCCAGTGCTCCGGCAGAGTGGGTGCGCGAGCAGATACGGGCAGCACGCAAGCTGACGGACAAACCATTTGGTGTGAATATTATGCTTATGAGCCCTTATGCGGCTGATGTTGCGAAAGTAATTGTGGAAGAAGGTGTCCAGGTCGTGACGACTGGAGCCGGAAGTCCGGGAAAATATATGGAAATGTGGAAGGAAGCAGGAGTGAAAGTAATTCCTGTTGTTGCTTCTGTGGCTCTTGCGAAACGTATGGAGCGGGCAGGAGCAGATGCAATTGTTGCAGAAGGCTGCGAGTCTGGCGGACATGTCGGAGAGAGCACGACTATGACACTTGTACCACAGGTCGTTGATGCAGTCGATATTCCGGTTATTGCCGCAGGTGGAATCGGAGACGGAAGAGGAATTGCAGCAGCATTTATGCTGGGAGCAAAGGCTGTACAGATGGGAACTGCATTTGTTGTCACAGAAGAGGCACAGGTGCACCAGAATTACAAGGATAAGATTTTAAAGGCAAGTGACATTGATACAAGAGTCACAGGACGTACAACAGGACACCCGGTACGGGCACTTCGCAATGAGATGACAAAAAAATACTTGAAGATGGAACAGGAAGGTGCTCCATTTGAAGAGTTGGAACTTATGACTCTTGGAGGTCTTAGAAAAGCTGTCGTAGACGGTGATGTGAAGACTGGAAGTGTCATGTCAGGCCAGATCGCGGGATTGGTAAATGAGCAGATGAGCTGTCAGGCATTGATCCAAAAACTGGTCAGAGAAACAGACGCTTTGATAGGCACTCTGAATCTGTATGAAACCGAAGTGTAGTAATTGGAGGATAAGAAATATATGAGTAAGATTGCATTTATCTATCCGGGACAAGGGGCGCAGAAATGTGGCATGGGTGCAGATTTTTACGAAAACAGCGCCAGTGTCAGAAAGCTCTTTGATGAAGCAGGCGAACAGCTGGGGCTGGATATGAAAGCATTGTGTTTTGAGGAAAATAATCTCTTAGACCAGACAGAATATACACAGGCGGCTATGGTAACAACATGCCTTGCTATGACAGAAGTTCTGATGGAACGTGGAGTAAAACCAGATATTACAGCGGGACTGAGCCTTGGCGAATACGCAGCCATCTCTGTGGCCGGCGGGCTGGAGCCGATCGATGCGATCCGCCTTGTGAGAAAACGTGGAATTTTGATGCAGCATACAGTTCCGGCAGGAGAAGGCGCTATGTGCGCGATTCTTGGATTAGATGCAGAGAAAATCGAAGCAGTGACAGCAGAGATTGAAGGTGTGTCTGTAGCGAACTATAACTGTCCGGGTCAGATTGTTATTACAGGAAAAACAAAAGCAGTTGAAAAAGCGGCAGAACATTTGAAAGAGGCGGGTGCAAAACGTACCGTAATGTTAAATGTTAGTGGTCCGTTTCATTCTACGCTCTTACTCCCGGCGGCAAAGGAACTGGAAATGGAGCTAGATAAGACAGAATTTCATGAGCTTATGATCCCTTATATTACAAATGTGACGGCAGAAGCAGTTACGGATGTTCGTAAGAGTCCGGGATTACTTGTGACACAGCTTACATCGTCCGTTCGCTGGCAACAGAGCATGGAGAAAATGATCGCAGACGGAGTTGATACATTTATCGAAATCGGGCCGGGCAAGACTTTGGCAGGATTTATGAAAAAGATTGACCGAAGTGTCAAGGTCTGTAATGTAGCAACATGGGAAGATCTGGAAAAGATCATATAGAAACAAGGCGAAAATGACAGGAGTTATAAATAAAATGGAAAAAAAGGTAGCAGTTGTGACAGGAGCTTCCCGTGGAATTGGTGCGGCAATCGCAAGAGAGCTGGCAGCAGCGGGCATGTATGTTGTGATCAATTACTGTGGCAGCGAGGAAAAAGCACAGGAATTAAAGACAGAAATTGAGCAAAATGGAGGAGAAGCTTCTATATATAAATGTGATGTTTCTGACAACGTGGCATGTAAAGAATTTATTGGAAATGTGATCGCAGAATACGGACATCTGGATGTGCTGGTGAATAATGCAGGTATTACAAGAGATGGTCTGTTGATGCGGATGTCAGAAGAAGATTTTGACGCTGTGTTAGATACGAATTTAAAAGGTGCATTTCATACGATCCAGGCAGTATCCAGACAGATGTTAAAGCAAAGAAGCGGGCGCATCGTGAATATTTCATCTGTAGTTGGTGTGTCTGGAAATGCAGGACAGGCCAATTATGCAGCTTCTAAGGCCGGAATCATCGGACTTACAAAAGCTGTGGCAAAAGAGCTTGGCTCCAGAGGAATTACTGTGAATGCAGTAGCTCCTGGATTTATTGATACAGATATGACGCAGAGCCTGCCGGAAAAGGTTGTAGAGGCTACGCTTGCCCAGATTCCTCTTGGAAAATTTGGAGAGCCTGAGCAGGTGGCAAAAGCAGTTGCATTTCTCGCATCGGAAGATGCTTCTTATATTACCGGACAAGTGCTGCACGTAGACGGCGGCATGGTAATGTAGAAAGTGATGCAGGGGAAGGAGTACAAAAAAGATGGCAAATAATAAAGTCTTAAAAAGAAGAGTGGTCGTGACCGGACTTGGTGCAATTACTCCAATTGGAAATAGTGTAGCTGAATTTTGGGACGGAATCCGCAAAGGTAAGGTTGGAATTGGTGAGATCACAAAGTTCGACACTACAGATTATAAAGTAAAACTGGCAGCAGAAGTCAAAGACTTTGTGCCGGGAGATCATATGGATAAAAAAGCAGCCAGACGTATGGAAGCATTTTCTCAATATGCGGTTGCAGCAGCCAGAGAAGCTTATGAAGATTCTGGACTGGAGATTGAAAAAGAAGACCCATTTCGCGCTGGTGTGATGATTGGTTCCGGAATTGGAAGTCTTCAGGTAGCAGAGCAGAGCTATGAAAAAATTCTGACCAAGGGACCGGCAAGAGTGAATCCGCTTATGGTGCCTTTGATGATTTCCAATATGGCAGCGGGAAATGTATCAATTCAGTTAGGATTCCGTGGAAAATGCAGCAATGTCGTAACTGCCTGCGCCACAGGAACGAACTGTATTGGTGATGCATTCCGTACAATCCAGTATGGTGACGCAGATATGATGCTTGCAGGAGGAACCGAAGGCTGTGTATGCCCACTTGGTATTGCCGGATTTACAGCACTGACAGCACTTTCTGCTTCTACCGATCCACTTCGTGCCTCCATTCCATTTGATAAAGACCGGGATGGATTCGTACTTGGCGAAGGTGCGGGAGTTGTAATGCTGGAAGAGCTGGAGCATGCAAAAGCGCGTGGGGCAAAGATTTACGCAGAAGTGACCGGTTACGGATGTACAGGGGATGCCTATCATATTACTTCTCCGGCAGAAGACGGAAGCGGTGCAGCGAAGGCAATGGAGCTTGCCATGGAAGAGGCCCAGATTACACCGGCACAGGTAGATTACATCAATGCCCATGGAACAAGTACCCATCACAATGACCTGTTCGAGACACGCGCCATTAAGAAAGCATTTGGCGAGGCAGCGAAAGACGTGGTGATCAACTCTACGAAATCCATGATCGGTCACTTGCTTGGAGCAGCAGGCGGAGTAGAATTTATTACTTGTGTCAAAAGCATGGAAGATGGATTTATCCATCAGACGGTCGGAACAAAAGAGGCCGATGAAGAATGTGACTTAAATTATGCAATTGGAAGTCCGGTAGAGAAAGAAATCAAGGCAGCCATGAGCAATTCACTTGGATTTGGCGGACACAATGCAACAATTTTAATTCAGAAGTATGAAGCGTAAGGGGGAACCTGGAAATGGACGTAGAACAGTTGATGAAACTGATTGATAAAGTCTCTGAGTCAGACCTGACTGGATTTAAATATGAAGAAAATGGTATAAAATTGCAGCTGAATAAGAAAGAGAACCTGGTGATGGGAACGACTGCGGCAGTGCAGGCTGTTACACCGGAAGCTGTGAAAGTTACAGGTGCTTCTTCTAAAGCAGCCGCAGATTTAGAAGAAGGCGTACAGAAACAGACTGGGACATCTGAGGCGGATCCTGTTGGAAATGTAGTCAAAGCTCCGCTTGTGGGAACATTTTACGCGGCTCCGGCAGAGGATGCAGAGCCATTTATTCAGGTTGGCGATTCCGTGAAAAAAGGTCAGTCGGTTGCAATTATTGAGGCCATGAAGCTGATGAATGAAATCGAGAGTGATTTTGATGGAATAGTCACGGAGATTCTTGTAAAGAATGGCCAGGCAGTAGAGTACGGCCAGCCATTATTCAGAATTGCGTAGGAGGTTATCATGAAACATTTGGATATTAAACAGATTCAGGAAATCATACCTCACAGACATCCGTTTCTGTTATTGGATTATGTAGAAGATTACGAGCCGGGTGAGTATGCAGTGGCGTACAAATGTGTTTCCTACCGGGAAGAGTTCTTTGCCGGACATTTTCCACAGGAGCCGGTCATGCCGGGTGTGCTGATCGTGGAAGCGCTGGCACAGGCAGGTGCGGTAGCGATTTTAAGTGAGCCGGAGAATCAGGGAAAAGTCGCATATTTTGGCGGAATTGATAAATGCAAATTCAAAGGAAAGGTCGTGCCGGGGGACAAGCTTCGTCTGGAAACAAGAATTATCCGGAAAAAAGGACCGATTGGTGTCGGAGAGGCTGTCGCTACAGTGGACGGTAAAAAAGTAGTCAGCGCGGTACTGACATTTGCAGTAGGGTAGGTGATCTGTGTGATTAAGAAGATTTTGATTGCGAACCGTGGTGAGATTGCAGTTCGGATTATCCGTGCGTGCCGGGAAATGGGAATTGAGACGGTTGCAGTATATTCAGAGGCAGACACAGAAGCCCTTCATACAAAGCTTGCAGATGAAGCGGTCTGTATCGGACCGGCACCGTCATCTCAGAGTTATTTAAGTATGGAGAATATTATCAGTGCAACGGTGGTGAGTGGGGCAGACGCCATTCACCCGGGTTTTGGCTTTTTGTCAGAGAACAGTAAATTTGCAGAACTGTGTGAGCAGTGCGGAATTACCTTTATCGGACCGCCGGCAAATGTCATTGCAAAGCTTGGCAATAAACAGGAAGCAAGAAATACGATGGAAGCAGCAGGTGTTCCGGTCATCCCAGGAAGTAAGGAGCCAGTCTGTGAGGTGCATACCGGACTTTTGCTTGCACGGGAAATCGGTTACCCGGTTATTATAAAAGCTGCCCTCGGCGGAGGTGGAAAAGGCATGCGTGTCTCCCGCTCTAAAGATGATTTTGAATTCAACTTCAACATGGCTCAAAGAGAGTCTGCCAACGCATTTGGCGATGACACCATGTACATTGAAAAATATATTGAAAACCCACGCCATGTAGAGATCCAGATCATGGCTGATACTCATGGAAATGTAGTGGCTCTCGGCGAACGTGACTGTTCTGTACAGCGCAACCACCAGAAGTTGATTGAAGAATCTCCTTCTCCGGCTATCACAGCCAATACCCGCGCTTCCATGAACCACGATGCCGTTCTTGCCGCAAAAGCTGTTGGTTACACAAATGCCGGAACGATTGAGTTCATTCTTGACCAAAGCGGAACTTACTACTTCATGGAAATGAATACCCGTATTCAAGTCGAGCACGGTGTCACAGAAATGGTTACAGGCACAGACCTGATTATTGAACAGATCCGTGTTGCCATGGGCGAGCCGCTTAGCTTCACTCAGGAAGAGGTCACACCACGCGGACATGCCATTGAGTGCCGTATCAACGCTGAAATTCCGGAGAAAAACTTTATGCCAAGTCCTGGTGTGGTAAAACATTTGCACCTTCCTTCTGGAAATGGTGTGCGTGTTGATACCGGTCTTTACACTGGCTACCGCATTCCTTCCGAGTATGACTCCATGATCGCGAAAGTTATCGTTCATGCACCGGACAGAGATGCTGCAATCCAGAAAATGCGGTCTGCGCTGGACGAGATGGTGATCCTGGGCGTTGAGACAAATCTGGACTTCCAGTACCGGATCATGAAAAATCCTGAATTCTGTGAAGGAAATGCAGATACTGGATTTATTGAGCGGTTGTTAAAAATTGATTAATTATCTTGCTGAAATAATTTTCAAACAATAACACTAAGAGCAGAAGCATTACCCCAGCCTCCGTTATGCAAAACATTCCGATGAGCCTTATGCTTCTTGCTCTTTTTTCGTGTTGAAAATCCATGTTTTACATATCTCATATGCAATTTTTATGTTATTATATATGTAATTAGTCAATGTTTGACCCCACCCCAATATGAGTCTAAAAGTGGGATGACAATCCCACGATATGCGAATAATTGGGAAGATTGTGGGAGTGCAAAGCACGGAACAATCCGTAGGCATCATAATTGGGGCTTTTGACCCCAATATCATTTTATAAAAGAAGGGCAGGTTATGTTATTATGTACAAAGTTGATTTAAATAGTGATTTAGGTGAGAGTTTTGGCCGTTATACGATTGGAAATGATGACAAGATTATTCCACTGATTTCTTCTGCGAATATTGCATGTGGTTTTCATGCATCTGATCCGGTTGTGATGACAACTGCGATTGAGCAAACGAAGGAGGCCGGGATTCAGATTGGTGCGCATCCGGGATTTCCGGATCTGATGGGATTTGGACGTAGAAATCTGGCCGTTTCTCCGGCAGAAGCAAAAGCGTATACTCTGTATCAGATCAGCGCTCTTGGAGGTATGTGCAAAGCCCATAATATGCGCCTGCAGCACGTAAAACCACATGGAGCCCTCTATAATATGGCTGCAAAAGATTATGAGCTTTCTAAGGCTATCTGTGAGGCTATTAAGTCCTATGATCCGGAAATCATCGTAATGGGACTCTCTGGCAGTGAAATGATCCGTGCAGCAAAAGATCTGGGGCTTAAAGCAGCCAGCGAAGTATTTGCAGACCGCGCTTATGAAGAAGACGGAACACTTGTGAACCGCCGCAAAGAAGGTGCAGTCATCAAAGACGAGAACGAAGCAATTGCCCGCGTGATCCGCATGGTAAAAGAGCAGAAAGTTACAACAATCACCGGAAAAGATATTTCCATTCAGGCTGATTCCGTATGCGTTCACGGTGATGGCGAAAAAGCTCTTCTTTTCGTTGAGAAAATCCGAAAAGCTATGGCAGAAGAAGGTATTACGATCAGCCCATTAAAAGACATTTGTAATTAACTTTCCTTCCACCGAAAGAACAACAACAATTTTTCAAAAAAATTCAAAAAAGTGTTTGCATTTTCCGTCAACCTATGATATCATATCTTTTGTCGAGCGGAGATGGCGGAATGGCAGACGCGCTAGATTCAGGTTCTAGTGGGAGCAATCCTGTGAG
>ENA-OPDD01000932-OPDD01000932.1-human-gut-metagenome-genome-assembly--contig:-NODE-932-length-20983-cov-2.163322_pt1 | contig 20983 bp, 23 predicted proteins | sample MGYA00241574_ERZ501499 | MGnify/ENA primary metagenome ERZ501499 (study PRJEB25962, sample SAMEA2042576) | human gut metagenome | biome: human gut; feature: human-associated habitat; material: faeces...
TGGCCGATGCCACAGATGTATGCCAGATTGAAGAGCTTGTACGCCTCGGCGAACTGACAAAACGTGCATGGGCACATAATGTACAGGTCATGGTCGAAGGTCCTGGACATGTACCACTTGACCAGGTCGCAGCCAATATGAAAGTTCAGCAAAGCATCTGTATGGGCGCTCCATTCTACACACTTGGACCACTCGTCACAGATATTGCTCCTGGATATGACCATATTACTGCTGCCATTGGAGGCGCAGTTGCTGCCATGAACGGTGCTGCTTTCCTTTGCTACGTAACACCTGCCGAGCATCTGGCACTGCCAAATGTAGACGATGTAAAACAAGGCATCATCGCTTCTAAGATTGCCGCCCACGCCGCTGACATTGCCAAAGGTATCCCTGGTGCAAGAGATATTGATGATAAAATGGCTGATGCACGCCAGAAACTGGACTGGGAAGCACAGTACGCCTGTGCTCTTGACCCAGATACTGCAAGAGCGATCCGCGACAGCCGTCGTCCGGAGGATGACCACAGTGATACATGCAGTATGTGTGGTAAATTCTGTGCCGTACGAAGCATGAACAAAGCACTTGCCGGCGAATACATCGATATTTTATAATTCACCTGCCACTTATAGCAGGAATCTTCTCAGGAGATAGAATACATAAAAAAAAGGAATACATAGAAAAAGCTTCCAGATACAAATACATTTCATCTGGAAGCTTTTTCTCTAAAAGCCGTTTTATTTATTTTCCTTTTTCCATCTCTTATGAATGTCATTCAGATACTTTTTATTGTACGCAGCCCATTCGTACTGTGACATATACTCCCCTTTATATGCATTCATAAACTCTGCATCTTTTTTATTGAATTTGTAATAGTCACAGTCGATCATCTCCGGAACAATGGCAATATTATTGTAGCTTTTCTCTATTACATCTTCTGCTTCCAGCTCCTTCAACGTCTGTTGCAGTGATGACAAAATCTTCTGAATATACCACTGTTGTTTTTTATCATAGGGTTCATTTTCAAATAAAACTGCTGCCAGTTCCTTCACTGAGCAGGAAGAACCGTTGCGATCCACCAAATATGCCATTACCTCTTTCGCCTTCGATCTGCTGAAATGTGCCGGCTTTCCAGTTCTGTCATATACTTCAAAATTGCCAAAGCACTGAATTTTCAATCTTGGTTCATTTTCAGCCGGCAATGGATAGCGAAGATCTTCCGTCTCTTTTCTGACTTTCCCAGCCGTTACTGGTTTTTCAATATAACCGCTGGCATGTATTGCCATTGCGTCTTTTGTGTACTCATCATATCCTGTAACAAAGATAATATTAATGTCCGGAATAATTTCTTTTAACTGTTTTGCCACATCGATGCCGCTCACACCACGCATACAGATATCTAAAAATGCGATTTTACATCTCGTCTCCTTTGCAAACTCCAGTAATCTGGACGGTTTGCTAAACGGGTAAATATTTGCTTTCGGGCATACCTCCCGGACAGCTTCGCACGTCATCTCCAATGCCAATGGTTCATCATCCGCTATTATAATGTTCATGATTGTCCCCCTTTCGGTAAATTAATTCGTATTTTAGTTCCTTTTCCCTTCTCACTGTAAATATCTACAGTTCCATTGCACATCTTTTGAAACCGGATTCTTGCGTTACGGACTCCTATGTGCTGTCTTCCATCACTTTGCTCTTCCATCTTTGATATATCAAACCCGACTCCGTCATCTATGACGCAAAGTTCAATCTGTTCTTCATTCTCTCTTGTCGTAATTCGAACAGTTCCCCCATCTTCTTTCTGTCCAACTCCCCAGTTTATTGCATTCTCAACAAAAGGCTGCACAGATAACATTGGTACTTTAAAATCAGTTTTCTGCAGATCATATTCTACATGCAGATCATCTCCAAATCGAAGCTGTTCCAGATATAAATATATTTTAACATATTTTAGTTCTTCTTCAAATGGAATTGATTCTTTTTTGTCAATTGCGTTTATATGATTGCGCCAGTAATCCGCAAAATTGATGATTGCCTTCTTCGCTTCTTTTGGATCTTTGCTGCAAAGCTGCGCCAGTGCTGTCAGCGAATTATATAGGAAATGTGGCTGAATCTGGGCAATCATCATCTGCATCTGATTCATGGACAATTCATGTTCCTGCTGTATCAGAATCTTTTCCTGTTCCACGATCCGATCATACTGTGCCATATGGACACTAATGCAAATATAGATCAGCACCAGCGTTGTCGCCAGATTAAATGTGGTTGATTTCCAAAGCATTTGTGCCGGAATCGATGCAATCGGTATCAATCCGTACATAAGAAGGCTTAACACATCATGTCTGACAAGCGCTTTCCTGTGTTTTAACAAAATCACAATGTTTCCACACATCACAATAATACAATAAAACTGACACAGCCAATAAATCGAACCTTGTGTATAATTCCCCTGTGTGTCCAGATAATAAAACTTCCCACTGATATCACTGGTGATCCATAATATGATTGCAATCACTGTTGACAGCATGACGAGATACACGTAAGTATTTCCAATCTTCTCGTGTTGATAGATTGTCTCTTTTACATAATAGGTATAGACCATACATTCCAGAGAGAGACAGGTAAAAGTCAGATTCAACATAAATAGAAGCCACACTTCATTCTTTCCGAAATCCATAGCGGTCCAGCTCAGTACATCTGCCGTAAGTACGATCATGTGAATCACAAGCCAGATGATCAGAATATAATCTAATGTATTCCTCTTTGCTTCCTTCGATGTAACATGTTTGATTCCACGTTGCATTTTAATCTTTGCAATACATGCAAACAGCAATACGAATGTAACTAATGCTGCGAAACTTTCCAAAGCGGTATTGGCAAAAGCTATTTCACCCGACATAAAAATTCCTCCATTTTTATTATCCGTATAATTATTATGTATCATTTGACATTTTGTAAAAAGAAAAGGATCCTTCTTTCTCGAAGAACCCTTATATGCACATCTATATAAAAAAGAAGCTGGAAATCGGACTTGAACCGACGACCCCTTCATTACGAGTGAAGTGCTCTACCAACTGAGCTATTCCAGCAAATGTTGTGATTGACGTACGACAACCACAACTACTATTATATCGAATCTTCTCAGATTTGCAAGAACTTTTTTAGTTTCTGAAGCATTTTTTACTTCTTGCTTCTTATCAGTTCTCTTTTCCCATCTGGACAGTCAGATGCGGATATGCCATCTCAATCTCATTCTCATCCAGTTTCAGTTTGATTTCTTCCAGAATCCTCCATCTTGCATTCCAGTAATCTTCATTCTTCACCCATGCACGGGCACCAATGACTACCGAACTTTCTGCAAGTTCATGGACAAATACCAGAATTTCTTCATTCTTGATGGTCGCATCGTCCTGTCTGATAATCTCCTCAATGACCGCCTTTGCTTTTCGCAAGTCCGCTTCATAAGCAATATCTACTTTCAGATTCAGCTTTCTCTCCGCCTTAGCCGTTGCATTCGTCAGACTGTTGTTGGTCAGCATTCCATTTGGAATCACAATCGTTTTATTATCAACGGTCGATAACTTTGTATAAAAAATCTGAATTTCCTTTACCGTCCCTTCGTTGTGGTTTGTATCCTCAATAATATAATCTCCCACTTCAAATGGTTTCAGAAGCAGAATCAATACTCCGCCTGCAAAATTAGAAAGGCTTCCCTGCAGAGCAAGACCGATTGCTACACCGCCAGAAGCAATAATCGCTGCCACTGAAGTTGTATCAACTCCTAATTTTGCTGCAATCATAAAAATCAACAGAAAATATAAAGAAAATTTCAAAACAGAGTCTACGAACTGCTCTACTCCTTTGTCTGCACTGGACCTTGCCAGCGATTTTCTCACAATTTTCCGTATAAATTGGATCAGAACACGCCCGATCATAAATACTGCAATTGCGATCAGCACTTTCACTCCAAATCCGATCAGGTCTGAAAGATGCTCCTGCAGATACTGCGTTGCCTGATTCACCTCATTCACTGCATCCTGCGTTGCATCTGTCACTCCTTTTGTCGCATCTGCCACCCCTTGTGACACATCCCCTGAATCTACTTTTAAGGATGTCCCCTGTGTTGTTGCCAATTTTAACAACATGCTATTCATATTATTGTCTCCTGCTTTACTTTCTAGTTTACATTTTCATATCCAGTCTCTCTATTTCTTCAGGGCAAGAAATGCACTCAATGTTCCGCGTTCATTTCCTGTTGTTCTGTGTGAGAACAAAATATCCGGGTTGCAGTGTGTACATACATTGGTCACTGCAATATGCTCCGGAAGAATTCCTGATTCTAAAAAAACAGACTCATTTGCCTTCCATAAATTCAACTGATATTTTCCATTTTCTTTCTGATAAAAAATTTCAGGCCAGAGATTTTCGTCATAATTCTCACGGAATTTTTTAATAACATCTTCACTGACTTCATAACAATCCTGACAGATAGACGGTCCTACCGCTCCTAAAATATCTGCCGGATCACAACCAAACTCTTCCTCCATCTTTTCCACAGTTACTTTTCCAATCTTTCCAACTGTTCCTCTCCATCCAGAATGGCTCAGTCCAATGACTTTCTTCACCGGATCCACAAAATAAAGTGGTACACAATCTGCATAAGAAGTTACAAGACAGATTCCAGGCACGTCCGTAATCATTCCGTCTGTCTCAGGAAAGGACTGTCCCCTCTCCCTGGCGTACACGCGCTTTACATTCGTCGTATGTGTCTGCTGCGTGTAAGTAAAATCTGCCACTTCTACGCCGATTGCCTGCGCAATCAGTTCACGATTTTTTTTCACCGCCTCCGGATCATCTCCTCTTGTCAGGCTGATGTTCATAGAACTGAAGCACCCGGTACTGACTCCACCCAGTCTGGTAGAAAATCCGTGATTGACGATTCCTGTATTTTCAAAAAGCGGATAGGACAGATACGGCACACCGCCGCGCTGCCGCTCTGCAAATATCTGCTCATTATTCTTATATTTTAATCCAAGACTCATATATTTCTCCTAACTTCATCTGTCCATACTTCGTTGCTGCATTTACATATCTTCAAATCCAAAAGCTACATTAACTACATCAGTGTAAATGCATCTTTATATAGCGTGATTTCTTCCTGACCCTCAGCTCCGGCTATGGCAACCACGTCGAATCTGCATGGTACGTCATCGTTCCCCTGCTTCATCAGAAAATGCATGGCACATTTTGCGATAGTCTGTTGTTTACGGGCATCGACCGCCTCTGCCGGATAGCCGCTTACACCCGTAGTTCTGTATTTCACTTCTACAAAGACAAGGTATTCTCCGTCTCTTGCAATCAGATCGATCTCTCCCAGCCTGCAGCGATAATTATATGTCACGATCTTGTATCCCAAAGATTCAAGATAAGCACCTGCTTTCCTTTCATAGCCGGTGCCTGTCCTGCGATTATTCTTCTTATACATAATTATGTATGAAAGATCTTCTGTGGATCGGTGTCGGTCCCAGCTCTTTTAACCCTGCAATATGTGCTTTCGTTCCATATCCTTTATTACTTGCAAAATCATACCCCGGCAGTACCTTGTCATATTCCACCATCAGCCGGTCTCTCGTCACTTTTGCAATAATACTCGCTGCCGCGATAGAAATGCTTTTCGCGTCACCTTTGATGATCGGCACCTGCAAAATGTCTACCTGTGGAATCGTCACCGCATCATTTAACAAAATGTCCGGACGCACTTTCAGATTATCAATTGCCATACGCATTGCTTCATAAGTGGCCTGCAAAATATTAATTTCATCAATTCTCGCAGGACTTGCCATACCAATCCCCGTTGCTACCGCGCGGTTCATGATCTCGTCATACAGCATTTCACGCTTTTTTTCGGACAGCTTTTTTGAATCATTCAGATACAGGATCATATCATCTTTGGGCAGAATCACAGCTCCTGCCACGACCGGACCTGCCAACGGTCCTCGTCCGACCTCATCAATCCCGCAAATGTACGGATAATCCTTGTATTCTTCTTCAAATGTGCTCATTGCTTTTGTTCTTGCAATCTCTTTTTCCAGACGTTCCTGCTGTTTTTTCAGCTTTTCTTCTTCCCGCTTATTCATGCCTGATCACTCCCATCTTGCCAAATGGATAGATACGCACCCACGCTTTTCCCATGATCGTATCTTTCTTCACTTCTCCTACACTCGGGTCACGGCTGTCCTGACTGTGATTCCGGTTATCGCCAAGTACAAAATATTCATCTTTTCCAAGGGTAATTGGCTGCGATGCCGCCATCGGATCGTCCATCAGTTCATTTCCATAAATGTCTGATTCCAAGCGGCTGCCATTGATATAGACATAACCGTCTACTACCTGTACCGTCTCTCCCGGCAGCCCGATAATACGTTTTATATAGTAAGTATTTTCCTCATACTGATATGGAAATACAATAATATCAAAACGTTTCGGATCTTGGAACCGGTAAGACAGCTTGTCCACCAGAAGCTGATCTCCATCGCTTAGAGTCGTCTCCATGGATGACCCGCTGACACTTGTTCTTTGTCCCACATAAGTAATGATGACATATGTTAATATAAAAAATCCACCCTAATATCTCTCTTATAATTCCCGGCTCTCTCCTTCTTCGTCTTCTTGACATAGAAAGTAAGTTCCCCTTTCTGATTTCTATTTACCTTTACGCTTCTTCTGTCTGTGGATACTCAAGCGTAAGTCGTCCAAGCTTTCCTTCCCGGAAATCATCCATCAAAAGCATGGCTGCCTTCTCCGTATCCAGTTCATTTCCACGGACAAGGCAATGTCTGCTTTCTGCAATACGCCCAAGCATTACATATGGGTCTGGGGCAGCTGTAATGGTATACTTATTCTCCAGTACACCCGGATAATTTGCTGCCAGAAAACGGATCAGCTCTGCTGCCAGCTCTTCTGTCTGTAACACCTCATCCTTAATCGAACCGATCAGCGCAAGCCGCAATCCTACTGTTTGATCTTCGAATTTTGGCCAAAGAATTCCCGGTGTATCCAGAAGCTCTACCTGTTTGTTCAGGCGGATCCATTGTTTTCCTTTCGTTACACCTGGCTTGTTACCGGTTTTAGCAGCTGCTTTTCCGGCAAGTGAATTAATAAATGTAGACTTTCCTACATTCGGAATTCCAACGACCATGGCACGAACCGGACGGTTCAGAATCCCACGCTTTCTGTCGCGCTCGATCTTCGCCTTACATGCCTCCTGGATCACGCTTTGTACGGATTTTACTCCGCCGCCTTTTCTTGAATTTACTTTCACAACATGGAATCCTTTTTTCTTAAAATATTCGGTCCATGCCTCATTCCATCTTTCCTCTGCCAGATCTGATTTATTCAAAATGATCAGTCTCGCTTTATTCTTACCAAGCTCATCAATATCCGGATTCCTGCTGGATAACGGAACCCTGGCATCTACAAGCTCAATGATCAAATCAATCAATTTAATATTTTCCTGCATCATACGCTTTGCTTTTGTCATATGACCCGGATACCACTGAAAATGCATATTTCTACTCCTTTACAAATCCAAAGTGTGTTTTTGGCGAGATGACAAACCAGGCTTTTCCGTAAATGTAGCTGTATTTCACATTTCCTACATTGGCATTACGGCTGTCTTCACTGTTCTGCCTGTCGTCACCAAGAACAAAATATTCATCACTGCCTAATTTTATCTTTTCATTTACAATGCCGACATCATCAATCTTGGAAGTCTCATAATCTTCTTGCAGCTTTTCACCATTGATGTAGACTGAATTTTCGACAATCTCCACGCTCTCTCCTGGAAGAGCAATGATCCGCTTAATATAATAATGGGAATTTTCATTTCCCTTTGGTTTAAATATAATGACATCGCCACGCTTCGGCTTGCTTGCATTATACACAATCCGGTTGGCGAGCACAATATCCCCGTTTTCAAGAACCGGCTTCATGGAATCTCCGACAACACTCACACGCTGTCCGAAATACCATACACACACAAATGCGATCAGTATTGTCAATGCAATCTGAAAAATCCACTTTCCAATAACTGGGATTAAAGACCAGTCTATGCTTCTTAACAGCTTTACAACTTTTTTCTTTGTCGGCTGCTGTATTCTCTTCTGCTGTCTTAAAAGTTTTCTTCTCTTAGCTTCCCGCTGTTTCCGGCGTTTCTTTGCCGCCCTTTTTCTGGCATTCTCTCTGCCCGTAAAATTACCCCTTATCGAACTTTTTTTCATAGATTTATCCCTATATCAGAAAAAGGACAATTACATGTATGTAGTTGTCCTTTTTTACTCTGTTCTCTTCGTTTAATTATTTTACCAGCTCTTTAACTTTAGCTTTCTTACCAACACGGTCTCTTAAGTAGTTAAGTTTAGCTCTTCTTACTTTACCTCTTCTAACAACTTCGATGTTAGCGATTGATGGTGAGTATAATGGCCATGTTCTTTCAACGCCGATTCCACTTGACTGCTTTCTTACTGTAAAAGTAGCTCTGTTGCTTCCACCCTTTTTCTTAATTACAAGACCTTCAAAAACCTGGATTCTTTCACGGTTTCCTTCTACAATCTTAGCGTGAACCTTAATTGTATCACCTACGTTAAAATCTGTAACTTCTTTAATCTGAGCTGCTTCAATTTCCTTAATTAATTCCTGCATAATAGCCTCCTTATTTATTCCGATGTTCTTAATACAATATTCTGTAACAGAGGACCATCTTTTATTTTCTTAAAAATTGGCATAATTCTAAAGCCAATCTTATTACAGCATTTGTTATAGTAACATAACTTTTATTATTTATCAAGACTTTTTATAAATTTAATGTCCTGCTTTGTTAATTCTGCCTTTTCCATTAAATCAGGTCGTCTTTTCATAGTTCTAAGGATAGACTGCTGTCTGCGCCATTCCTCAACTTTCGGATGATTTCCTGACAACAATATAGGCGGAACTTCCCTTTCCATAAAACTTGCCGGTCTGGTATACTGTGGATATTCCAACAGATTATCATTAAAAGATTCAAATTCTGCTGACACATCATTATTAAGTACACCAGGTACCAGTCTTGATATGGCATCTATCATAACCATTGAAGGTAATTCTCCACCTGTTAAAACATAATCACCGATAGAAACATTGTCTGTAACTATCATTTCAAGAACTCTCTCATCTATTCCCTCATAATGTCCACAGAGAAATACCAAATCTTCTTCTTCGGAAAATTCTTCTGCCATACTCTGATTAAAAACCTTGCCTTGTGGTGTAAGATATATAACCCTTGGCTTGTATCCAATCTTTTCAGTCACTGATTCATAACTTCTGTAAACAGGTCCCGGTTGCATAACCATGCCTGCCCCACCACCATAAGGATAATCATCTACCTGACCATGCTTGTTTCCTGCATAATCTCTTATATTTATTGCATTTAAACTTATAAGTCCTTTTTCAATGGCACGACCTGTAATACTTGTATTTATGCCCTGCTCAATCATTTCCGGAAATAGTGTAAGTACGTGAAAATTCATTAATCCAAAAGTCCTTTCATTATATGTACTTTAACAATTTTATTTTCTATATCTCTATCAAGTATACATTCTTCAATGGATGGTAATAATACTTCTTTTCCATCTTTTGTTTTTACAACATATACATCATTTGCGCCTGTCTGCAAAACATCTGTAAGCGTTCCTAATATTTTGTCCTCATCTGTTATTACTTTGCTTCCTATAATGTCAGCTATGTAATATTCTCCCTCTTCCAAAGGAATTGCATTCTCTCTTGTAACAAGTAAATCCATTCCCTTGTACGGGATAATGTCATTAATATTATCAAATTCTTTAAATTTTAAAATAACCATGTTTTTGAAATATTTTACGCTTGTCACATGAAGGTTAAGTTGTTCCTTTCCTGTATCAAGTATTACTTCTTTTAAATCGTCAAAACGTCTTACGTTATCTGTTGTTGGATAAACCTTAACCTCGCCTCTAATTCCGTGAGTATTGCTGATTACCCCCACTCTGAACAATTCTTCCATTCAATATTCCTTCCATATAATAAACAAGGCTGGATTAACCAGCCTTGTTGCACTTGTATTCGAATAGCTTACGCCACTGAACAGATTTATATCCGTTACTGAATTTCTACTTTTACTTTCTTATCGCATTTTGAAGCTGCTGCCTTAACAACAGAACGGATTGCTTTTGCAATTCTTCCCTGCTTTCCAATTACTTTTCCCATATCTTCCTGGGCAACATGTAACTGTAAAACGATTTCTCTTTCTGTTTCACTTTCTGTTACAACAACTTCGTCAGGAGAATCAACAAGTGCTTTTGCAATTGTTTCAACCAATTCTTTCATGAATTCGCCCTCCTAACACTATTTTTCAATGCCAGCGATTTTCAAAAGTTTTCCAACAGTCTCTGTTGGCTGAGCTCCATTAGCTAACCACTTCTTAACAGATTCTTCTTTAAGATCGAATATACTTGGGTCCTGGTTAGGATCATATGTTCCTACTTCTTCGATAAATCTACCATCTCTTGGTGCTCTTGAATCAGCAACAACGATTCTGTAGATAGGATTTCTCTTTTTACCCATTCTCTTTAATCTCATCTTTACTGCCATTTTTTCTTACCTCCGTAAATTGTAAATAATAAATATATAATCAAGAAAACATTGTTTTCATGAACCCACTAAAATCCAAAAGGCATCTTAAATCCGCCTCTTTTTTTCTTTCCTTTGCCACCCATAAGTCCGGGCATGCTTTTCATCATCTTTCTTGCCTGTTCAAACTGTTTAACAAGCTTGTTTACCTGACTAATGTCAACTCCTGCACCCTTGGCAATTCTCTGCTTACGTGAAGGATTAATAACATCAGGATTGCTTCTTTCTTCCTTAGTCATTGAATAAATAATTGCCTCAATCTTACCTAACTGTTTTTCATCAGGTAACATGTCGTCGGTAATCTTTCCACCAACTCCCGGCATCATACTAAGTAATGAAGACAAGCCACCCATGTTCTTAATCTGACCCATATATTCCAAATAATCATCAAACGTAAACTGAGCCTTCTTTAAACGCTGTTCCATTTCCTTAGCTTTATCCTGGTCAATTGACTGTTCTGCTTTTTCAATAAGTGAAAGGACATCACCCATACCAAGGATTCTTGAAGCCATTCTGTCTGGATGAAACTGTTCCAAATCTGAAAGTTTCTCACCCATACCTATATATAAAATAGGTTTGCCTGTGATAGCCTTAATTGATAAAGCCGCCCCACCTCTTGTATCACCATCTAACTTAGTAACGATAATACCATCAATTCCTATTTTTTCATTAAATTCTTTTGCAACATTTACTGCATCCTGACCTGTCATGGCATCTACAACCAAAACTGTCTGTGTAAGTTCAATGTTATCTCTGATTTCCACAAGTTCGTTCATCATATCTTCATCAACATGTAAACGACCTGCTGTATCCAAAATAACCACATTGTTGTTATTCTTTTTTGCATGTTCAATTGCAGCCTTTGCGATATTTAATGGTTTCTGCTTGTCTCCCATTGAGAATACAGGAACCTGCTGTTTCTCACCGTTAATCTTTAACTGTTCAATAGCCGCCGGTCTGTAAACATCACATGCCACAAGAAGAGGTCTCTTGCCCTTAGCCTTAAGCTTTCCGGCAATCTTTGCTGTTGTGGTTGTCTTACCTGCGCCCTGAAGTCCCATCATCATAATAACAGTGATCTGGTTATCAGGCAAAATCTTTAATTCAGTAGTTTCTGACCCCATAAGATTAGTTAACTCTTCATTAACTATCTTAATTACCATCTGTCCCGGTGTAAGACTGTTCATTACATCCTGACCAACGGCTCTCTCGTTAACTTTCTTAACGAAATCCTTTACTACCTTAAAGTTAACATCAGCTTCAAGAAGTGCAATCTTTACTTCTTTCAGTGCTGCCTTAACATCTTCTTCTGTTAAGCGTCCTTTTCCTCTAAGATTCTTAAATATATTCTGTAATTTATCGGATAAGCTTTCAAATGCCAAGCCCATACCTCCTAGTAATTCTCTAAAATATGCTGTGCAATCTGTTTAATTCTGTTGACATTGCACTGATTATCAGGTTCGTCAGCTAACTTACATATCTCAGCAACATCTTCCTTAGTCTTAGTAAATCTTTCCACTAAGTGAAGCTTCTCTTCATATCCGTTAAGTATCTTGTCGCAACGCTTAACTAAATCGTGAACTCCCTGCCTGGAAATTCCTCTGTCCTGTGCTATCTCACCAAGACTTAAATCGTTAAGAATAAAATCTTCATATATTTCTTTTTGATGTTCTGTTAATAACTCTCCGTAAAAATCATATAAAAGAGAGCTTTTAAAAATATCTTTCATAGCCACACCTTTTCTCTTACCTTTGGTATAATACACTAAAAAAAATAGAGTGTCAAGTATTTTTTCTTGACACCCTCAACTTTTTTATTTTTAAAGACTTGGAGCAATTTCCTTTGGATTATATCCTGCTTTATTTAAAGCCTTAAGAATCTGCTCTTTGTGATTGTGGCCAAAACACTCTAAAGTCACTTTCAATTCCACTGCAGCATTTCTGTTAACTGATACAAACTGGTTATGTTCAAGCTTTATAACGTTACCCTGCTGCTCTGCAATCTTGTTTGCGACCTTTACGAGTTCACCTGGCTTATCAGGAAGTAAAACAGATACTGTAAATACACGGCCCCTCTGGATAAGTCCATGCTGTAATGTAGAAGACATTGTAATAATATCCATATTACCACCACTGATAATTGATACAATCTTCTTATCTGTGCATTTCAAATGTTTTAATGCAGCAATTGTAAGTAAACCTGAGTTTTCTGCCACAAGTTTATGATTTTCAACCATATCAAGAAATGCATCAATAAGTTCTTCATCCTTGATTGTAATAATATCATCAATGTTTTCTTTTATGTATGGGAAAATCTTTGTTCCCGGAGTCTTAACTGCTGTACCATCAGCAATAGTATTTGCACTTGGAAGTGTTATAACTTCTCCTGCTTTTAATGAAGCTTTCATGCAGGCTGCATTTTCAGGTTCAACACCGATTACCTTAATTCTTGGATTTAACATCTTTGCAAGTGTACTTACACCTGTAGCAAGTCCGCCACCTCCGATTGGTACAAGAATATAATCAACTGTTGGAAGTTCCTTAAAAATTTCCATTGCAATTGTTCCCTGACCTGTCGCAACATCAAGGTCATCAAAAGGATGAATAAATGTATATCCTTCTTTCTGTGCAAGATTTAATGCATAATTACATGCATCATCATAAACATCACCATATAAAATAACATCTGCACCATAGCTCTTTGTTCTGTTAACTTTCATAAGTGGAGTAACTGTAGGCATTACTACTGTAGCCTTTACCCCAAAAATCTTTGCTGCATATGCAACACCCTGAGCATGGTTTCCTGCTGATGCTGTAATAAGACCTCTTTCTCTTTCTTCATCCGAAAGAGTGCTTATTTTGTAATATGAGCCACGAACTTTGAATGCTCCTGTAAACTGCATATTTTCAGGCTTTATATAAACCTGATTTCCTGTCTGATCACTAAAATAATCACTATAAATAAGATTTGTATTTAATGTTACTTTTTTTACTATTTCACTAGCTTCCTCAAATTTCTTTAAAGTAAGTTTCTCTTCCATTATGCCACTTCCTTTTACTTTTTATTTCTGAATCTACTCTCCCAATTCAATGTCGCTTGTTATGTCTTCGCCATTTTCTTCAAATAACGCTTCAACAAACTGATGTGAATCAAACTTCTGTAAATCATCAATCTGTTCACCTACACCAATATACTTAACAGGTATTCCAAGCTCTGACTGGATTGCTATGGCAATACCACCTTTGGCTGAACCGTCCATTTTTGTAAGGATTACGCCTGTAATATCTGTACATTCCTTAAACTGTCTTGCCTGAGCCAATGCATTCTGACCTGTTGTTGCATCTAAGACAATAAAATTCTCTCTTCGACAGCCATTATATTCCTTTTCAATGATTCTGTCTAACTTTTTTAATTCTTCCATAAGATTTTTCTTATTGTGAAGTCTTCCTGCAGTGTCACATAATAATATGTCAGCGTTTTTATTCTTTGCAGAACTAATGGCATCATACAATACTGAACCGGGATCAGAACCTTCCGCTCCCATTACAATATCAACATTCGCTCTGTTAGCCCACTCTTTAAGTTGGTCAGCCGCTGCTGCTCTAAACGTATCTGCTGCTGCAAGTACAACTTTCTTTCCATTATTTTTAAACTGACTGGCAAGTTTTCCAATTGATGTTGTTTTTCCAACACCATTTACACCAATCATAAGAATAACTGATTTTTCATTTTCAAAGTCGTAAGCATTTTCTCCTAAGTCCATCTGTTCTTCAATGTTCTTAATAAGTAATTCCTTACATTCAATAGGCTCTTTAATCTTGTTCTCTTTAACCTGTTCTTTTAAGTTATCAAGAATTTCTTCTGTTGTATTAACGCCTATGTCACTCATTATAAGAATCTCTTCAAGTTCTTCATAAAAATCATCATCAATACTTGAAAAGCCGTTAAATATTGAGTTCAAATTAGAAACAATATTATTTCTTGTCTTGGTTAATCCGCTGACAAGCTTTTTAAAAAAATTAGCCATTTATGTCTCCTTTTTTAATTAATTTAAAATCATAATTTGTTTTCAGCTTAATTATTTGGTTAAACTATTTTCTAATAAATCAACTGAAACTAATGCTGAAATACCTTTTTCCTGCATCGTTATACCATAAAGTCTGTCTGCACAATTCATAGTACCACGTCTATGTGTAATAACAATGAACTGTGTGTTCTTAGTAAGCTTATGAAGGTATTCTGCAAATCTTACAACGTTTGAACCATCAAGTGCCGCTTCAATTTCGTCTAAAAGACAGAACGGTGACGGTTTAAGGTTCTGAATTGCAAATAACAAGCTTATGGCTGTCAAGGCTTTTTCTCCACCGGATAACTGCATCATATTCTGAAGCTTCTTTCCCGGTGGCTGGGAAATAATGTTAATTCCTGCATCAAGAATATCATCGGCTTCCGTAAGTTCAATAGTACCTTTTCCACCTCCGAAAAGTTCTTTAAATACAGTATCAAATTCAACCTTAATTTCTTCGAATTTCTCCTTAAACTGTTTTCTCATGCCCACTTCAAGTTCATCAATTATTTTAAGAAGATTTTCTCTTGCTTCCATAAGATCATCATGCTGCCCTTTCATAAACTGATATCTTTCATTAATCTCCTTAAATTCTTCAATGGCATTAATGTTAACATCACCAAGAGACTTCATTTCTCGACGTATTCTTGCTATGTTTTCTCTTATGGATGACTTATCGTTAAAATCATCACTCTTCAATTCAAAAGCTTTTCTATACGTAATTTCATATTCATTCCACATATAGCTTTCTTTATTTTCTGCCTTTTCTTCCAAAGCTTCTTTCTGTGAATTTAATCTGTAAACTTCCTTATCAAGTTCAGAAATATGTTTAGAAAGATTTTCACGTTTTTCGAAAAAGTCTTTATGATCAGCACTTTGCTTTTCTTTCTTTTCTTTTTCTTCTTCGATTTCTTTGTTTAATCTTTCAATGTCCTGTCTGCTCTTCTCAACTTCTTTTACAAAGCGGTCAATTGCGTCCACTCGTGCACTGATTTCTTCATTATTCTCGTTAGAATTAACTTTAATCTGCTGAAGTTCTCTGTTAAGGCTTTCAATTATTTCTGTTGACTTATTTATTCTTTCAACAATAAATTCGTGTTTCTGCTTTAAGTTGGCTATTTCAATGTTAACCTCTTCAAGTATTCCGTTTTTGCTGTTAAGAACTTCCTTTAATTCAGTAAGTTTTTTAGTTTTTTCAACAACCTGTTTTTCAAGTTCTGAATTTCTGTCCTCTGTATCACTAAGTTCATCATTTAACTTGTTATTATTTTTGTTAATATCCTGAATTTCAGAAGAAATATTGTTACTTTCAAGAGTAAATCCCTGATACTGTGTAATAATATTGTCTTTCTGGGTTTTTGCCTGTTTTAAATTAATTTCAACAGTATTTTTAATAATCTGCTGTTCCTGAAGTCCTGCATTAATCTTGTTTATTTCTTCATTAACAGCACTTGTATTACTTCTGTTATCAAGTAATTCCTTGTCTAAGGCACTCTTTTCTTCTCTTAATTTAGAAATATAATTTTCAAGTTCATCAATCTCTCTACGTCTTCCCAAAAGATTGCTGTTATTCTTAAATGCACCACCGGAAATCGAACCACCAACATTAAGGTATTCGCCTTCAAGTGTTACAATTCTTACTGTATATCTGTATTTACGCTCAATGGAAATGGCATTATCAACTGTGTCAACAACCATTACTCTTCCAAGTAAATATTTTGCCACGCCTTCGTATTCTTTCTTAATATCAACCAAATCACTGGCAAGACCAATTACACCTTTTTCTTCCAAAGCATCCGGAGCATTAAAGTTCGTCTTGTTGCTCATACTGCTTAAAGGCAAAAATGTTGCACGACCAAATCTATGTTTTTTAAGGTATTCAATTGTGTCCTTAGCTGTTGTTTCAGTATCAGTTACAATATTCTGAATATTTCCACCTAAAGCAGTTTCAATGGCAACTTCATACTTCTTGTCTACTTTAATAATATCAGCAACTACACCGATAATACCTTTCTTTGTATCTTTAAGTTCCATTACCTTCTTAATACTGTTTCCATATCCTTCATATCTTTCAGTAATGTTCTTTAAAGCTTCAAGATTAGACTTAGTCTTGTGATATTTTTCCTGATTTTTTGCCAAAGCAGCAGTTATTTCAGAATTTTTTGTTCTAAGTTCTGCCAAATGTTGTCTGTAATCGCTTAACTGTTCAGTTACCTGCTTGATTTCTTCTTCAATACCTTTTAACTGTTCTTCCAATTCAGCAATCATAGCATCCTGAGAATCTTTCTGACTCTGAAATTCAATCAGTTTCTGATTAAGCTGAGACTTTCTAATATTAATCTGTTCAAGTAAAGTATCACATCTCTGGATTTTAGTCTTAATCAAAGACTTTGCATTAAGTAATTCAATGATTTCAGCCTTATTTCTTTCAATTTCTTTTTCAAGTTCAACATGCTCCTCGTTTACTGAAGCCATTTCTTCACTTATTTCAGTCTGATTTACAACAATTTCATTTAAAGACTTTTCATTTTCTCTTTTTTCTTCTTCAGACTTAGCCAACTCTTTACTCTGAGTATCTATCTCCCCTGTAATTGACTGTATTCTCTGATTAATATATGATTCGTTATTTTTTGCAGAATTAATCTGTTCCTTAATAACATTAATCTGACCTTCTAATTTTTCTACATTAATTATTGTTTCATTTAATGTTGCTTTTTTATTTTCAATAGAAGCATTAATTTCTTCAATTATCTGTTCCAACTTTGTGTAGTCAGCTTTTATTTTTTCAAATTCTGCATTAGCGCTTTCCATATCTGATGAAGCAATTTTTATTTTTTCATCTATTTGGGAAAGTCTGTTTCTGATTTCATTAATTTCAATAAGAAACATATTAACGTCATTTACTCTTAAGTCCTCTTTAAGAACTAAATATTTCTTCGCTTTTTCGCACTGTTTTTCAAGTGGAACCACCTGACGTTCCAATTCGCCCAAAATATCTGAAACACGAACCAGATTCTGATTCTGGTCGTCTAACTTTTTCATAGCATCATTTTTACGTCTCTTAAATTTTACAATTCCTGCCGCTTCGTCGAACAGTTCTCTTCTCTCTTCCGGCTTGCCACTAAGGATTCTGTCAATCTGTCCCTGACCAATAATTGAATAACCTTCCTTACCAATACCTGTATCGTAGAAAAGCTCATTTACATCCTTAAGTCTTACCTGAGTTCCGTTAATCATATATTCGCTTTCGCCCGAACGGAATAAACGTCTTGAAACAGTAACTTCATCATAGTCAATGTTAAGCTTGTGGTCTGCATTATCAAAAGTAATTGCCACATACGCATATCCCATAGGTTTTCTGTTTTCTGTTCCTGCAAAAATAACATCTTCCATCTTTGAACTACGAAGTTGTTTAGTTTTCTGCTCTCCCAAAACCCATCTTACAGCATCTGCAACATTACTTTTTCCTGAACCGTTAGGACCTACAATGCCCGTTATTCCGTTGTGAAACTGGAAGTTTATTTTATTTGCAAATGATTTAAATCCGTGTATCTCTATATTTTTTAAATACATTCTAATTCCTCTTATCTAAAGTTTTTAAGGCATCAAATGCTGCCTGCTGTTCTGCCGCTTTCTTTGTATGTCCCTGACCTTTACCGATAATCTTGCCGTTAAGCTTTGCAGCAGCTTCATATGTCTTATTATGATCCGGTCCCCATTCCTTAATTATTTCATAAACAAGGTTTCCGTTCTTTACAGAATTAACTCTTTCCTGTAACACAGTTTTGCTATCATAAAACAGTTTCTTCTTCTCTATGTCATTTAAAGCAAACTTTAATATAAAATATTTTGCTTCCTCTATTCCACCATCAAGGAATATGGCTCCGATAAGTGCCTCAAAAGCATCCGAAACTATGGAATCTCTCTTTCTACCACCAGTTTCATCTTCACCTTTTCCAAGATAAATAAAATCTTCCAAATCAATCTCTCTTGCATCCATTGCCAAAGTAGGCTCACAAACAAGGCTTGCTCTAAGCTTTGTCATTTTTCCTTCCGGCATATCTTTCATATTCTTGTACAAATATTCACTTGATACAAGTTCTAACACCGCATCTCCAAGAAATTCCAGTCTTTCATTGTCCTTCATTCCCTTATGCTTATGCTCGTTGGCATAAGATGTATGCGTTAGTGCATTAATTAATAAATCTTTTTCTTTAAAGCAATATCCTATATTACTCTCTAATTTTTCGTAATCAGTATTCACGTTTTTTCCTTTCTCTTGATTCTTTTATAAAAAAAGAATCAAACTTTATTAATAATGCCCTTTTGCTTTTGTTCTCTTACGGAAAATTTTAAACAATTTCCAATAAGAGAGCAAAAGCCCCGGTAATAGGGCTTTTAGCTTTCATAATCTCTTCTAAAATTATATTCTTTAATGATTTTAGTCTTTATAATTCTTTCTTTATAGCTTCGAAAGCATCTCCTGCTGTTACAATATTTTCTGTAGCTTCTGTTGGAATCTTAATTCCAAATTCACTCTCGATTCCCATTACGATTTCAAGTACGTCAAGGGAGTCTGCTCCCAAATCTTCAACGAACTTGCTATCCGGTGTAATCTTTGATGCATCAATATCCAAAACCTCTGCAATTGCATTTGCTAATCTTTCAAATTCCATAATTAATCCTCCATTGTTAATTTTTCTTTAATTTTGTTATTTAAATCCATTTCCTTAAAAGTTGCACACTGGAAAATAGAATTTTTTATTTCTACAGCTTTTGAATTACCGTGTGTCTTAACAAGCAATCCCTTAAGTCCAAGTAATGGTGCTCCGCCGTATTCTTCTATTTGGAAAGTCTTTAAAGTCTTCTTTAAATCCTTCTTTATAAGTAAAGCTCCAAGTTTATTCTTGATACCTTTAGTAATAGTTCCCTTAATCTTAGATAAAAGTACTCCGCCGACACCTTCGTAAAGTTTAAGAATAACATTACCTACAAAAGCGTCACAAACTACAACATCTGCAACACCTTCAGGAATCTCTCTTGCCTCAACATTTCCGATAAAGTTAATTCCTTTTGTTTCTTTTAATAACTGATAAGCTTCTTTTGTAAGAGCATTTCCTTTTTCTTCTTCCGCACCGATGTTGACGATTCCTACTCTCGGGTTCTTCACCCCGACCACATTTTCCATATAAATGGAACCCATCTTCGCAAACTGTACCAGATGGGAGGGTCTGGCATCTACGTTGGCTCCGCAGTCAATCAGCAGTGCTACCCCATCCTTCGTGGGGATCAGCGGTGCAAGGGGCGGACGCTCCACGCCTTTGATCCTGCCTACAATCACCTGTCCTCCTACCAGAACAGCTCCGGTACTTCCAGCGGATACGAAAGCGTCTGCCTCGCCTTTTTTCACAAGATTCATTCCGACCACAATTGAAGAATCTTTCTTTTTGCGAATGGCATTCACCGGCGGTTCCGCCATCGCGCACGGCGCCGGCCGGATGCTCCCCCATCTCGATGACCTCGGTGGTGTTTACCACTTCAATCCGGTCCTTCGGATAGGTGTACTTAGATAACTCTCCCTCGACCAGCTCCTGCCGGCCCGTCAGGATCACTTTGATGTCCTTCCTGGTGTTCACCGCATCTACAGCGCCTTTCACCGTTTCCTGCGGCGCGTTGTCTCCGCCCATGGCATCCACAACGACTTTCACAAGTTCCTGCATGATTCATCCTCCTTGTACTATGACTAATATACTAAACATCATTCTAAAAATCAACAGTAAATTTTCAGAAGTTCCTTTCGCCTTCTTGATGGATTTTCTCATAGCCAGAATGGGCGCTCTGTGCTATAATAAGCGCGCAAATTGATAAGAAGGAGTTTGTCTATGTTTAATAATGTATCCCAGCTTCTTGAGCTGAGGGCTTTAAGGAATCGTTTTGAGAAAAATCATCCGAAGTTTTTTCCGTTTATGAAGGCGGCTAAGACCCGGGCGTTGGAGGAAGGGAGTCTGATTGAGATCTCCGTCACCCCGCCGGATGGGGAAATGATTTCCACCAATCTGAAGGTGCAGGCGTCAGATCTGAAATTGCTTCAGAAGCTGACGGAGGTTCTCAGCCAGAACCAATAAGGGGCTTCTCGCTTTTGGAAAGCGGAAGAAAAAAACTACAAGGGGAAACCAGGACTGCGCAACTCTGATGGTTTCCCCTTGCAGGTTTTAGATA
>ENA-OPDD01000934-OPDD01000934.1-human-gut-metagenome-genome-assembly--contig:-NODE-934-length-20953-cov-2.359317_pt1 | contig 20953 bp, 17 predicted proteins | sample MGYA00241574_ERZ501499 | MGnify/ENA primary metagenome ERZ501499 (study PRJEB25962, sample SAMEA2042576) | human gut metagenome | biome: human gut; feature: human-associated habitat; material: faeces...
CTGCATTCATTAAAACAGACATCGGATAATAAATCATCGGTTTATCATAAATAGGTAATAACTGTTTTGATGTTACCATAGTCAGAGGATAAAGACGTGTTCCAGATCCTCCTGCCAAAATAATTCCTTTCATATAGGAACCTCCTTGTAATAAATACAATACATAGTTTCACCATATCTTCTAAAGTTATGGCATGTTCATGATTGCATTATAAAAGGTGACCCTAGGTCACCTTCAAGTACTTTTTATAAAAAATGTGACTTTTTTGTAATATTTAAGAAAATCTTCAGAAACTCCATGCTATAAACACCCCTGCGTCTTTTGTAATCCGGAAGCCTTTTTCCGTCTTTTTCCGCACATAAGTCTGGAATTCTTTATACCGCTCCAGTATATACTGGCTTTGATTTCCATGACAGGACAATATATACGATATCAACGGCTCTGGATCCGGAATTACAAGTTCATCTTCGTATGTTCTCCAATGAACATCCGTAAAATATTGCTCCAGTATCTCAGCCCCATTCTCTCTTCCAAATCTTTCATACAGTTTTTCTGCCGATAGAACAATTCTATCATCAAAGCTCTGTACCAATTCACTGACTTCTTTCATATGCTCGCCACCATAGGTACTGCACACAAATCTTCCACCAGGCTTTAATACACGCCTCACTTCCCGGCACACCTGTGGTATATCCTCACAGTAAAACAATACATGTCCGGCAACTACCAGATCAAAGCTCTGATCTTCATACGGAATCCTGTGACAGTCAAAATGCCGAAAACGGAACCTATGGTCTCCGATTCCTACATTACGTCTCGCATCTCTTAACATTCCTTCTGATGTATCTGACAATGTAATCTCTATATTCTCTGGAAGTTTGTCTTTATTCTCCTTCCAGAGCGTTCCATCACCACAGCCAATTTCCAACACCTTCATGCCATCTTTCACACAAAGTTGCTCATAAATCCACGGAAACCATCCCTCTTTATTCACAGAATAAAGACTGTGCAGATTAATTCTTGCTGATATATTGGACGCATCCTGATACTGGTTCTTCAAACTCTTCTCCATACCAGTCAGATGAATCAAATTCAGCATCTGGCTCCAATCAATGGTGTGCTCCTTCTGAATCAGTTCTGATGTATCCTGTATTGCTTTTTCTACAAGTTGCATCTGCTCAATCTTATCTCTCACAAGCTTCAATTGAATATTCAATGAATTCAGCATGAAATGATAATCCGCATCATCAATGGTCATCTCTCTGATATCATCCAGTGTAAATCCCAGATACTTCAAAAGAAGAATCTGCTGCAGTCTGGCAAAATCTTCATCTGTATAAAATCTGGCTCCTGCCTCTGTCACATATGATGGTTTTAAAATATTCTGTTTGTCATAATACCTGATTGTCCGAAGTGTCACATGCGCCATCCGCGCGAACTCTCCGGATGAATAATAACCTGGCTTTTTCATTGTACCTTTATTACACCTTTATACTTCACATCTTCCGATAAAATGCTGCTCTGTATTTTATCACTTTTTGATATCCCTGGGCATATATACTATCCGCATAGCACATCTCTTCTATCTGCTTCAGCGCCCTTTCTTCTGCCTTTTGCATAATCTCCACGCTGTCAGCAATCTTCATTTCCATAATAACTGACGCTTTTTCTTATCCTTTATTACAAGATCCGGTCTTCCCAGTCCACTTTCATAATTAGACTCCACAATATAACCTGCATTTGCAAATAATCCTGCTAAAAACGCATGGTAAAAACTCTCCGCATAATCATGGTAACTGATAGTCTCAAACAACAACTCCGATATCAGATTTGACAATCTGCCAGCATCTTCATTCCACAAAGCCTTGAACAATTCACTTCTGTCACGAACGGCTATCCGCTCGTCAAACCAACGCACTACACTTTTCCTGAAAATATCCATAATCTCTGCGTTTGGGATTTTCAAAATGCTTTCATCTTTCCAGACACCGGATTTTTAATATCCTTGGTCAGATATCCGGTCAGATACAACACACTCCACAGATTTTCTTCTGAATCTGTCAGATTCTCATACGTCAGGTTCTCTGTAATATTGACCTCTATCGTCTCACCTGCAAGGAGCCTTTCAAAAGAATCCGTCACATCCATACCCTCACATGATAAAAATGTGCGAATAATATCATTATGGCTGGTATTTTCCCAGAAATTCTCCGGTTCACTTTCTGATTCGAATGCCAGTTTATTTAAATAACACAACACATCCCACGGGCAGTAAATCTCTGTCTTTCCAAAACTGTATCCATCATACCATTTTTTGATCCGATCTAAATATTCAAGATTATCAGTATTCTCTAAAAGTTTTCGTACTTCCTCATCCGTAAACCCCAAAAAGCTGCTGAATCTTTCATCCGCAATGGTATCTGCCACAAAATTATTGGTACCTGTAAAAATACTCTCTTTCGAAATACGCAGACAGCCTGTGATTACCGAAAATTTAAGTGCTGTATTATCCTTTAATGCCTGGCTCATCATTGTACCAATTACATCCAGCATCTCATTATAATATGCCTTGGCTCCTGCCTTTGCCATCGGCACATCATACTCATCGATCAGCAGAATCACCTGTTTTCCATAGTATATCTGCATCATACGCATTAATATCCTAAGTGAAATCTGTACATCTGTTTTATTTCCCTGACGACGCTTCAGTCTGGCAAAAATTTCTTTATATGATTCATCAATTTCAGCGCATTTTTCTAAGTAGGCATGTTCTACATATAGCTGTGAAATAATGGATTGCAATAACCCATATGCATCTTCGAAGGTTTCCCCACCTGCATCTTTAAAGCTAAGAAAAATCACAGGCCATTGATTCATCCACAATTCACACAGTTTCTGATCTTCAGCAATCTTCAAACCTTCAAACAAATCTCTACTATCTCTGCGAATATCAAAGAAAGAAGCCAGCATACTCATGACAAGTGTCTTTCCAAATCTGCGAGGTCTTGTAAAAAGTGTAATCTCCGCAGGTTCCGTCTTCACCAAGGCACGAATCAGTTCCGTCTTATCCACATAGTAATAATCATTTTTCCTAATCTTCTCAAATTCAGAAATACCAATTGGAATCTTATATTCGAATCACTTTTCCACCTCCATGCCAAATATATTTTTATTATAAAGCAACTCCCAGCTTTCCACAACGGAAAACCGGGAATTCAAGTTTCAATACTATTTCTTTTTCAAATATTCTTCCAGATAATCTCCATTTAATACAAATAACAATATATAGACAGGTACATACAAATACAAATATCTTGCTCTTGCCTCAAATAATAATTCAAACAATGTAATACCTATAATACATAATTTCAAAATCAACTGTATGTTACTTTGGTAAGGTTTTCTTTTTAATCCTAAGATTGAGGAAATTCCTACGCCTACCAAAACCATAACCCATAACAATTGTACTATCTGCGAATATATTCCATAATACTTGCCATCATTATAATATATATTTTTCAAAAAATGTGACATCCTAGAATTGTTTTCAGGTACAGCAGCATAAAAATTACCTTCTCCACCCCACGCATACGTACCATTATTATAGTTTGTCAACATTTTTTTCGTAAGAAATTTTGCATATCCTGCTATTCCATAATCTTTCAATCTTTGTTTCGAAACTTCTAAATTTGTTTTTGTCCTTTCTTCTACAGTTTTACAACTTCCGGAAATTGCAACATCTTCTTCTGACCAAACTCCTCCTCGTTCCGGATTTAAGCCCATCATAAAAAAGTGTGTTAGACCAAATTGACGGTTTTTATCTTGTTCAAATCCCTCTGTATTATATAGGTTATTCAATCCACCTGCAATTACAGCTATCAGCGCAACCGAACAAACCATCACTACACCTTCTTTTATCCAAAATGGCTTTTCATATTTGTGAATATTTTTTAGTAATTCGGTTATTATAATTGCTATTATAACAATTGCTACCTGAGGTTTTATACAATATCCCAAATATCCTGCAACCAATATAACAAAACTCTTAACATATAAGTTGATTCTCTCTTCTGCATATATGTATATGACAAAAATAGGGAAGAATAATGCAATTGCATCTGAATAACAGATTACATTCCACGGTGATACACCTAACAAAACAATCGCTAATATATACCCTGACAAAGAATACTTGATTGATACATGTTTTCTGGCAATTGCATAAATCATCCAACAGCTCATTGATGAAATTGCACAATTAAAAACAATTATAACCATCAATTGATATGCACCAGTAAAAATTCCCAGTTTTTCATTTATGCGCAACAATGCATAATATATATGAACAAGAAATAAATTATTCGGATATGTTTTAAAATATACTTCATTCATACTGGTAACATCTGCTTTTCCCAACAATGTTCTTGCAGCCGGAATAATATAAGCACCTGAATCCCAACCTGTTTCAAAGAAAATATTATAACAAATATATAATTCTATAAAAAATAAAACTATAGTTGCCACCAGTACCAATCTATTCATATTTATTTTTTGAAACGTTTTTTCTTTAACTTTTTTACAATATAAATATATAATTAATAGCGAAGCAATAATCAGACCTATATTACCTATCTTCCAGTTAACTTTTCCTGCATAGTCAATTTTATTTGCAATGCAAAGAGCTGCTATAATCCATACAAACAAAAACAACAGAATAATATTAATTGTTCGTTGTAAATACTCTTTTATATTATTCACTTTCCTATTCCTCAATTACACAAAGTTTTTTTATTCAAAAATAGCTTATCAGCAATATTCTATTTATTGTTATCCGTTCTTTCACTAATAATATATCTTGGCCGATGCTTTACTTCCATATAAATTTTTCCTATATATTCTCCAATCACGCCAACACAAATCAACTGTATTCCACCAATAAAAGATACAATACAAACCATACTGGCCCATCCTGCAACAGTTTTTCCCAATATTGCCATAACAATTGACCAAATCACCCCTGCAAAGCTTAACATTGCAATTGCGATTCCAAGCCCAGTAATCATACGAATCGGCTTTATGCTTAGACTGGTAATTCCATCAAATGCCAAAGCAAGCATTTTCCGAAGTGGATAATGACTCTCCCCTGCAATACGCTCATGTCTTTCATAATATACAGATGTGCTTTTAAATCCTACTAACGGGAACATTCCACGAAGGAATAAATTTACTTCTTTAAAATTTTCAAATTCCTTTAATACCCGACTAGATACCAGCCTGTAATCTGCATGATTATAGACGACTTCTGCTCCCATGGCATTTAACAATTTGTAAAATCCTTGTGCTGTAAAACGTTTAAAAAATGTATCTGTCTGGCGGTTGCTGCGAACACCATAAACAATTTCACATCCATTTAAGTATTCATCCACCATTTTATCCATAGCATTTATATCATCCTGGCCATCACAGTCAATGGATATTGTAATGTCGCAATTATCTTTTGCTTCCATAAGTCCCGCAAGAACCGCATTTTGATGTCCCCGATTCCGACTTTGACTAATTCCTATATAATGCTCATCAGTCTTTGCCAGTTCACAAATAATCTCCCATGTCCGATCCTTACTTCCATCGTTAACAAACATAATTCTGCTTTTATCACTTATTTTTCCTTTATTAACAAGACTCTTTATCTTTTCAAGAAACATGGTACTAGTAATTGGCAAAACTTTTTCCTCATTGTAGCATGGAATAATAATATATAATACTGCACTATCTTTCATACCGCTTTTTCTCCTACCTTTTTTAACATATACTCACTGTAAAGCTAGCTTCACTTATTTTTCCGGACGATTAAATTATCCGAAGAGCCACATATTCTTCTATATGCAAACTCTCCGGACAAATAATAAGCTGTTTTTTAGTTGTCTTCACATCTTGATTTACTCAAAACGATTCATATATCCAGGATATTCTGCATGTCCTGACTCTAATGTATTTCCTTCTACAGTAATCTTTATCTGTTCACAGCCATAAGCATCTGAAAATGTATTTACAACACTTCCAATTGTGTAATACTCTCCGGTTGTTCCCATACTGCAAACATATGCGCCAAATGCTTCATTAAAATCCACATCCAGACTCTTCACACCATCCACAATTTGTTCTTCACATTTTAATACCTGAATATCTGAAGGCAACACAGATTTTTGAACTAATGCATTCACAATATTCTCTGGTGTCAATTCATCAATCTTTACGCTCTCAGATACAAACTCCGTTGCATCATCATTACTTACATAAAGCTGAATTTCAACAGACTTGTCCTCATTTGAATCTGTATCTTCTGTTTTTTTATCAGAATCTGGCTCTGATTGATCAGCTTTATTTTCATCTGACTGATCAGCTTTATCCTTATCATCTTCCTGCTGCTCTGTCTTCTGATTATCAGATTGAGATGAATCTGTACCTGCAGAATTACTACAAGCTGAAACTGATAAGATAATTCCAGTTAACATCAATACTATTATTCTTTTTTTCATAGCCGGTCTCCTCGTATCAAATATTTATCTTCTTTTTACATATACAATATCTTTTTCAAATCTGCCAATCCATTCTCATAGTCCGTATGTAATTTTTTCATAACTGACATATTATTCCGAACCATCTCTGTTCTTTCTTCCTCAGTCGGCATATTTCCTTCCAGAAAATCTTCCAGTTTGACATATCCCAAGCCATTTTCCACAAAGTCTCCAACCTTTTCTGACTTCATAATTGGAATAATACCGTATTTAATATAATCAATTAATTTTGTCGGACAGGCTACTTCATTCACTATAATATCATCTCGAAGCATAAAACCATAATCTGCCTTTTCATACTCTAATTTTAATTCTTCTGCAGATAATGTATCCACTCTCCAACTATCCGGCTGTGTTCTATTTCCCCATAACTTCAAAAATTCCTCTGTGTCAGAAACATACATTCTGAAATCAAATTCATTTCTTCTTTTCTCTATTGCTTCCTGCATTGTTGGAATCAGCTGCCACTTTTGAAGGCCACCTGCATATATCACAGTTGGCTTTTCAGTCTTCTCATTCTTTATGAGCGTACTTTCTTCCCGGTCATTATCTTCATTGTTCATAGGAAGTAAAATAAAAGCAGCTTTACATTCCGGATATTTTCTCATAATATGTCTTTTCATTGCCTGATTCGCTACAATGATATAATTTGCATTCGTTATAACAGCTTTTTCTTCTACACTCATCTGCTCTGCAATATCTTCATGTCCCATAAACTGCAGCTCTTCCGGTACAACTCCGTGAAAATCATAAAATGTAGTAACTCTCGGATTTTTTACAATATCCTCCAAAGACTGATATACACTATGTATATATACTTTTCCTATTTTTTCTGCAATCATTGTCACCCATGCACAATGCTCTTTTTTCTGTGGATTGTATTTTATTGAAATATAATCTTCTGAAACTTCCATCACTTTCGGCAAGGTCTCATTAAGCCCATAATCTTTCGACATGTACACTTTTATCTGCTTATCCTGAAACAACGCATCAATATTCTTGATTCTTCTCGAATAGCCATCTGGCAAGTCAATACTTTCCAAAGGTGCCAATACACACATGCTGCTGTCTGCTTCATGCAGTTTACTTATGACTGAAATATTCTGATCCAGACTCTTCTGTTGTATTTGATAAGACTCTTCCAGATATTTCACATTATCTCTGATTACTTTTCCATGTCCTTTTACAGCAGTCAGCGGATCTGCTTTTACAATTCTTGGATCCATTTTACCACTCAAATGTTTTACCGATGCTGCAACCTGTTTTCCCTTACTTGGAAATGCTTCATTTCTTCCACGCATACTATGCACACTTTCCACTGCGCGATACATCTTTGTAGACTGAACTATATTAATTACTTTTTCTTGTTCCCCTAATGCCCGATTAATTTTCTCAACACTCTCTTCCCAATCATTCATAACTATTTTCTCCCTTTTTCCAAAAGAATATCAACAATCCGCTCGCTTGCCTTTCCATCCCCATATGGATTTGCAGTGTCACTCATCTTTTTATATTCAGTTTCGCTATCCAAAAGGTTCTCCACCGCTGCGCAGATATCTTCCTTTTTCGTTCCTACTAATTTCAATGTTCCTGCTTCTACACCTTCTGGACGTTCTGTTGTATCCCGAAGTACCAGTACTGGTTTGCCCAAGGCAGGAGCTTCTTCCTGAATTCCACCACTGTCTGTCAAAATCAAATATGAATGATTAATCAGATTATGAAAATCTGTCACATTTAACGGATCTATTATTTTAACTCTCTCTTCTTCTCCTAAAACCTCTTTTACGCATTCTCTGATTTTAGGGTTATAGTGCACTGGATATATTACCTTTATATCGTCATATTTGTTAATAATGTACTTTATGGATTCAAAAATATTAACCAGTGGCTGTCCAGGATTTTCTCTTCTGTGAGCTGTCAGCAAAATCACTCTGCTATCCCCACACCATTCTTTCCATTTCATATCATGCTTTTCCGAAATCGTCGTCTGTAATGCATCAATAGCTGTATTGCCTGTAACAAAAATCTTTTCTGCATCCTTGCCTTCATTTAGCAAATTATTTTTTGAATGTTCTGTTGGGGCAAAGTAGTAAGAAGAAATAATATCCACAGCCTGGCGGTTAAATTCTTCCGGATACGGAGAATATATGTTATTCGTACGCAATCCTGCTTCCACATGCCCAATCGATACCTTTTCATAAAAACATGCCAGAGCTGCTGCAAATGTAGTTGTTGTATCACCATGAACCAGCACTACATCAGGCTTTTCTTTATTCAACACTTCTCTCATGCCCTGCATGACCAAATATGTTATATCGTACAAAGTCTGATTTGCTTTCATAATAGAAAAATTGTAATCCGGTTCAACTTTGAAAACTTCCAACACCTGCTCCAGCATTTCTTTATGTTGTCCTGTAACACACACAATACATTCCATGCCTTCCTTTTTCTTGATTTCTTTTACAACCGGACACATTTTTATTGCCTCTGGTCTTGTCCCAAACACCACTATTACTTTCATTCCCGTTCCTCTCTTTTGAATCCCCATAAAATATACCGAATAACCTCTTCTATTTGAACACCTTACTTAACCAGCCGACAAATCCTAAAACATAGATAATAAATATAGCCGTCACAATAAATGTCTCAATATCAAATCGATGTGTCACTGTGCGTAATACCATTACACCTTCGGCCTTCTCGCCTTTTACTATAAATGTGGCATCTTTTACTCCCCCAGGAACTGCATAGACGAGTACCTGGCTTCCTTCTTCACATTGATCCACAGTTAATTCAAATGTATATTTCTGTCCTTTGCAGCCTTCAACTGTTTCAAAGCTAAATTTAAAGAATTTTCCTGCCTTGATTTTTTCCAGTGACGTCTCTCCGCTTGCTACTACTTTATCAGACTCGTCTTTCAGTACATAACTTACCGTTTTGTTCTTTGCCTCTCCTGTCACAGACATCTTTACGTTAACACCGTCCAGCTTTTCTTCTTTTGAGATAAATGTCTGTTCCAGTTTTTCACCTTTTTCCAGTCCTACGGCCACATATTTTGTCGTATCGACCTTTCTGTCATATATTGCGTTATTCTTATCTATCACAGCATAAAAACTTGTAAATACCACTAATATAATCGCAAAAATAACCCAGCCTAATTTTTTCTTCATTCTCCTGCTCCATTCTAATATGCTGTTCTGTATACCTCAGCAATTTCTTTACACTCACCAAACATTTTCACATTTCCTTTTTCAAGCCATACCGCTTTATTGCACAGCTGTTCCACCTGATCAATGCTATGTGATACGAATAAAAGAGTTGTTCCCTTATCCAACATCTCCTGAATTCTTCTCTGACATTTTTCCTGAAAGCGGAAATCTCCAACTGACAATACTTCATCACAGATCAGTATTTCCGGAGTTCCAATGGTCGCAATTGCAAATGCAAGTCTGGATACCATACCGGAGGAGAAATTCTTGACCGGTACATCAATGAAATCTCTTAACTCAGAGAACTCAACGATTTCATCGTAATGAGCCTCCATCTCTTCATGTGAACGTCCCATCAATGCTCCATTAAGATAAATATTCTCTCCTGCCGTCAAATCAAAATCAAATCCTGCTCCAAGCTCAATCAGTGGTGCCACTTCACCTCGCACAGCTACGGATCCTTTTGTTGGTTTCAGAACACCTGCAATAATCTTAAGCATCGTACTTTTACCGCTTCCATTAAGTCCAATCAGTCCCAGAGAATCCCCACGCTTCAGTCCGAAAGAGACATCTTTCAACGCCCAGAACTCGTTCGTGGATATCTGGCTTTTCAAAGTTTTTATAAAATATTCTTTTAAACTGTCTACTTTTTCAGATGCAAGAGCAAACCGCATAGACACATGCTCTACACTGATAATATCTGTATCATTCATGATTCTCTTCTCTCCTATATATCCAATATAAATGTATCCTGACGTTTGTAAAATACATACAGACCAAGCACCATAACAACTGCTGTCTCAACTGCTGCCAGCAAAATGGATGAAATACTCGGCAACATATTATTGATCATAACATCACGAAACATGGTCAGAATATTCGTCAGCGGATTCAGTAATACAATCTTTTTCAACCACTCTGGAAGAATTGACATCGGATAAATAACCGGAGTCAGATACATAAGCGCTGTAACAAATACAGAGTACAGATGCATAATATCACGGAACTTCACAGTAATTGCTGATAATAAAAGTCCTACTCCCAAGGAGAAGAATACAATAAAAAATAACGGAATCACTGATAATAAAACTGTATAATGTAACTCTACACGTAATGCAAGCATTACAAAAATCAGCGCTGTAAATGATGCAAGCAGGTTAATCGAACTTGAAAATATACGTGATAATACAAACATATATTTCGGCACATAGATTTTCTTAATCAATGGTCCGTTCGCAACAATTGCCCCCATCGCGTTCGTCGTAGATTCATTAAAAAAGTTAAAAATCAATTGTCCGCTTAATAAATATACCGGGAAATATTCCACATCAAATTTGAACATATTGGAAAATACTACGGAAAGGACAACCATCATAAATAATGGATTTAAAATCGTCCAAAAAACTCCCAGAATAGATTTTCGATATTTTGTCTTAATATCCCGCATAATCAACTCATTTAACAATGGTCGAAACTTTTTAAAATTCTGTATATACGTTGACACTTTATTCCTCCAAAAACACAAAAATATAGTAGACTGGATTTTTGTTACTAATAACCAATCTACTATATTATACAAAACTAAATATTCACTGTCAACGACAGCAGTTATCTATCATCCGCCAGGCTAAAGTCATTCTTTGCAAGTGTAAGGTTCCGATTATAGAATGGATCTCCCTCTTTTAATATATCCTTCCACCTGTCCTGGAAAAGTGCTATTTCAGAATTAAACCGGCGGACCTTTTCATCGGTATCTTCCATTCCTCTGGATTTTGATTCATAGTGATTCAGCTCAGCATACGGATCATACACAATCCAATATCCTGCTTTTCGAATCTTCAAGCACAGATCCACATCATTAAATGCCACGGCATACCGCTCATCAAAGCCTTCCACTTCTTCAAATACTTTACGTTCTACCATCATACACGCAGCAGTTACAGCACTGTAATCCTGTACAAGCGCAATTCTTCCACAATATCCAGTATCTTCATGTGCGTATCCCACAAATGCATGTCCTGCAACACCGCCAAGACCGACAATAACTCCTGCATGCTGGATTGTCCCGTCTTCATAATAAAGTCTGGCTCCTACTGCTCCTACCTCCGGGCGCTGGCACTGACCAAGCATTTCTTCAATACAGTCTGCATTTACAATCTCAGTATCATTGTTTAAAAATAACAGATAATCTCCATTTGACTGATCTACGCCTGCATTATTAATCGCCGGATAATTGAATCCCTTTTCTTTCCAGTAAATCACTTTGACTTTCGATATTTCTTTCTGGATTCGATCATAATATTCAAAGGTTTCTTTTTTCTCACTGTTATTTTCCACAATAATGTATTCCATGTTCTGGTAAGCATTCACTTCTTCCAGCGAACGTAAGCATTTATCCAGATCCTCTGTATGGTCTTTATTCGGAATAATAACTGAAACTAAAGGATTTTCTTTCACCTGATATTTCACATGATAGCAACCTTCTACTTCTGAATCCAATACTTCCGCTTCTATCTGATGCCGTTTCAGATAAGCTTCCAGCGCTTTTCTTTCAGCCTGTTGCTTTTTCAGCTTATCACCAAATTCCACATTTCTTTCATGATATAAAACTTTTGCCACATGGTTGATCCGACTGGTATGTTCTGTGCACCGCAAAATGTAATCATACTCCAGCGCATCTTCATATTCTGGATTTAACGCACCTGCTTTTTCAACTAAATCATGTTTTATAAGACACAGATTTGAAATATAGTTAAAGCTTCTAAGCATGTCCGGATTATAATCTGTTTTGAATTGCGGATCATAATAATTACGTCCCTGCACATCCATCTTATCTTCATCTGTATAGGTAAGATCTGTATCCGGATTCTTATGAATTGCTGTCACACATTCATATAGTGCATCTGGTGCTAAATTGTCCTTGGTACATACAAATGCAATATACTTTCCTTTTGCCATATGCAGTGCCTGATTCAGACACTCTGCTCTGCCAGAATTTTCATTTTTCTGAATGACTCTTATTCTTGAATCTTCTCCTATAAGAGTTTTTAAATTATCTTCTTCCTGTATCATCAGACAAAGTTCCCAGTTATCATATGTCTGATTCACCACCGATTGAATGAATCTTTTTAAATACTTCTTAGACTCTCTTTCAACAACCGCCAGCAGAGATATCTTAGGTGCACACTCCCATTTCTCATTTCTTTGCCGCTGTAGTTCTTTTTTATCCGGAGTATATAGCTTTAACCACTTCTTATAAGTAATCTTATCCTTTTTTAACAATTTTCGCTGTATTTTATCATAAGTTCCTTTCACACCATACTGATGTAAAGAATCATTTGTTTTTTCAACAATCCGTTCTATCTTGGAAAATTTATTAAAAAGCGAATGACTATCGGGATAAATCGAAATGCACGCTGCTTTATCAGCAGTCCGCAAATACATTTTTAAGGCATCCGTATTGGCATTGTTTGCAATTATCTCAAAACCTTTAATATCTTCCGTCTTTATTTCTGGAAGAATCGCTTTCACATCTGGTCTTGCCTCTGCCCGCCGCTCAATTTTCAGTTTTTCTCCATGGCATTTTATAGCGACTTTTGTATCTCCTGTGTTTTCATACCATCCCTTGATAATAACCTGATTATCCCGCATCTGTACATTCTCAACCTTGCAGGCTAATTCAGCACATTTCGTTTTTAACTGGCTCACAGAAATCGTTTTTACCAACTTCTTATCTTTTTCATCAGACTGCACAATTCTAAGCTTACTGCCCTGCTGCCAGTTATCCGGCAGCCTGACCCATACATAATACTGCTTTGTAAGAGTACCTTTTTGCTGCATAAGAGAAAGTGGAAGTTCATGCTCTTCCACTTTCAAATTCAGCTTTTTCCCGTCTAACACAGCAAAAAGCCGTTCTCCACTCATTGTATCCTGTCTGAAACTTCCAACCATAAATAACACATTTTTATTGTAAATATGGAATCTATAGTTTTTGATATAAAATAAATTTTTCACCATAAAGTCTTCCTCAAACAATCTATTGTCTCAGATCAAAATTATTCTCTGTCAGTGTCAGGTTCGGATTATAGTATGGGTCTCCCTTTTCCAGAATATCAAACCATTTCTCATGGAAAGTCTTAATCTCACCCATAAAACGTCTAACCTTTTTCTCACTGTCCTCAATTCCTCTGGACTTCGATTCATAATGATATAACTCTGCATATGGATTGTATACAACAAGATATCCGGCTTTTCTTATCTGCAGGCAGAAATCAATATCATTAAATGCGACAGCTAATTCCGGATCAAATCCGCCTGCTGCTTCAAATGCTTCCTTTTTCACTAGCATACATGCTGCAGTTACTGCATTAAGATCATGTGCAATCATTGCCCGTCCAAAATATCCCGGCGACTCATGAGCCTGTCCTGCAAATGCATGTCCTGCAACTCCCTGCAATCCAATAATAACACCTGCGTGCTGTATAGTTCCATCTTCATAGAATAATCTGGCACCTACAATTCCAACATCTGTCCGCTGACAATACCCCATCAGTTCTTCCAGACAGTCCTCATTGATAATCTCGGTATCATTATTCAGGAATAAATAGTAATCTCCCTGTGCAAAAGATACTCCGTAATTATTAATAGCAGAATAATTAAATTCCTTATCCCATGTGACCACTTTCACCTTCGGATTTTCTTTCTGTAGCTGATCATAATATTCGAACGTTTCTTTATTCTCACTATTATTCTCTACAATAATGTACTCAATGTTCTTGTATGTTGATTTTTCTTCAATAGAGTGAATACATTTATCGAGATCATCCGTATGGTCTTTGTTCGGAATAATAATGGAAATCAACGGTTTCTCTGCTACCTGATATTTACTTCTGTAAATGCCCAGATATTTCGTTGACTCTACTTTTGCATGAATTCCAATCCGATCATAATGAGCCTGCACTGCTCTTGCACCAGCCCCAAATGCATACAGCTTGCTTTCCGGATTCTCTGCCGTAGAATCCTTATGTGCACGCCAATGATATAGTACCTTCGGAATATGCATTACATGCTGTGCATGCTCCACACAGCGCAGCACAAAATCATAATCCTGTGCCCCGTCAAATGCCCCGTTCAGCATGCCTGCTTTTTCATACAGGTCTTTCCGTACTGTTGTAAAGTGACAGAAATAATTGGTTCCCCGTAACATGTCAATATTAAAGTCCGACTTGAAATGTGGCTGGAAAAAGTCCGATCCGTCCATCGAAATCTTATCTTCATCTGTATAAATCATATCCGAGTCCGGAGTCTTATTTATCAGTTTTACACACTCATACAGAGCATCCGGAGTAAGAAGATCATCATGATCCATAAATGCAATCCAGTCCCCGGTCGCAATCTCTAAAGCCTTGTTCGTATTCTCAGATATCTGTAATGCAGTTTCATTACTGACCACCTTGATTCTGGAATCCTCTGCAGTATACCGTGCCAGTTCCTGCTCAAGTGGTGACGGTATTCCACTTCCGTCAGAAAGGCACAATTCCCAGTTACTGTACGTCTGTGCCTTCACTGAATCAATCATTTCTTTCAAAAATATATGGTCTGTCTTATACAATGGCACTACAATAGAAAACTTCGGCAAATATCCAAATTCTTTTTTTCGCTGTAACTGCAGTTCTTTTTCATCCGGTATATGAATTCTTCTCCAATGCTCGTACAGATTGAATTCTTTCTTTGAAAGTTTCATCTTCGCCCGTTCGACCACATCCTGGATTCCATATTCCTTCAGATATATCATACTTTTTGTCTGATATTTCTTTATCTTCTGAGTGACTTTCTTTACCTTTGTTTCCTTTAATGTAATTCCATATTTAGAACTCCGGTCACCATCTTTTAAATATACATATACAGCTCTCGGAAGTTCCCCCTTGTATTTGATTTCAAATCCAAAAATATTCTCTTCCTTGCATTCCGGATAATAATAAAAAGCCTCTGCATTCTTATTGTTCCGGATTTCAACAGGAAGTTCTCTTCCACGTTCATCCTTCACAACAACATCTACATACGTAAGGCGGAGACACCAGCCTTTAATCGCAAAACCGCGAGTGTCATATTTTTTACTTTTCACTCCACATTCAAGATTTTTCTTCATCTTTTTTAATTTTGAAACAGATGTTGAATAATCTTTATATTGCACTCCGCTTGCCGGGTCTGTAATCACAAGCTTTAATTCTTTTCTCTGCTCCCAGTTCTTCGGCAGACTCACACATATTCTGTACATATACTTCGGTTTCCGCTGTCCTGGCTCAACCTTCATAAGTACAACTCCTGTATTAATCTCTTTTTCTATCCGATATTCCAGATGCTCCTGATCCAATAAGACGGTTATCTTATTCGTCGTCTCATCACCTTTTGTGAACCAGCCACTGATAAAAAGCTGCGTTCTGTCTATCGCATGAAATCTACATTGTGTCATAATAAAACGTTTATCCATTTTGTCTCCAATCATGTTATAACATTCGTACATATATAAAGTTCAAAAATACCTGCCACAGAGCAAATCCACCTGCAGCCATCATTACTGCCGTCTGGTAATTTTCAACCTTCATTTTACATTCTATCTTGTCATTCTGCAAACACAAATAAATCATAAAAATGAATGGCAGGTAATATCTTGCCTGGACACCACCAATTCCGGTTCTTCCAACTTCAGTGTATGATAGATATAATGCTGTCCATATAAGTACTATTGTGCAGATAATAAATAATAACATTATCATCCGATGTTTTTTATTTAACTTCTTTGCATTTTTTTCTTTGTAACTATCAGTCAATGCAACTCCCCAGACAAGTATGGCAAATAATATAGGCTGTGTCACTGTTCCTACATATCCCAGTCCCCCAAAAACAGAAGCACCTATTAAATAGTCAACTAATGTTTTCCATATACTTCTAATCAAGACAAACGAATAAGCTATTGGCTGTCCTAATACATAATTCATCTGTCCAGTTACACTGGTATTTCCACCACGAGAATCTCCCGCAACTTCACCTCCACCGCTCGGGAATAGAACTGGCAACGCAAAACTTGCTACTAACAACAACATTGCCACAACTACGCTACCCCTAAAAATGTAACATGTTTTTTTTGACTTATATTTTTCTTTCGGTACAATCCATGCAAGTAATATTAATGGCGCATAAACTGCTTTCGGCAAACACCCTATGACCATACACACTACATATATGATCTGCCATTTCAAATTAAACTGTGCATCTGTCAACAGCATCTTTAGTAATATACAAACTCCTATTGTAATAAACACCGTTACAGTTACATCATAAGTATAAGTTGTACAAATGAACAATGAAATCGGTGCCATAGCAATCACAGTAAACAATCTTTTTCCACACGGCAATATATTAAGTGCTATAGACATACCAATCGCATATAATAATAGATTTGCCAGCTTTCCCAGAAGCCATGAAATATAAAACGGCAAATGCAATAATATACCTGCTTTCAAAAAAATCGCCTGGAATATATATCCCACACTTGAAACACTCCATGTGCCACTGTCAATCATCGCACTATCTACTGTTCCCAAATTAATCAAACTGTGGATTTCTTCCATATGTTCTTCATAGCTTTCCATATGATGCCAGTTCAGCCAATGCGCATTTGCAACCACATTATCTATAGCTCCATTAGAAGCGATCTGCGATTTTCCTAATCCCAGTTTATATGCATTCATTAAATGTATCTGTTCATCCATACCTGTACAGAGAGCAGGTTGTAATACTAAAATACAACCGGACAACATAAATATTGTCATAAATAGTACTATTTCTGGATACATACCATTTTCTTTCTTAAAAAGAATCATATAGGTCATAAAAAATGTCACTACCATTAGGAAAATAGCCAGAAACGGATTCCAATGAAAGCCATTGTATATTTCAAAATCATAAACCAATAGTATTGTGCCAACATTTTCAAAGTCTATTTCTATTTTACTTACTTTGGAATGAACATTGATTACCGAATGAGACAATGTTTTATTATAATAATCAACTTCTTCCCTTTCCTCTTCATTTCCGTATACGTTATCTGCATATATTTTTACTGTTGCTTCCGTATTTTCCAGAGTATTATAAGTATATTTCAATTTAGATATATATTCTTTTTGCGGAAATGTAATTGTCATTTTAGACTGCTTAATATCTATATGATACACTTCATTTTCTGTATCAACATCAATATTACTTAATCTTATATTTTTTTCATCTATTTTTTGTTCCGCATGATTTCCGCCCTCGCGTAAATACTGTACTCCTGCGTAACCGAATGAAACACACATTCCAATTATAATTGAGAAAATAAAACATATTCCCCATTTTTTCAAACTCTTTTTATTTGTATAGCTTTTCCATCGTTCTTTCATCTATATCTTTGTTCCTTCCATAAGATTTAATTCTTATTAGATTTTTCGCTTAACTGATATATTCTTTCTATAATTTTCGCAATTGGCAATGGCCAAAACTTTTTAAAGACATAAATATCTTCCTCTTTACGGGCATTATTTTCTAATAATTCGGATGTCGTAGATCCTTCATGAATTCTATGCAGCATCAAAATCTCAGGCAAGTATACAAAATTTCCTTTTTGTCTTGAAAGAAGTTCCCATGCCTGCCAGTCAATATTACTCTTCATATTGTCCTGAAATAAAGGTTCCTGTATTTCCTTTTTCACAAAAGTAACCGCCGGACAGCAAATAGCATTTCCAAAAGAAAGAATCCTCCTTCGAACAAATCTGCTTTTATTCAGTGCAGTTATTTTAAGAGGACTTAACATAAGTTTCTTTATTCTCAACAAACGATTATTGCGCACAATTTTTCCATTTCGTAACTCACCATAATCACTGAAAATTATAATCGGTTTATTCGCACTTTCATACGCTGAAACTATTTTTTTCGTATAGTCTTTTCCATAAATATCATCCTGATGTGCCAGTGTAACCAAACTTGTATTAGCCAGTTTCATCGCATAATTCCAATCATTAGCCAGACATGGGTGATTAGTATTTACCATAACTTTTAATTCATACTTTTGTGCCAGACCATCTATATAATCGTTCGGAGTTCCCGTAGAAATAATCACATTACTCTTATAGGATTGTTTCATTATTGATAAAATACAATCTTCCAAATAAGCACTTTTCTTATATGCACAAATTACGAATGTATGTATATCCGATACATCTTTAATCATTTTTTCCATCCTCTTCTGTATTTTTCTGTACTGAAATTATTTCTTTTTCCTGTGCCTGAGACCGTATTGCAATCTCTGCAGACAATATAGATACCTTTTCTTCTAACTGCGAAGTAATAATGGATAGCGTGAATATCTTTTCAAATAACAGACAAATAATTAATAAAAATACTAAATTCGCAGGTGATTCTATTCCTAATAATGTGCTTAACCAAAAGGAAATCTGTGGAAATATAGCTAATACAAGTAAAGTGCCACTAAATACAAGCCAAAATATAGCATCTTCCATTTTTACTTTTGATTTTCTTATTTTCTTTAAAATCCATATTACCGTGATTACAGCCGCTATAATTAACAATATTCGAAGTGATACAGACATTATTTTCCCCCCTTATCACGAACCCATTGGAATATATAAATAGAAAACATCATTTTTAACATATACCAAATTGAATTTTTGAAGTTCAAATAACTGACTCCAGCGATTCGGTCATGCATTTCCACCTGGACTTCTCTTATGTTTACTCCACAATTAAGTAAATATGCCAATGTATCTGGTTCCGGACTATAATGAATATTATATCCAAATTGTTTTATCATTTTCTTGTTAAACAAACGCATTCCAGAAGTTACATCTTCTATCTTTTGTCCCTTAGTTGTAATTCTAATTGAAAATGAAATCAAGCGGCTTCCAATCATTCTTAAAGATTTCGGTTTTTTTACATTTTTAAATCTAGATCCAATTACAATATCCGCCTCTTCTTTTTCCATCTCATTTATTAAATCTTTAATATACTTTGGGTCATGTTGTCCATCTCCATCTAACTGCAATGCATAATCATAACCATGAAAATTAGCATATCGAATACCTGCACGAATTGCTCCTGCAAGTCCAACATTTACCGGCAAGTCCAAAAAATTATAATGATTTCGTGCACATATTTTTCTTGTGTCATCACTTGATCCATCATTTACCACTACATAATCATATTGTGGATAATTAGCAATTAAATTATCAATAACTCTTTCTATATTTTCAGCCTCATTATAGGCTGGTACAATTACTAAAAGTTTCACCATTTTCCCCTTTGCTCATATTTATTTTTTAATCCATCGATTAACCATATTTATTATATTATTATACCATCTCAAAAAGACAGGGACAGAACAGATTAATATAATGCATAAACAATATATAATTATTCCCACTATATTTAGGATTCTATTATGAGATAATAAAAACATCTTATCCAGTAAAACATACCCATGTGGTGCTAAAAATGTCGATCCTGCATACACTAAAATAGAGGCTTCTCCAACACGAGTAAAAATCATTCTTTTTTCTGACATCAAACAGATAATAGCTGCTCCCATAACAATTGCAATTATATAAAAGATAAGCCGATAAATGATGCCTTCAACATTATTAAAACCAGTAGCTTTATATGTCATTCTTACATTATGTATCGCATAAGGTAAATATACAGCCGGAAATATCCCTATAATTAAAACAAACCAAGCTAAAACTTTAGGAATTTTTCGTATTTTTTTTATTATCTCTCCATCACATAATACCCCTATAACAAAAAACGGCAATAAACTAAATACTGCTCCATATGCTATATGAAATTCATTTATCTTAGTCAAACTGATAACTAATCCTAAAAATACAGACATTATTACCGGATGCTTTAATATCATTATATCTTTCGCGAACATCTTCCAGAAAAATACTGCTAAAAGATAATAAAAAGCTGATGACGGAACAATCAATGAACTATTGAACACATCACTATTAAAATTAGCCAATCCTAAGTGTATCATCATATTTGCCATAATTACATATACACCCTGAAAAATAATATATGGTATAAAGCATTTCTCCACCGCAGTATTTCTG
>ENA-OPDD01000945-OPDD01000945.1-human-gut-metagenome-genome-assembly--contig:-NODE-945-length-20802-cov-10.787343_pt1 | contig 20802 bp, 22 predicted proteins | sample MGYA00241574_ERZ501499 | MGnify/ENA primary metagenome ERZ501499 (study PRJEB25962, sample SAMEA2042576) | human gut metagenome | biome: human gut; feature: human-associated habitat; material: faeces...
GGGGCCGTAAAGCCACGGCCCCTCTGCACACCCCTCGGGCTTTTTTTAGGAGTTCTTGGTTGTGGCGGTGTGAGGTTGAGCCGATGTATGTGGATGCGGACGGCGAGGCGCGTTGCTGTCGCCTGGTTGAGAGGGTTTGAGTGGATGCGGATGGTGTTGGAAGTGGACGGCGAGGCGCGTTGCTGTCGCCTGGTTGGTTGGGTTTGAGAGGATGCGGTGGTGTTGGGGTGGACGGCGAGGCGTTTTTGCTGTTGCTTGGTTGAGAATTTTTTTATTTTTTGCTTGCGGCGGGGTGGGGGTTACATGTATAGTTGAGTATTGGAATGTTGTTTGATAAGAATCATTGAGACATTATTATGGAAAGATTATTGGAGGTTGTTTATGAGATTACGAAATATTCCGGGTGCTAAGGATGCTATTTTGGATTGTGAGTGGGTAATTGATGAGCCGGAGAGGTTTAAAGGAAAGTGGAATGAGGTTTTTGGAGTGAAGAGACCGCTTTTTCTGGAAGTTGGTATGGGGAAGGGGCGTTTTCTGATGGATATGGCAAGACTTCATCCGGAGAGAAATTTTGTGGGAATTGAGATGTATGACAGTGTGCTTCTTCGGGCGCTGCAGAAGAGAGAGGAACTGGAAGCGGCAGGAGAGGAGTTTTCCAATCTTGTTTTTATCCGGGTGGATGCAAGATTGCTGCCGGAGATTTTTGAGAAGGATGAGGTTGATGGGATCTATCTGAATTTTTCGGATCCGTGGCCGAAGGCGCGTCATGCAAAGAGAAGACTTACGTCCAGGGAATTTCTGGCAAGATATGAGAAGATTTTGAAAAAAGAAGGAACTGTAGAGTTTAAGACAGATAACCGTGGTCTGTTTGAGTTTTCCCTGGAAGAGGTTAGGGATTCCGATTGGAATCTGGAGGTGTGTACCTTTGATCTTCATCATGATGAGGAGCTGGTGAAGGGAAATGTCATGACGGAATATGAGGAGAAGTTTTCTTCTATGGGAAATCCGATCTGTAAAATGGTGATCAGACAGAAATAGAGGGAATAAGATGCAGGAAGAAATTTTTGAAAAGTATCCTATACCAAAGGCATATTTTAAGCTGGCACTTCCGGTTGTGTTCAGTATGGTTATCTCGCTTGTTTATAATATGGTAGATACGTATTTTATCGCAGGAACCGGCAATACGGATCTGGTGGCGGGGGTTGCCCTTGGATCACCGATCTTTACCCTGATGATCGCGCTGGGAGATATTTTCGGACTTGGCGGCAGTTCTTTTATTTCCAGGCTTTTTGGAGAAAAAAGATACGAGGACGCAAAGCGGATCAGCGTATTCAGCTTTTATGGCGCGATCGTCAGCGGTGTTGCAGTTGCGGCTGTACTGATGATCTTCAGAAGTCTGGTATTGGGACTTCTGGGTGCAAGCGAGGCCACCTGGGAGTATGCGTCACAGTATTATACCTGTATTGCACTGGGGGCGCCGTTTATCATTGTTGCGCTGACACCGTCCAATCAGTTACGAACAGAAGGATTTGCGACGGCTTCGATGGTTGGTTCTGTACTTGGCGCAGTTGTAAACATTATTCTGGATCCGATCATGATCTTTGTACTGGGCTGGGGTGCGACCGGCGCAGCTACAGCGACCGTGATCGGAAATGTTTGTACCGATATTTTCTTTGTATGGTTTCTTATTAAAAAGAGCAAAAATCTTTCTGTGGATCCCAGGGGATTTCACATTTCCAGGTCGGAGATAGGAGCGGTTTTTGCCATTGGTATTCCGGCTTCTGTTACTAATCTGATGCAGAGCATCGGAATTGCGTTGACAAACCGCGCGTTGCTGGGATTTGGTGACGATAAGGTTGCAGCTATGGGAATCGTTATGAAAATTAATATGATCGCTGCGTTGGTCCTGGTTGGTTTTGCCTTTGGTGGACAGCCGCTGACCGGATACAATTACGGCGCGAGAAACCGCACAAGGTTGAAAGCAACTTTGAAGTTTGCATATCTTCTTGAGGGAGGAATGGCGCTTGTACTGATGGCGGTACTTGGATTTTTTGCCCCGCAGATGGTAAAGATCTTTATGAGCGATCCTTCCGTTGTGGAAAATGGCGCGCTGATGCTTCGGCTGCAGCTGGCGGGAATGTTGTGTATGGGAATCGTGCTGATCAGCACCTGTACGTTTCAGTCTGCAGGACAGGCTATGGGAGCTTTTCTGTTATCAGTGAGCAGACAGGGAGTGGTCTTTGCGGTTGTACTGATGATCGCTCTTAAGGTGGCAGGGTATTATGGCGTTCTGGCTTCTCAGGCAATCTCGGATTTCCTTACGGCAGTGCTGGCGGTGGTGCTGGTATGGCGCTGGTGGAAAAAAGTGGATTTCTAAGAGTCCGCTTTAAATACTTTGCGCAAATATCAGGAAACAGATCAGGATATTTTCATATAATAAAATATCCGTGATGTTGGAAAGGTATTTGCGCAAAGCAGGAGGCCATAAGTTTTGAAAAAAAGAAAATTCAGATCCATGCAGCAGAATCTCCATACGGTAAGCCGCAGCATTAACAGCCAGGCTGCCCAGATCAGAAATTCGCTGTCAGAAATAGAAAAATCACTGAACAAAATTGCATCAAATGAAGATATAAAAAATAAAAAAGAAAAAAATAAAAAAAATTAAAAAAAGGTGTTGACTTTCTTCAAATCATAACGTATAATACAACATGTCTTGAGGAACGAACGAAACAAAAAACGAAAGACAAATAATTAAATAAGCGTTTTTAGCTCAGTTGGTAGAGCACCTGACTCTTAATCAGGGTGTCCAGGGTTCGAACCCCTGAAGACGCACTAAAGGCACTGTTTTTGCAGATATAGAGCTGCGGGGACGGTGTTTTTTTGTTGTGTTTATTCGGGTTTCAGGGGGGATAAGGATATCTGGGCGTGAAGTGATGCGGAGTAAATGGACCGAGATGAAAATGTCGATCATCAGATAGAATCAGAATGTCTAATATAGACACCATGATTATAGGTATAGATCCTTTTGAATAAAGAAAGGATGGTATACTATGGGAGTTTGTAAGAAGATAAAAAGGAGGGCCGGGTCTTGGAAGGGACCCGGCAGAGTATGAAAAGAAAAATAAGTAATGATCTATAAGATGAAAAAGCTTTGTGCTTTATTTGTTTATTAATATACCGTCAAAATGTGATGGAACTGTGAGAAGCATTTTAAAAATTTGTGAGGAAAGTCTAAATATCTTATAAAGTCTGATAAACTGCGAAGAAGTTATTCGGTGTAGAGCCGCGTAGCGAAGCGGATTGCGAATATCCGCTTGACTCGAATCAAGTAAGTCCCCTGCGGGGGGTACGAAAAGCAATAGCAGTCGGTGGGGCTTGTAAGAATAGAAAATTCTGAAATTTATACAAAAATAGTGAAAATAAATAAGACTTTTTTAAGCCGATACGGTATAATAAACCATAGCATAAAAATCCGGAGGGGAAATGAACGAGGATGGATGTGGTACACATGTTATATGAACAGGTGCGGAAATTTTTCTGAGGGGTATAAATGAATATATCTATATTTTATGTCCAGCGGAAAATGTGATATCCGGAAAGATGGTTCAATTCTGAGGTATTCAGATGAAAAGGGAGGAGATGGCTATGGAGAAAGTGTTTGAGGCGATCAATGGAGTGTTCAGCTTTATCGGTCCACTGTCTGATTTTTTGTGGGAGTTCCCCACAAATTTTGACTGGTACAGCAGTATCCCGATTCTGGGAAATATATCCTTTGCGATCATATTACTTCTTGGGTCCGGGATTTTTTTCAGTTTCAGGATCGGTTTTATGCAGGTGACTTACTTTAAAAAAGGAATCCGAACCATGACGGAGAAACGTGTTGTGGAAACAGGAATTTCGCCGCTTGCATCGTTTTTCCTGAGTTCAGCTATGCGTGTAGGACCGGGAAATATCCTGGGCGTAACAGGTGCTATTGCAGTGGGTGGACCGGGGGCCCTGTTCTGGATGTGGATATCTGCGTTTTTCGGGATGGCAGTTGCATACATGGAGGGTGTCCTTGCTCAGATTTTCAAGGAGAAGAAGGACGATGAGTTTGTAGGAGGTCTTCCTTTTTATGGGAGAAAGCTTCTTGGAAATAAGGTATGGATCGGTGTTTTTCTTTCGGTATTGTATATTCTGTATGCGCTTTGCTGTCTGCCGGCACAGGGATTTAACGTTGTTTCATCAGTAGGACGCATGGCAGAGATCGTAACCGGAAAAACCATCCCAAGCGGATCAGCCTTCTATTATATAGTAGGTACGCTGATCGTAATTCTCACAGCAGCTATCGCATTTGGTGGAATCAAAAAAGTATCCAGATGGACAGATATGATGGTGCCGGTGATGGCGGTGCTCTATATGGTAGTAGTGTTACTTCTTATCATATTGAATTTTACCCGTATTCCGTATTTCTTCGGAAGCGTGTTTGCAGGAGCCTTTAAGCCGGATGCATTTTTTGGAGGTGTTTTTGGAACAGTTCTTGCACAGGGCGTAAAACGAGGTTTGATGTCCAATGAGGCTGGTCAGGGAACGATCACCATGTCAGCGGCAGCAGCTGACGCAAAGCATCCATGTGAGCAGGGTGTGATCGCTTCTCTGGGAGTTTTTCTTGATACCATTGTGATCTGTACACTTACCGGATTTGTGGTAGTTATGGCACATTGCTGGACAGGAGCAGATGCGGAAAGCTGGCAGGCTCTTGATAAGCTTCCCAAATATACGGAGTCCATTGCTGTACTGACTCCGGGAACAGCAATGAACGGGATCGTTACATTTCTTGTAACCCTATGTTTCTGCCTGTTTGCATTTACCTGTCTGCTTGGAATGATCAGCTTTTCGGAAATCGCAGCAAACCGTATCCGCAAGGATAAGATCTGTATTAATTTTGTACGCTGTATCGGTCTTTTTGTTGCCGCATTTGGTATCCTCTGTAATATCGCAGGACTGGAGCTTGGAAATCTCTGGGCATTTTCTGATCTTGGAAATATTCTGATCGTATTTTTCAACGTACCGATCGTTTATGTCGGTGCGAAATATGTTTTCCGGGCGACCAGACATTATAAGAAGAATGACGGTACTCCGTTTACATCGGAGGTAATTGGAAGAAATGACTGCGCTTACTGGGATGAGCAGGCAAAAAAGCAGTGAAATATTTTTCCGGAAAATAAAAATTCCGGCGGGAGATAAAATTAGCATTGTAAAAGTGCATGTACTCATTTATAATGAGTAACAGATTTTAAAGATGTTATAAATAACAGGAGGAAAGCCTTGAAAAGAGAATTAGTTATTGTCATTGATTTTGGCGGTCAGTACAATCAGCTGGTTGCAAGACGTGTCAGAGAATGCAATGTATATTGCGAAATTTATTCTTACAAGACAGATCTTGAGAAGATTAAAGCGATGAATCCTAAGGGAATCATCCTTACCGGCGGACCAAACAGCTGCTATGAGGCAGATTCACCGACTTACCAGAAGGAGTTATTTGAGCTTGGTATTCCGGTACTTGGACTTTGCTATGGAGCACAGCTTATGATGCATGTCCTTGGCGGAAAAGTTGAGAAGGCAGATGTCAGCGAATACGGTAAGACAGAGCTTCTCATCGATAAGAAAGATTCCAGGATCTTCAAAAATGTATCCGACAAAACAATCTGCTGGATGAGCCATACAGACTATATTTCCCAGACTGCACCGGGATTTGAGATCGCTGCACATACTGCAGACTGTCCGGTAGCAACTGCACAGAATGAAGAGAAGAAACTGTATGCGATCCAGTTCCATCCGGAAGTACTGCACACAGTAGAAGGAAAGACAATGCTGTCCAACTTCGTACTTGGTGTCTGCGAATGTGCCGGAGACTGGAAGATGGATGCCTTTGTTGAACATACGATTAAAGAGATCCGCGAGAAAGTCGGTGATGGAAAAGTTCTCCTTGCCCTGTCAGGTGGTGTAGATTCCTCCGTGGCAGCAGGACTTCTTTCCAGAGCGATCGGTAAGCAGCTTACTTGCGTATTTGTAGATCATGGCCTTCTTCGTAAGGATGAAGGTGATGAGGTTGAAGGTGTATTCGGACCGAATGGTCAGTTTGATCTGAACTTTATCCGCGTGAACGCACAGCAGAGATATTACGACAAGCTTGCCGGTGTTACAGAGCCTGAAGCGAAGCGTAAGATCATCGGTGAGGAATTTATCCGTATCTTCGAGGAAGAAGCCAAGAAGATCGGCGCTGTAGATTTCCTTGCACAGGGAACCATTTATCCGGACGTTGTAGAGAGCGGTCTCGGCGGAGAATCCGCAGTGATCAAATCCCACCACAACGTAGGAGGACTTCCGGATTTCGTTGATTTCAAAGAAATCATTGAGCCGCTTCGTGACCTGTTCAAAGATGAGGTCCGTAAAGCCGGCCTTGAGCTTGGAATTCCGGAAAGACTGGTATTCCGTCAGCCATTCCCGGGCCCGGGACTTGGAATCCGTATCATCGGTGAAGTCACCGAGGAAAAAGTACGCATCGTACAGGATGCAGACTACATCTACCGTGAAGAAGTCGACAATGCAGCCGCCGACTACAAAAAAGAACACGGAGAAGATCCGTCCTGGATGCCGAACCAGTACTTTGCAGCCCTTACAAATATGCGAAGCGTAGGTGTAATGGGAGACTTCAGAACATACGATTATGCAGTGGCGCTTCGCGCCGTTAAGACCATTGACTTCATGACTGCGGAGTCTGCTGAGATTCCTTATGCAGTACTTAATAAGGTGATGAACCGTATTATTAATGAAGTTAAGGGCGTAAACCGCGTATTCTATGATCTTACAAGTAAGCCGCCTGGAACGATTGAGTTTGAATAATTGCAATATGTTAATTAGCACTCACCATTAGCGTGTAATTAGCAAAAATAAGTACTCTGAGAAACATTGGAGTCCTGAATTTACATAGTAGATTCAGGGCTCTTTTTTTGTTACCAGAACCCCGGTTATCTCAGACTGAGAAGACTGCTTGTGTGTAGCCAGACGAGAAGATTTCGGAGCCATTCTAGGGTACTCAGGAAGCACCCCGGAGTCATCTCGGAGTCATCTTGTAACACCCCGGAATCCCATCAAATATGCGGATTTTCAGCAGGTTTCCAGCAGATATCAGAGGGCTAAAAGGGCACTCAAAGGCAAGAAAAGCCAGTCAGGAGTTAGTCTGGAATTGAGGGAGAAAGAGGGGGAACTGGGAGAAAAAGTGCTGAGTTGGACATAGTGATTAGGAAAAAATGAACACGAAAAAAGGGGAAACAAATTATCCGTCAGTTGAGAAGGAACAGGATAACGGACTTTACAAAAAAGACGCTAATGCTGGTTGCTAATTAACAAATTTGGTACATTTAGAGACTGGAAAGCCTTGAAAACAGGGCATTTCCGGTCTCTTTGCTTATGCTCTGGTTCTGTATCAGGTGGAATAATATGAGTGTGTGAAAAGAAATGTATGTAATATATAAGGAATTAATTTGATAGTGCTTTAGAGAAAAATTATCTGAAAAGGCAGAATTAAATAATCAACTTTTATATAGGATATGTAGATGTTATAATTATTAAAAAGCGTAAAAATGATTCGTTGATGAAAATATTTGTTGAATAATGGAACAGTGGAAGTGTATTAGGATATGGAGTTGCTTTAGATGAATATAAATGATGTATTTATAAAATGCGTAGAGAAATGGACTGAAAATGAACTTGATGATCGCATAAATTTTGCTATGGATAAGTTTGATAATTGGATAAAAGATTTTGATGAAGAAAAAGATATTTTGTGTAAAATATTAGAAAAGTTTAATTCGTGTGTCCACTGTTATGGGTATATTATAATGGAGACGAGCTTTATGGGAGTTCCAGAGAATTTATAATGAGAGTGTAAGTAGAGATGCGGAGAAGGAAAAGATTGGAGATAAGATGTGGAATAGGGGCAGAGGAAAGTGTGGAAAGTGATTCCTCTGCTGATTCGTTTTATAACTTGGAAAAAGTGTTCGAGAAATCAAATAAAGTGTTTTACAACAAAATTGAGATAATATATAATAAAATAGTGAAATTGTATTCCTAAAAGCACGGAGGATAATATGGCTGTATCATACAATAAATTATGGAAATTAATGATTGATAAAAAAATAAATAAGAGCCAACTGTGTAAAAAGATAAAAATTAGCAGTAGTACTATGGCGAAGATGACTAATGAAGAAATGGTTGCTATGACCATATTAGAGAAAATATGTGCCGAATTGGAATGTGATATATCTGATATTATGGAGTTTACTGATTTAGCTGAAGTAAAGAAAAAAATCCATAATGATAATACAAGTCCAGATAATGGGACAGTAAATGCGAGATAATGAGGTAGAATAACCATGAATGAAAATGGGCTAAATTATATTGATCTCTTTGCTGGTGCCGGTGGACTTTCAGAAGGATTTATACAAAGTGGCTATAGACCGGTTGCACATGTGGAAATGAAATCACTGGTGTCATCAGCTAATCTTTCATATCACGGAATGCGAGGAAATATTGAAATGGGATTCTTGATTGAATCCCATGAAAAGGCAAAGCAGATAGAGGAAGTTATGAAGGAAATGGTAAGGATGAAGGTGTTTGGAAAATATAAATAAACTGTTTGAAGGGATGCGAAGGAAGAGCGTATGGGTGAGATGGAAGACACAAATTACAAGTTTAATTCCCAAGATATTGAAAATATATGGTATATATTCTTTTGTTTAGCGGATTCAACATTTTCGTCTGTAGAAGTATCTTATGGAAAAAAAGGACCATATATGCTATCGGGAGAAACAATGATGTCAATATGTAAAACTCTTGAGACTATTGATTTTTGCTGTAATAGAGATGCTTATTCGGATGCGTATACTTTATTGCGGAAATGTAGAGATGATTTAATGCAGTATTTATTTGTATTGAATGTTATACAGAACAAACATGGTTTGACGGATGAAGAAGCAGAAAAATTCACCATAAACTCGGAATCTGTGATGAAAATGATAGAGTTAGATGTGTCTATATTGATTTCAGGTGAAAGAAAAACAGACGCAGAACTAGCTATGGAAAAATGGATTTATAATGTATTGGAAGGCTCAGAAAACAAAGAGGATAGAAAACAATTTTTTGATACATCAAAATACAAATCATATTTGGTAAGTAATAATGAAAAGGTCAAATATATTTTTGAAAATTTTCTTGTAGATAAGTGGATGAGAGAGGATAGACAGTTAAATAATTATGTTCATGCGAATGGTATTAGATATGTAATGGATAATTATATATATCAGGACAAAAAGGAAAATAAAGATAAAGAGCTTATAGAGACACTTCAAAATATTACGGATATATTTTTGAGTTTGTTGTCAGTTATAGATAGCATTAAATTTCATTCATCAGATTATCTTGATGCTTTAGAAATGGGTATGAAGCCCCAAGAGGGAAGTCAATATTGGGTATGTCCAATAATTGTTGAATATATGAATGATAGGTTTGATAAGAAACTATTACAGTATATTCAGAATAATGAAGGAAATGGTATGCAATTTACGGCAGAATATTATGCTGATTGTTGAGTGAATTCAATAAGATACTAAGAAAATTAGAAAAGATAATTATGTTTAGAATATAGCTGTGTAGGAATGGAGATGACACTATGGAACTTGAAATAGATGTAGAGGACTTATTAAGCAAAAGAAGATTAGAATCAGACCGAATAGAGTTTAAAACAGGGTGGAATCCTGACGATATATACCATAGTGTCTGTGCATTTGCAAATGATTATAATAATGATGGCGGCGGTTATATTGTTGTAGGTGTTGAAGAAGAAAATGGTGTTGCCAAGCGTCCGGTAAAAGGCTTACCTGAATATATGCTGGATTCAATACAGAAAGATATGTTGGGTTACAATAATCTGATATCTCCACCATACTTTCCGCAGGGGATACCAGCAGAAGTGGATGGAAAATGGATTTTTGTAATTGTTGTCAGAACAGGACAGCAGCGACCTTATAAATCACCAGAGCATGTAACAAGTAAGAAAGAGAAAAAGTACAATTATTATATTCGTTATCAGACAAGTTCTGTTAAGGCAAATAGTGAACAGGAGCGAGAACTGATTAATATGTCAGATCAAACCCCGTTTGATTGCAGAGCAAACCATAAGGCAACATTTGAGGATATTTCACCTGTGCTGTTAGAAGATCATTTGAGAAAAACAGGTAGTAAGCTTGCTAAACAGGTAAGGGAACGTGGTGTTGAAGAAATACTTAATGATATGCAGCTATTGGTTGGACCACCAGAACTCAGATATATTCAGAATGTGGCAATTATGATGTTCTGTGAGCATCCAGAAAAGTTCTTTGGATATACTTATGTACAGATGACCTCTTTTCCTAAAGGAAGCATTGAGAATCCAAGTATTAGTGAAGATTTTCCTAATATTACAGGTTCGGTGCCCCAGATGATTCAGGCAACAATGGAAAGATTTCGTAATTTGATTATTCGAGAAAAGGTAATTAAAGTACCAAATCAGATGGAAGCGTTAAGGATATTCAATTATCCATATCAGGCGATAGAAGAGGCTGTAGTAAATGCCTTTTATCATAGAGATTATATGTCCTTTGAACCAGTAACTATAGAGATAGAGCCGGATTGCATAAATATTATGAATTTTCCGGGGATAGACAGATCTATTTCGGAAAAGACGATAGCTGAGGGAAAGAGATTTGTTTCGAGATATTATAGAAATAGACGACTTGGAGAGTTTTTAAAAGAACTGGATTTATCAGAGGCGCATTCTTCTGGCATCCCAACAATACAGGAAGAACTTGAGAAGAATGGCTCACCAAGAGCGGAGTTCTTTACGGATGAAGATAGACGAGCTATGAGAATAAGAATTCCAATTCATCCGGCGTTTTTGGAAGCGGATGATCAAGTTTCGCTATCAGATAGCTATGAAAAAGCGACGAAAAAATCATCAAAGAAAAAGATAGAACAATATGAAAAAATCTTAAAATTATTAAATGATGGTGAATGGCACAAAACAGCTGAAATAGCTGATAATCTGGGATTAAAGGCTACTAGGACAAAGGAATTGTTAAAGGAATTAATTGCACTTGATAAACTCATCGATAATGGGAAAACAAAAGGCAAGTTGTATAGATTAAAATAATTCGCCGCTTTTTTCGTTGAAAAAGCGACGAAAAAAGCGACGAAAAAAGTTATTCTGTCATGAGGACTACCTGATAGATGCAGGTGTGCTGATAGTAATTAAGTGTTGAATATAGTACAGAACAGGTAGCGGAAATACGATACAGGAAGGAAAAAGAGATATTGGTACAAATTGGTAATTGGCTATATCAAAATGCAATGGCTATTTTCATTTCTGCGATTGCATCATTGTTAATATCAAAAAGATATTACGACAAAGCAAATCGAGAAAGTGTATTGATGATGGTGATATTTCCAATTGTTAAATTATTGAATGAAAAATATTATACGCGTAATGATTATGAAACACTTTTTGAAATCAATTCTTCTTATGCGGTTAAATATCTTAGAAAAAAGGAAAGAAATAAGTTGCTTGAATTATTAAGTGCTTACTTCTTGCATGTGGAATCATTCCGTCAGAGGGTGGCAGCCTGGATGAGATCCTTACTCGTCTGGGTGGCGGATTTGAAATGCATTCAGAAGTAACGAACGTGCCAAAAGGAAGTGGTCTTGGTACTTCTTCTATTCTTTCAGCAGCATGCGTAAAAGCTGTATTTGAGTTTATGGGAATTTCTTATACAGAGGAGGAACTTTACGCGCATGTGCTGGTTATGGAACAGATCATGTCTACCGGTGGCGGATGGCAGGATTAGGTTGGCGGAGTAACAAACGGAATTAAATATATCACCAGCAAACCGGGACTGGATCAGCAGCTTCGAGTCGAGCATATTGAGCTTCAGCCGGAGACGAAAAAAGAGCTTAATGAGCGTTTTTGCCTAATCTATACAGGACAGCGTCGTCTTGCGCGTAACCTGCTCAGAGATGTGGTGGGACGTTATGTGGGAAATGAACCGGACAGCCTGTATGCTTTAAATGAGATCCAGAAAGTTGCTGCTTTGATGCGTTTCGAGCTGGAACGAGGAAAAATTGATGAATTTGCCAATCTGTTGAACTATCATTGGGAGCTTAGCCGTAAAGTAGACGCCGGCAGCACAAACACCCTGATCGACCAGATATTCCTTTCAATCGAAGATCTGATCGATGCCAAGATGGTATGTGGCGCCGGTGGAGGTGGTTTCCTTCAGGTGATCCTGAAAAAAGGTGTCCAGAAAGCAGATGTACATAAACGCCTGAAAGACGTATTCCAGGATAACCCGGTGGATGTTTGGGATTGTGAGATTATATGATAAATGTGGATTATTGGGGAAGAGCGTAATGACACTGCTCCAATGATCGGCTATTGAGGACATGAGAAATTCATGCCCGGAAGAAAATAGGTCGCTGAATTCAATTCGGATTTGAGAAACAAAGGGAGTCCTATTGAAAGAGTATACGTTAAGAAAGAAGGGTTTATATGAAAAGGGGAAAAGCTTTTGAAATCATTGTAAAAAATTTTTTGATTGGAATTGGATTTTTAGAAGTGTGTTCAGATAAACTTTATATTTATGATGGTCCGGCAGGTCAAATGATTCAAGGTTTGGGAAACGCTCATAATGCAGACGTATTATTGGAACCTATGGTACAGACACCTTTTTATACTCCAACAAGGCTACTTATAGAATGTAAAGATTATGATAAGAAAAAAGTAGGTCTTGACGTAGTCAGAGGTGTATTGGGACTTCGAGAAGATATAAATCATTTTGAAATCGTAGATACCAATATACTACAGGAAAGACGTAAACAGAACAGGAATGTTATTAATAATTATAGTTATATCAGATATACATATCAGTTAGCAGTTGCATCAACAAGTGGTTTTACAGCCTGTGCACAGGAATTTGCCGCTACTCATAGAATATCTTTAATAGAATTTGATAAACTGCCGTTTTGGAATGAATTAATGGAAATTCTTGGTGAAGACAAAGAAAATGTAGATATTGAAGAAGATAAATTAAAAAAAATAGTTAAACAAATTTCTTCGCATATGGCAGTTGCAATTACTAACATTGGGCAGTTGTTGTTTTTGTGTTGTCAAAATGGAAATGAAGAAGTTGACTTTGAAACTAATGAATACGATATTTCGTTTAAAAACAAGAATGAATCATGGACCTTGAAATGTGGAAATAAAGAATATTCATTTCAGTTACCAGAACATATAGCTGAAAGCTGGATAGAGTATTCAGAATATGAAATAAAAAGGAAGAAAGAAGTAATTGAGAGTACAGAAAAACCTGTTTCAAATATGATAGTTTATTATCGTCGTAATGAAAAACCGGTTATTAAAATGCTATCAATTGATGAAGATAAATTACAGGAAGCTAGGAAAAAGTTAGACGAGACAACGAAGAAAAGAGAGAGTTGAGATTTTTTGTGTAATTGATAGAAATGGAACATTGGGGTCAGACCCCATAAAGAAATAAAAATGCCATATAAGGCATAGCTGTCCTTGAGCTGTGTTCCAGTATAAGCATTGGCTTCAGTAAAACTGGTACTATTCCTGAAAATAGAAAACGAATTGCTGTAGTAATGCCGAATCTGGCATAAATGGAATAGAAGGGCGCAATCTGGATGGAAGGTACAGGATAAATAGGGAATCAAGGACGGGGAAACCATGATGTCCCTGCTGCATGACGGATAGAATCAAGGATGAAAGGGAAGCAGGAGCGTTCTGGAACGTGTCTGGGTGGAAATTGAGCTGATTTTGTATGGTTTTGGCGTGATTTTACAGGGGTGGTACTCAGAAAGCGGGACAGATGGGATACTCTTGGAAGAATACCTCAAACTAGAGTGCATTCCGGTAAAACTGTATTTGCATATATTCTCCCTATATGGATGGTAAAAGAAACAGATGGAAAAGAGAGCAGATTATGGACAGGCAGGAAGTATTTGGACTGGTACGGAAAAAATATGGAACGGAACCGGATTACCCGTGGGGTGACTGGAACGCGGTATTAAGACATAAGGATACCGGGAAATGGTACGGGGTAATCCTGGAAGTAAAAGGCAGCAGGATTGGCCTTGGAGATGAAAGGATAGTGGATGTGTTAAATGTAAAAGCAGATCCGGTACTTATAGGATCACTGCTTCCCCTGCCTGGATATTTTTCGGCATACCACATGAATAAGGAAAACTGGATCAGTATCCTGCTTGGGGAATCTGATCTGGATAAAAATATACGGAACCTGCTGCAGATGAGTTATGAACTGACAGAAGAGAAAAAGTGAAGCAGTGAACTTACCCGCCGCTTGCGCTGACGCTTAGAGGTGGGGGTATTTTCCAGAATAGTGATAAAATATTCTAAAATGCAGCAGTATCAGAGGAGGTGATGGAATCGCAGGTGGACCAGATAACGACTGCTCCATATCGAGTGGAAAACCACCTGTGTGGAATGATCTAAAATATACTACAAGATAGCGGTATACGGAATATGCTGCTATCTGAAGTGAAGTCTAAAGACTAAAAGAGGGAGGAAGGGAATATGAAGAAAAAAACAAGATGGATCATGTATTTATGCTTAATCATGATTTTGACGGTTGGAAAAGTTTCTTTTGTGAAAGCAGATGTATACCAGGGTGAAACATTACCAATGAGTGTATCTAAATTGGTTGATATGGCATCCCGGAAAACAGGTGGACAGTATTTTGTAATATTTTATGAGGGATTTAGGGATGGAAGGCTCGAAATGTCTTCATTTAGTGCAACAAAGAACTTTAAAGTAATCTGGGATTATGGAATTGATACCACTTTTTGCGACGGAGATGTAAAACAGTATCATTATAACAACGGAGAGTTTGTCTTGGACAGATATTATGACAGACTTACTGATTATGCTACTGGTATTGTTGCAAGTAATGTAGATATTTATGATGCATCTGGAAGAATAGTTTTTAAAAACAATCAGGGAATTAAAAACATCAACAAAGCAGCAGTCTCTGGATTAAAACCCCAATATACTTACACTGGAAAGGGAATTACCCCGTCTGTGACGGTTTCTGTAGATGGAATAACACTGAAAAAGGATACAGATTATTCATTGAGCTATAAAAATAATAAAAATGTCGGAACGGCAACGATAAGTATCAAAGGAAAAGGGAAGTATACCGGGACGAAAAACCTAACCTTTACTATAGTTAAAATTATTCTGCAGAACCAGACTATAAAGGTAAATAGCAGTTTCCTAAAGTCGTATTCGGCGAATGGAACGTTTAAACTTAATGCGACAGCAAAAGGAAAGTTATCTTACAAAAGCAGTAATACAAAAGTTGTAACTGTCAGTTCGAAAGGCGTTGTTACAATAAAAGGAACTGGAAACGCGGTTATTACAGTAAAAGCAGGAAAAGTTTTAAATAAGTATAACGCCGCCTCAAAAAATGTAAAAATTAAAATAGTACTTAAGAACAAAAATATGTATGTTCAGCCATATAAAGGAGTTTCTTTGAAAAGCAAGGCTTCCCTAACAGGAAAGAAAGTTACAGCTATTCCTTATGCCGGAGCTGTCGAAGTAAAATCTTATAGCAATGGCTGGGCTTATGTCACTTACAAAGGGAAAAAAGGGTATATACAGGAAAAGAATCTGGGAGATGTAAAACCTGTTCCAGCATCATCAGATAAACTGTTAACACAGTATAGTAACCAGATGTCCTATAGGCTGGTAGATTTTACAAAAAAATTTTCTAAGAATGCATACAGAAGCAATGTAACTGCTACCAGTACAGAACAACTAAAAAAACTTGGCAATATGATTAACGTATATGCAAGTTCTCAAATTATAGAAAAAGATAAAAAAGAAATTCTTGAAGCATTTGCGGATGCGGTTTTACAGGCTATCCTGAATTCTAATATTAATAAATACGAAACGAATCAGAAAAAAATGCTTGACCAGATAAGCTCACAGATCAAGGGTGGTTTAAAATCAGGGTCCAAGAAAGTAACTGTATCTTCTGGAAAAACTTATACGGTTGATTTCAATATTGCAGCACAATCTTATGGAGGAATAGGCGCGACTGTATCATGGGCTTATGTTACTTATGGTTCTCAAAGATATACCCTAGTTATTTCTTCAACATCGGAACAGATTGATGCAGTTTTAGCCTCTTATTGCACTGCCCTGGCACAGCTGAATACTGACTGCTGGAAAGACTTCATGTCTGCATATATCACTGGCGGCTGGAAATTGTCTGGATTGAACGCAAATTATAAATTGACTGACCAGAAGGTCAGAACCTATCTTGACCGCAGCGAATTGTTAATCCGCGCAATTGCAGGTGATGAGAAAGCGAAAACTAAACTGTTAGAAAGTGGCTCGAAAGACATGAAAGATAAGCTTAAAGATATGAGTAATTCTGCATTTAGAAAATACATAAAAGAACATATTAAGAATGGAGACAAAATTTTGAAAGCCGCAGATAAGTATAAAAAATTAAGCAGTAAGTATAAAGACTGGAAAAACAAATATAATACATGGAAAAAGTCAGGAAAAGGAACAGATTTAGAAAAAGCAGAGGCAGCTTGTGACCAATTTAAAGAAATATTAGAAGAGTTAAATTTAGCAATCAGTTCGATGTAACGAGACAAACAACTGTTTCTTGATGATAGCATCTGAAAGGAAGATGATGAAATTAATACATTTGAGACATATACGGAAGAACCACATGCTCTGAGCTTTGGACAGATGCAGGAACTGCATCAGGAAATGGTGGAAGAAATTGGAAAGGATACCGACGCTATCGAGTTGTATGATGAGCTGGTTGCCGTTGCGACGAGATATGCAGCAATCCGGGCTGGATGGCAGCAGTTAAGCAGGGAAGAAAAAATGGAACGGGATTCTTCCAGGACATCCTGCCACAATTCTCTGATTACCCATTTTAACATGCTTGCCCGGTATCTTAGGATGCAGGGCAGGTCCGTAGAATGGAGGGATAAACTGGGATATGGTAAGCGCTTAAATTTTAGGTATGATAGAAAAACTCCCCGACTACTTTCCAGTAGTCGGAGCACCTTGACAATTCACATATGATTGATTTGATTCGTTTGCACGACGTTCGATCTCAGCTTTGACCGTTTCGTTCCATGGCGCCAGGAGTTCTAAGTCACCATCGCTCATCCTATCATCAGGCAGTTTTTCCAGCAGATAAGTAAGATAGTGATAGACGTTTACTCCATTGGCTTTTGCCATTTCTACCATTGTGTACACAACAGCACTGGCCTGGGCTCCGTTTGGTGTATCGCAGAACAGCCAGTTTTTGCGGCCTACTGTAAACGGGCGGATCGCATTTTCGCTGAGATTATTAGAAAAACTGCAGCGGCCATCTTCCAGATAGGTGGAAAGATAGGATCGGCGGTTCTGAATGTAGGTGACAGCTTTATCCATCCTGCTCCCACGGGTAGGGTCCTGCTGATCAAGCCACGACAAAAAGCCTTCTACTACCGGCTTTTCTTTTTCAAGACGCGCCTTTTTGATAGCATCGAAGGAAGAATACTTTGATCTGATCACATCTTCCAGATGGAAGAGCTGGTTAATGTACAGCATTCCCTGTACGGATGGCTGGGTATAATCCAGAGCCTTTCCCTTAGGGATGGCATCTGTCAGATATCTTCTGATGTGTGCCCAGCAGGCTGTGCGTTTGGCATCTGGAACTTTATTGTATCCACTATAGCCATCACACATCAGATAACCCTTGAAGCCGTGAAGAAAATCTACGGCATTGTCCCCGGCCCGGGTCTCTGAGTATTTATAGAGGATAATAGGCGGTCCTCCGTCTTCGCCACTGCGGAACAGCCACATATATGATTTTGTCTGTGCACGGCGTCCCGGTTCATGCAGAACCTGAAGAGGCGTTTCATCTGCCATCACGAATCCACGTTCCAGAAGTTTCCTGTGGAAATATTCGTACATAGGAAGAAAAAACGCTTCGGAATTCCGGATCACCCAGTTTGACATAGTAGCTCTGGTGATCTCCACGCCATACTGTTTCCAGTCCTTTTCCTGACGGTAGTATGGGAGACCATTACAAAACTTCTGGTACATTACCCAGGCAACCGTTCCGGCAGAAGCCATTCCATAAAGCATATGGGCTCTGCCATCTTTTCCTTTTTTGATGACCGGAATATCCTGAAGCCTGCACTGCGGGCACTCATAGTTCTTACTGTAGTATTCATATACTTTCAGTTTTGCCGGTACAAAAACCAGTTCCCGGCGGACAAACTCTTCCCCGATTTCTTTCAGCGGGGTACCACAGACAGGACAGAGTTTCTCTTTCTCAGAAAGCTCCAGATACTTTTTTTTCAACAGGAACTCCCTTAAAACGTTCCTCATCTGTAGCTCGTGATTTTTGTTTTTTTGCTGTTTTTTCTGGAAGGAGTGCTTCAAGATCCTCTGCTTTTGCAGCTTCTGGATCCTGCTCCAGTTCCGCCTCATTGAAAAAGTTTAACTGACCCGGGATATCGAGGGTCCTTTTTTCGCTGGAGGTACCAAACAGTTTTTTACGGAGAAGGTCTATCTCTTCTTTCAGATTATCCCGCTCCTGGGTGAGAGCCTCTTCCCGTTTATTGGCAGCATCGACAGTTGCCTGAAGTGTTTTTATCATTTTTTTGAGATCGTTTATCATGTCCTTCAGCTCACGGAGCTGGATATCTTTGGAACTGTCTGCCACTGCTTTTCCTCCTGTTTCTGATGTTTCCATTATACCAGAAAACAGTGGCTTTTCCCAGCAAAACAGCGGATTTACTATGACTTGAAAGTGCCGAAAATACCGCAAAAAACAAGAGTTTTATGTGCATCTTTTTTACGTTGCCTTGATCGCTTTGGGCTGCTCAATATCAATGCCGGACATCAGCCAGTCGAACTCCCGCCATATAAGATTCCGGACTTCGGATTTATTCCTGGGCCACTGGTAAGAACCTTGGGCAGTCAGTCTTTTGTAGATCATAACGATCCCATCTGGTTCTTTTAAAATAGCTTTGATGCGGTCGCATTTACGTCCACAGAAAAGAAAAAGTGCATGGTCGATCTCCATCGAAAACTGTTCCTGGATGATCGTACACAATCCATCAATGGACTTGCGCATATCTGTTCTGCCACAGACGATATAGATCGCATCAACACTTGAGATGTCCGCTAATATAACGGCTCCTTCAACGTATCCATAAGCATCTTCAGAAGTAACGGTTTGATCTCATTACTCATTCGTATAAGCAATCCGTCTGCTTCAATCTCAATCGTATGTGAATTGTCAAGGTGCATAGGTCTGTTTCCATTATCTGGGATCAGTCCTGCCGGAGAAGACTCCGGTTCTATAGCAATCTGGACTACATCCTGTTTATGGGATGTAAGGTCAAGAGTGCTGGCTTTGTGGGCTGGATCCGGTATCTGACAGGCTTTTTTGTGGAGACGGGTAACTGCATTGTAAAAACAGCTGGGAGATATCCCAGGCTCATTACACCATGCAGCATCTGTCAGACCGCTTTGTCTGCATTCAGTTACCAGTTCCATCCATTCTTCCAGGGAGCGCCCTGGAGCACGTTTCTTGCTCATAATGAAACCTCCAAATGTAGTAATTTTCTATCTCCTATCAAGCGGAGTGTAGTAAAAATCTATTTACTATCATTATGAGTTTAAAAACGTAAACAGTAAAGCTACCCAGGATTTAAGCGCTTACGAAAAAGAAGAGAAACCCGAAAGAAACCTTAAAAAAGGCTTAACTAAGCCAAAAACCAGGCATCAAAGGTTTGTGAAAAAAAGAAAAAGATATTTAAAAAGTGAGCAGAAAAAAAGAGGGGCGCGGAAAGATTGTCCGAAAAAAGGATAAAAAAGGATAGTCTGTTGCAGCCGGATTATCTCGACATCTTATGGATAAAGCCTTCCCGGTTTTGACAAATGAAATTACGAAAAAAGTGTCAAAAGGGGGTGCGAAAGGACATAGAGAAAAATAAAAAAGGCATTTCCGGGAGGTCTTTTTGGGAAGAAAGATTTTTGGGAATGCTGGATTTATGCGGGTTTCCGGCCCCCGGAAACTGTTTTGGGAAAGTGGAATTTGGGACGCTGCCAGAAGCAGAAGATGAAAAAGTGTAAAGATGTGGTTAAGTAATACTATTAGCTGAGCTATATGGACATATGTCAAAAATATTATTGACATATGCCCTTTATAGAGCTATTATATAAGAAAAGCAAGAAAGGAGCAGTTTATGCCGAGACCAGTAAAATGCAGAAAAGTCTGCCATTTTCCGAATGTTTTAGAATTCCTTCCGGCAGATAATGCTGAGAAAAAAGTACCCATTGTTCTGACAGTGGATGAGTATGAGACAATTCGTCTTTTGGACAAGAAAGGTTATAGTCAGGAGCAGTGTGCAGTATCTATGCAGATCGCAAGAACAACGGTTCAACGAATTTATGAGATTGCCAGGAAGAAAATAGCAGATGCACTCATTGATGGACATCCACTTAGAATCGAGGGTGGGGATTTCAGAATTTGTGACGGTCAGAGCAGCAACTGTAGCTTTGGGGGCTGTTACAAACAGGAAATTTACAAAAAATATGCAGCAGAAAAAGGAGAAGGTATCATGAGAATAGCAGTAACATATGAAAATGGACAGATT
>ENA-OPDD01000949-OPDD01000949.1-human-gut-metagenome-genome-assembly--contig:-NODE-949-length-20768-cov-6.135036_pt1 | contig 20768 bp, 22 predicted proteins | sample MGYA00241574_ERZ501499 | MGnify/ENA primary metagenome ERZ501499 (study PRJEB25962, sample SAMEA2042576) | human gut metagenome | biome: human gut; feature: human-associated habitat; material: faeces...
GATATTCTATCAGATTTTAAAAAGACTGTCGACAGTCACTTTGTCAACAGTCTGAAGCTGTAACTTATGTTACAGCTTTTTTATCGTTTGTCACACCTAAAATGCCCTTTATCTATTTTTATTTTTTAACTTACGAACAATTCTACGAATCAATAAAATTAAAAGTACAATTAGTAAAATAATGACTAAAATGATTGCTACAATCATTGCACTAAATTTATTTGGCTTTTTGATCAAGTCAATTATATTCTTACTATCATCCACAATTTTATGTTCATGTGTTGAAGCATAATATTTTGAAACATTGCTAATCCCATCACCATCCGTATCATCAAAAGAGCACATATATCTTGCGATCGCATCCCAAGCTTTTAGTTCTTTGCCATCTTCTTTAATGATATGATCCTCTAGATTTTCAATTGGATTTCCATCCTTATCTTTAGGTTCAAGCGACAAAAGTCCATATGACATTTTATTTACTGAACCAAGCATCTGACCTGTATATAGATCTGTCACAACATGATACAATTGATCATCTTGAATCTCAATTCTTTGGCCTTCTTTTGTAAGATAACAATCTGTAACTTTATTTAAGATCATACGATTTGGATTGTATGTAAAATTAAGTCCGCTACAATACAATCTTGCCGTTGTCATAAAATCAGAAACTGAAGCATCCACTTCGGCTGCAAGTTTCAACTCTTTTTCCTGTAAGATATGTAGAAATTAAAGGATAACCAGCCATACCATCTTTTCCAATTCCTAAAGAAAATGAATTATATACATCTTCTACTGTAATATCTCCTTTTGTATATGTATCTCGTATAGTTCCACTTGGAACAACGGCTACATCGACTGAATCGACAGCATACGCAAATGAATCCGCAATAATTTGTCCAAGATTTGATTCTTCATGTTTTGAATATAATTCTTCTAAACTATTAAATTCAATATCATTTTGTGCAAGAACGCAATCTCTTGTATAACCAAAATCTGCAAGATAATTCATATTCACTGTATCCATCAATTCATCAATACGATTTTGTGTTTTTTCATCCGGATGTATATTTTCAGATACAGGAATCAATTCATAAGAACTTAAATCCCAACGACCATCTGAACTCTGTTTCATAGAAAGAGAACCGATATTTCTACCATATTCCCCACAAGATACAATATATGTATTTTCATGTTGAATAGGTACTTTTAATTCTGAATGCGTGTGCCCACTGATAATTAAATCAATATCTTTAACATTCTTGGCAAGAATTTCATCCTCGGATTTATTTTCATCCTCCCAAGTACCACAATGCGATACACAAACAATCATATCTACTTCTTCATTCTTCTTGATTTTCTCAACTGTATCTTTCACTGCCTCTACAGGATCTTTAAACAACAATTCACATGTTGGTGCACATTTTAAAGAATCTTTTCCAAAAGCACCTGTAACAGCTATCTTTGTATCACCTTTTTGAATGACAACATAATCCTTTACTCCATAAGTTTCAAATCCGGACTGAATCTGTTTTTGACCTTTACTCAATCCAGCCTTTTTCATGCCATCCCAATCCACATTGCATACGACAAGATTGGGTATTGTTTCACCTGAAGCCTTGGCCGCCTTCAACATATTGGCCAGACCTTTCGAACGATAATCAAATTCATGATTTCCTAATGTTGTGACATCATATCCAAGATAGCCAAGCATTCTAAGTTCAGCTGCCTGCGTATCATATACTGTTTGTATCAACGTTCCCATTGAGAAATCCCCACCATCCAATATTAGTGTATCTGGATTCTCCTTCTTTTGTTCATTAATTAATGTTTTAATTCTCGCAAAACCACCAACTTCTTGAAGTTCTCCATCTACATTTGTCGTGAAACTATCCAAATGAGAATGCGTATCATGCGTAAACATGACATCCACCTCTTTTGTATCTGATTCAGCATTCAATGGAGTAATTTGTGCAAGTGGCACTAGCAATGTCGTCGCTAAAAAAAGCGACATGATTCGCTTCCTTATTATCATATTATTCACTCCTCAATATGTATTCACCTACTTTTTAGTATACGTGATCACGCACAAAAAGTACATATAAATCAGTAAATGTAAGCGGTTATAGTGAATCTCGCATAGTTGCCTCTATGAAATACAATTTAATTTCTTTTATTCTAATAATAGTGTTCTTTGACACTGATTTAAATCTATTTTTATTTAATGATTCACTTTCAAAAGTTAAATATTATTCATTTTTTGAAAGTGACAGCTATAAAGATATACCAGTCCTAAAACCAATTTAATTTCAGACAACTTTCATCTGATTGTTTAAAATATATTTACAAAAGTTTTTAAAGCTTACAATGTACACAAAAATATTAAAAAAAATTATGTGGGTAAATTTTATGTGGCTTTACAGATTTTGGTTATTATGTGACTTATTTATTCCGTTTATAATGACTGTCGTAGGAAGAATGACGTCAAAACATTGTCCAAAAAATATAAATAGTTTGATTGGATATCGAACAACTCGTTCAATGAAAAATATGGATACATGGAAATTTGCTCATGAATATTGCGGAAAACTTTGGTGGAAAATAGGATGGATAATGATAATACTATCTGCTTTGATATATATTCCATTATACCAAAGCGATAATAACGTGATTGGAATTGCAGGCGTTGTTCTAATAACAATTCAGTGTATCATTTTAATTGTATCAATTTATCCGACAGAGAAAGCCTTAAAAGAACATTTTAACAATGACAGAACACGAAAATAAATATCAACTCACAAAAAAAGAAATGAAATTGCACGTGAAATCATCTCTTTTTGTTTGAATGGGCGTCTCAGATAGGAGTCGAACCTACGACCTTTCGCTTAGGAGACCACTCATCACAATTTTATTTAATCTTGAAATTTACATATAATTTCGTTATATGCTTTATTTATCGGCTTTTTTGTGTTTTCTAATTTTGACCGCTCAATAAAATATACGGAATTTTTCACCTGATTTCGTGTTTTTTATATAATCAATATTAGCTGGCTATTAGCTAGAAGGCCATTTTATTAAAAAAGTCCCTTGATAGGGACATCTTATTTTAATGCATCTAATAGTTTATCCAGTAGATCTGGATTGTCTTTTAAAGAAGCAACCAGCTTATCCACATCAATACTATCTTTCTTCCTTTTGACATTGTCTTCATCATTGTTCTGATAAAAAGACTCATCAAACTTTTGAGCATTTATTTTACGATCTTCATCTAAAATATGACTATATAAATCAGTTACCATATCGGCTTGTGCATGGCCAGTATCACCTTGTGTTGCTTTTATATCACCATGATTTAATTTTAATTTATATGTTGTACTTGAATGACGAAGCGAATGAAATACCACCGGTGGAAGTCCAGCCTTTTCTGAAACCTTAGCTAATCCTTTACGAATGATATTATGCTCTACTGGTCTGCCATCTTCAAAACATAAAACCATATCATAATCATGATATTCATCTTGAAAGAATTCTTTGTATTCATTTTGTTGTTCTTTCCATTCACGTAAAAATTGTACCAATGTATTAGGTAGCCATATAGTACGAATACTTGAATGTGTTTTAGGTTTTCGTAACACCAATACTGTTGTATTGCTTTCATTATCAGTAGCTGATGGAAATGTATACAAAATATCTTGAACATTCAGTTCATCAATTCCCTTTTTAGATAATCTTTGTAATTGCTGTTCTACAACAATATGAGCATTATCTTTTTCAATATCTTCATCACTTATAAATACGTTTTTCCATTGCAAACCCAGGACTTCTCCAATACGTAATGAACACGCAAACGATAGTTGAATTGCCAATGAAACCTTTGGATCTTCACAAACTTCTAGTGCTCTAGAAATCATTTCTGAAGTCCAAATTTCTTTTTTGGCATATTCATGTTTTGGAGGTGTAACTTTTTTAAAAGGATTGGACGCAATTAATTCCCACTTTTCAGCACACCCAAAGGCACAGCTCAATAACTTATGAACCGATTTTAATATATAAGAAGTTACTTTCCCATCTGTGTTTGATCTCATAGGTCGAATAACTCTTTGTTCTTTTAGATCCCTATAATATTTTTCAATCACAATTGGCTTAATATCTTGCAACTTCTTTTTACCTATATATGGAAGAATATAATATTTAATTGTAGAACGATTTCTTGTTAATGTAGAAACACTCCAGTTTTGATAGCCATAAAGTTCAATAAATGTATCTAAAAATGATTCAACAGTATCTGTATTAGGTGGGATAAAAGAACCCTTAGTCTTTTCAGCTTCAACTATTGACTTTCTAGCTTTTGCTTCAGAAATTGAATCAAATGTTTCCCATTTTTGTCTCTTTTTTCCTTTTGTGTCTACATAATAATAAATTACACAATATTTACCATTACGCTTATTAATTGTTGCCATTCATATCATCTCTTTTCTAATAGTTTGTTTAATAACTCTCTTTTTAAAGATGGATCTGATTTTAATTTATCCACCAATGCATCAAAATCAGAATGTTCTTCTTTTGGGAGTAAACCGGATGTTTTCTCTTTAAAAGATTGATTCCATTTTTCTTTACATTCCATCACCTGTCTGCACTTTAAAAAATCACGACCCCCATCAATATTAGGCTTTTTACATCTTAAAGGTCGCCCCAAACTTGAATAATACACATCACTATACAAAACCTCATTTCTACCCTTTTGTCTACCAAATGACATCAGTTTTACTAATGTCAATTCTGGAAAACCCAATTTACTAATAAGTTCTTTGAAATGTTTATTTACGACTCTATCATCATAAGGAAGATCATCCTTCAAACTGAAAATAGTAGAATCATCACAACGATTTTGTGCATATCTATCCCGCCATTCCATCAACAATTCAATGACCTGGCTATGTAAATACACTTTCTTTTCTTGTTTATTCTTTAGAAGTACTACAACTGTATTTGTATTTTGAAATCCTTTCTTCTTATAAGTTTGAATAATTGAAGATGGATCCATTTCCAAAACAATATTCTTATTCAATCGTCTAATTCTTTTATTCGATACGATATACCCTTCTTCTAAATGATCCAAATTACTCCAGGTAATAGCTCTCACTTCACTTAAAGAAAGACCTGAATCAAAACATAAATGCAATAAAATAAACAACTTTTCATTTGTACAATTAGAAATCAATCTAGTCCAATAAGACAAGTTCCAACTTGGCGACTCTTGATTCTTGGCACTTACTTTTGGCCTATATTCTGTAAAATAATTTAATTTCATTAAATTATGATCAACCAAATAGTCACTGGCCTGGCATAATAAATTTAAGCAGCCTCTTACAGCAGATGCACAAATAATATCATTTGATATTTGATTTCTAAGAGGTACACCTGGCAATAATTGAAGATCATGCATAATTTGTTTTGATGTTTTAGCATTAAGCTCTTTAACCTTTTTATCTCCTACAACTTTACTTAAATAATTGTTGATCAAAGATTGTTTATTCTCATATATTGAAATCGAATAATCATTAAATATAATCACACTTACGTATTGATTCAAATAATCAATAAAGAGTGTATTCTTATTTACAATAATCTTATTTCTTTTTCCACCATCTATTTGTTCTTTACGCTTCAATGCCTGCTCTCGATTGTAGAACGTTTCATATCTTTTCTCTATATCCCCATTCTCATTTTGAATTGTATAAATTACATTATATGCCTTACGTCTTTTAGTAATTACTACGGCCATTTTTAGTCCTCCCTATTCTTCGCTATAAAACCATTTGTCAAAGGATTCCTTGTTAATGCGAATTGATTTACCAATCTTTATACTTTTAAAAGTATTTTCTTTCACTAATGAATAAGCAGCTCCTTTACTTACACCTAATATCTTTGCAATTTCAGCTACTGTGTAAGTTTTCTTTTCACATAACACAGGTTTCATCTTTTTTTCCTCCTCACTATAAACTTTCAAAAGACGCAATTCCCAGCTATAAAAAAAGGAAGCAGTGTCTAATTACTGCTTCCAGAGGGAAAGAGTCCATAACCAGATGAATCATTTCTTCTGGTTATGTAAACGTAAATCTAAACTAATTTTTATTTTCTTATCAATAATAGCCATTTGCCTTTTATTTAACGTTGCTATCTTTTTAAATAATCTCGACTTATCAATCACTCGAATTTGTTCACACATCACCATAGATCTGTACTTCAATCCTAGTCCATCTGGCAAAATACAATGTGTTGGAAGATGATGTTTTGTATAAATCTTAGAAGAAAGACACGCAACAATCGTAGTTGGACTATGTTTATTTCCACGATTATTTTGAATAATTAATACCGGCCTAACTTTTCCTTGTTCTGATCCCGCGGCATCACTCAGATCTGCTAAATAGATTTCTCCTTTTTTCACTTTCATTTCTATCCACTCCTATAAAATATGTAAAACCAGGACATACCTGGTTGATAATTAATATTAAAATATTCATCGCGTCTTCTATTTATCACCTGATCACCTGAAAACAAAGGAATCCTATTAGACAAGATAGTTGCTAATTATCTTTCATTGGAATCTCACCAACCCATATTACGCTTGGGCCTGTCGCTAGAAGTATCATTATCTTATATATTGTCATGGCACAATTAGCAAAATTGTTTGTCATTCTAAAGTATCATCGCTCGAATTGCTTCATCATCGCGCAGTAGTGATCCAGCTCGAATATATAAGTTTTGTATCTAATAGTTGTTATGCTATTTTCAAAGACCTCTTTAAGAAGATACGAGTATCCCCTTCACTAGTGAGCCGATGAAAACGGCTCAAAATTGCAGTTTTATAAAAAAAAGTGTATTTTTTTCTAAAACGAATAGTTTCAACATGAGTTTTCAATGAATAAGTCACGAATTTAATTCTTGCAGTTGCTAAAATCATTAAATCTGAATTAAAAAAAGAATGCAGAATCGCCTTCGATTCCGCAATTCAATTATTTATTTGTTTTCCTTATTTTATACGTATAATCTAGTTTTGCTAGTCTTCTACAAATTGTCCATTCAGGAATTCCTGTGATTTTAGATACTTCTTTTGCACAATATCCACGATACATTAAAAAAATAATCAGCTGCATCTCAAAGCCAAATTCTTCTAATAATTCTGCAAAAGCAATACTTGTTATGGAATTCAAGAAATCTCCGACAGTTTTGGGATCGTTTAATTCAGATAAATTTGGCTGAACAACTTTTGATATTTTTTGTTCACTATCATAATCCACTTTTTCAAAAAATCTTCGATCGGAGTTAAATTGCATTCTATCAAAATCTCTCATTAAAAGAATTTTATCCATTGGCATTCCGTTCTTTTTCATAAACCTTTCATCTTTCTCTTTCCATTTCTTGTACTCATTTTCCGCACGACGGTGATTATAGGGTTTAGCCATTATTATTCCTCCTTTTCATAGCTAAGCTTCGAAGGGATATCCCTTCATAATCGAGCCGACGAAAAACGCAAAAAATTGCACAATCGAAGAAATTTTTTAAAAAAAATTTGATTAGAAGAGTATCCCTTCTTCTAATTTGCCAAAGAATATAAAAAAAACAGATCCACTGTCTGAAACAGAGATCTGTACCAATAAATAGTATTTTATAATTTTAGCTCTTTCCAAGTTTGGAAAGAATTTGGAAAAGAAAGAACAATATGTAAAAATAAAGGATTTAACAATGAATATTGCTAAAACTTAATAGTCAAATATCTTGAAGAGTATAAATCAGATGCACGTGAAAATTTTAGCATTCTATTAATGGATAAATTTCCAGATTATCATTTATACGCATAAATCAATCACTCCTTTCTGGGTGTGAAAAAAGCAGTCAATCCTAAGACTAACTGCTTTGTAAATATTGCAAAATATAATCATAAATCTGTATTTCTTAGTTATATTAAGGTTGCACATATAATACCAATTACACCAATAGCCAAAAATAACAACCCAATCCCGGCTGATTTTTTGCGCTTTTCTAATTCTTTTGAGTTACTTTCACTCATATTTACAATAGGGTATTTTCTTCTTCCGATTAAATACATAAGTAAGCTACTTGAAGTATTCCCACTCATTGTAAATACTCCCCAAAATTTAGGGTGCTTTAACCCTCTAGCTGTTGCATCTATAACAGTCATATGATAAATCTGAAACACAACACAAAATGCTCCTACAAGTGCAACTGCTCCACAAATTACCGCTAAAACTATGTTCAAGTCCATAACAAAATATCCTCCTTAAAATTTTTTGATTATCTGGTAAAGTAATGCTGATGAAGTGATAACCATAAGACAAAATATTCCAACTAAGAAATAACTGTTATCTGGTATAAACATATTTAATGTTATCAGCAATGCTACGACAATGATATTCACAATAATTGCCCATATCATTTTTTGGTTGCTTTTTACAACATTTGTACTTTCTCCTAAATGTTCAAGCATTTTTTCATCACCCTTTAGCAATACGTCAAGACTTATAGAATATAGATTGCTCAACTCTATTACACTGATAATGTCTGGGTAAGATTTTTCATTTTCCCAGTTTGAAATTGTCTGCCTTGATACATTGATTTTTTCCGCAACATTTTCTTGTGTCATTCCAGACTGTACTCGTGCATTTTTAAGTTTCTTACCTATTTCCATATTCCGATTGCTCCTTTCGGTGTCATTGTCATATATTAACCATCAAATGTCTATCCAATATCTTTTACAAAACCTTTTTTTCTTGTCAAAATTATTTTACATAGCTTAAATACGGCTCTTTGGGCTCATTATACTGTAACTTCAGAGTAAAATCTATGACTTGGATTTTTTTCGGCAGTCCACAGAACCATACATCGCAGGGACAGCCGAAAAATAAAAGTGATGTATTTAGCCTAATTTCTCATATCTTAGAAGATGAGCTTTTTCAAGAAAATACAATAACTATCGTCGTATCTCATGATAATGAATGGAATGATTATGTAGATCAGATAGTTAAATTATGAGAAATCTAAAGACGAATTATAAGGATTATCAAATAAAATCATAAATAGTGTATTGCCGCACTCTAAACAGCTACCAAAGAATCTATATGTAAAATAGAAAAGATCCGATTGGCAATGACATAGTATCATTTCAAATTGGATCTTTTAATATGGGCTCTATTTGACGCTTACCTCTTCGTGGATTTAGTGGCTCTGAGTAATGGATTGGGTGGCTCTAAATGCGTGGAATACTCACAATATAAATAAAATTAAAGCAATCATACAACACAATTAGACACATAATCACAAAATCTAATTATATTGCAATATACATCCATTCCAATTTTGAAGTATCTGGCATAAAAATACGACCTCCTTGTGGCTCTATTATTTCACAAAGAGATCGTTCTTTTAATATAGGTCCTATTTGACACTTACGTTTATTTGTACCACCTTTAAATTTAACGCTTATGAATTTATTGTGCCAAAAAAATTCCGTAGACAAACCCGAGTCTATAACCCTAAAGCTTGTACAATACGGAATACTTTTTATTTATTTTTTTATTCTGAAATTTAAATCTCTTTTACTTCATAACAATCTCAACTTGATACAATTAAAAACCAAGAACCTGCGAATACAGCAGGACTTTCAAGATCTTCCAATTCATCAAGTTCAGTTAAATCATCGGAATATGAATCTAAAATTTTTGATTCTTTTTTAAAATCTTCCATCTTAATCTCTCCTTATATATAAATCAACCTTTAAACCTTTTAATGTAAACCTGGTATCTTTTTTGATATTAACTAAATTATTTGAACTCGATTTTATGTATATTCTGTATTCATTTTGAATCCATTACTTGTATATACGATAGAAAATCAATTTGGTAAATAAAGTACAAAGTATTAGACTTCCAATTAAATATAAAACTAATACTTCAATTTGAATTGTTCGAAGAATCAACAATACAATCAAATCCAATATTGTTATAAAAACTAATAATTTTACTGTATACATCCTACGAATTCTTTTATAAGACATGCCAATAGTATGCAACAGATCATATTCATTTTTATGTGAGTAGAAATGTTGATACAACTGCATATATACGATTACGATTGAAGTGATCATTAATACAAATTGATAGAACTGTACGATTTTTTGACACATATTCATGATTTCGGCAAGATTCTTTGCGTCCGTTTTATTATCGACTACATAGAAATCATCTCTTCTAGACAATTGGATATGATCAAGTTTCTTTTTTAGTAATGCTGATTGTTTAGTATTTACCCACAAATCACCCGTAATAAATGTATCTGGATATGTATTTAGCCATTCCATTACTTTTGTTTCAGGAATATACAAAACTTTATTATCCCCACTATTTATATGTTCTTCTACAGATAGATCGAGTACATCAATTAATTCTCCGCCTTGTTTATACAGATGCAATCTAATATTGTCTTCATATGAATTACTTAAGACAAAATCATTATATTCATCTGTGACTTTGGTTTCTATTTGTTCATTATTTATATTCGCATCGCATTGAATAGTATAGTTAAATTCATGCTCATATGACTTAAGAATTTCTTTTGATTCCTCAATAAATTCAGGAATCAATGTATGATCAAATATATTAAATGTGGCACTCACATCATGTTCATACTGTACTTCTTGTTGATTTGTTTGAATCCAAGATGTTAATGACTGCATGGATACACATATAAACATCGAACTCATCGCAACAATCAGTGCAATAAACAGACCATTTCCATTTCTCATTGTTTCAATGATAGATAGATTGGAAATATTTAATTTTCTAAAGAAATAATGTTTAGGTCGTACTAAACTCAATCCAAATGCAAATATATATTGTACAAATAAAATCAATAATAAAATACATAGATGATATTTTGATATATGTAAACTAAATGGAAGATTCATTTGAATCCATTTTAAAGACAAACCCCACAATAATAATGTAAATCCGATTCCCATACACTCAATCAGTGCAAAAAACAAGGTATATTCCTTAATCATATACAAACGAATTTTCTTTTTATTCATTCCCAATATATAGAGTTGATCATAAAAAGCTTTCTTTTTCTTTAAGTGTACAGATAGAACGCTATATACAAACAAGAAACAACATACACTCATAAACAGGATCAGAAACTTAAAAATGTTTTCATATTCTACATTCAAATGATATTTGGCAACCACCATATCCGAATTCAATTCATAATCCTGCACGGGTAGTGTTGCGATTGCCGATTTATCTTTTAAATTCGCATAGACATACATTGCATCCTTTTTTGAATGCGTACTTGTATAAAAACTATAATTGATCAGTTGATTATTTAGATTTTCATATACACCACTAATCTTATATTCTTTAGAATCTTGATTAGCATATAGCTTTATTGTGCCCCCTACCTTATATTTATTTTGATACTTTTTATGAATCAACACCTCATTCGATTTAGGATACTTTCCTTCTATCAAACGTATTGGATAGACACTAAAATTTGTGGTTGAAACCAAAGAATCAAAAGTACCTTTATACACATAAGGCAGTGGTGTTTCATAACTTAAACTATCTAAGTATGTATCTGTATATTCTTTATTTTGTGTATACGCAAAAGTTGTATATTTCACATCATAATCCCCATAAAAACTTTTGGCTGCATTGATTCGATATAAATCATAAGAGTCTTTTACTACAAAAAGAGAAGTTAAAAGAAATGTACATAAAAACAGAATACTGAATAATAAAACATAGCTTTTCTTATTGCGACTTCTATATTTTTTGACTATATTCATACAATCTTTCCCTGTTCTAAACGAATGATTCGATCTGCATAATTGGCGATTTTTAAATCGTGCGTAACCAATACAATTGTTTTCCCCTCTTTATTCAACACTTTTAAAATGTCCATCACATTTTTTGCATTCTCACCATCCAAATTTCCCGTTGGCTCATCGGCCAGTATAATATCTGTATGTGCAAGAATCGCTCTAGCAATCGCAACGCGCTGTTGTTGACCTCCAGACAATTCATTCGCAAAACGATTTTTTTTATGCTCTAATCCTAGCGATTTCAATACTTGATTCAATTCTTTTTCATCCACTTTTTTCCCTTTAATTTGACTTGCCAAACACACATTTTCTTTCACTGTCAAAAAAGAAATCAGATTAAAAAATTGATATACGTAACTAATGTATCGACTTCTTAATGTACAACACTCTACATCCGATAAAGAAGACATCTCTTTATTTCGAACTACACAACTTCCCATATAATCTGTATCTAAACCACCAATAATATTGAGCATGGTAGTTTTTCCACTTCCACTTGCTCCAATAATCGCAACAAATTCCCCTTTTCTTATGTGCATAGAAACCGTATCGAGTGCCACACAATCTTTATATATTTTCTTTAGATTCTGTATTTTAATCACAATTCATCCACTCCTTTTATTTATTAATACACATAAGGAAAAGAAGCATTAAAAAAATCGAATAACCGTCAATTGATTTCGATTATTCGATAAATAAGATAATTTTCATATCCTTTGAATCCGTAATTCTTGTTCCATGATACTTATTCAAAATGATATTCAGTATAGCTTTATTTGAAGATATCATATTCTTAATATCCAAAGGATATTGAATATGTAGAATTAGCTCTTTCTCCTTTAGATTCATATGAAACATGAAAGTCTCATTTTCTTTAACTAAGCTACTATCCAATACGCATGTAAGTAGTGTTGTTAAATCTTGTGTATCCATAGAATCGATTCTTTTAGGAACATGTATCTGTATATCACAATTCAATTTGTGTTCTTGAATAAAACTTTGAAGAATTACATCCACATATGGATTTATACATATAGAATGGGGATATAACTTTCCATATTTTACTAACTCTCTATTTATTTCACTTTCTAATTCTTCATATCTTTTGTTTTGAGATAAATGCTTTATATCGTCCAAAGAATTTCGCATATCGTGAATCATTTGTTCTGTATAATGACTGGATAACTCAATGAAATTTCGATACATCTCAATCTCTAATTTTGAGCGTATTCTAGAAAAAACAATGATGGCTACACTTAATAACACAAGAACTGATACAGTAAACACAAATACATATATTTGACTATTCTTTATAAAATACATATATGTAAATTCTGTTCTAGAAAACAAATCTGTCATCAACAACATATAAAGATAGCTAAATATAAATAGAATTATAGAAACACTGTATTGCATATTCTCACTAAATTCTAAACTTTCATATTTAAAGATTTGATAAAAGATTGCACATCCACCGATTGTGAGTATTGTTGAAAATGCATAATATTCTATAGTTAAAGAACGGAATAGAAGTATATTCATTGTTTGAAATAAGATAACAATCAAATTTGAAATGACAGATTCTAATACATGATGTTTTTGTGTAGAAATATTCAAACATAGAATGGGAATCAACAATTGTAGAAATACAGATAGCCAGTTTATATGTATATATTCACTGGTCAAAAATACACATAAACCATTTAATAAGAATGAAAGAATGCATTTTGGATATAGTGAATTCTTCGTTATTTTTAAATAGAAACATTGTTCGCAAACATAATACATACTGTTCATTAGAATATTCATATGCTTGTCCTCATCTGAATATAGTGTTCCTTCACCTTTTTCCATCTTCGAACACTCACAGAAATAATCGTACCATTTAACATAATGATCTTATGATTCTTTACATCCAAATAATCGACTTTAGAAAAGTTAATAAGCACATTATTATTTACGCGGATAAAAGAATCCGACAGCGTTGCTTCTATTTCCTTTAATGTTTCATTCACTAAAGATAATTTCGTTCCATCTTTCAATAAGACAAATATGCCATTGTCAATTTGAAAATACAGAATATCATCCCTATACACATACCTTGTCTCATACGGTAAATTCAGTGCAATCTTCTCTAATTGATGAATACGTTGCTCTACTTGATTTACCTTTTCAACTAGGACTTCTTCTATTCGATTTTTCGTAACAAATCCTAAAACATTTGTATCAAATGTATCGGCCATAGTTTCACTATGACTACTTACATATACGATAAAGCGTTGTTTATCTGGATGTTTTTTTATAAATTCAATGCCATTTTGACTTCCTAATTCAATATCTAGCAACAATAAATCAAAATAGAAATTGGATTCCATATATTCTTCAACTGCACTAAAGAAATAAAGTCTATGATTTAAATCCAATAGATTTCGTATTCTTTCTTGTTGAATCAAACTATCTTCTAATATTGCAATTCTCATAGGTCAATTATAATGGTTAATGCAGTAAATGACAAAATTTAATCATTAATATGAATAATCTTTTTATTCTAAAATAATGAATATAACGATGCATTATCATGAATATCCATCAAATTCCTAACAAGAATGATTTAATTATTATCGAAAATGAAAAAATGCTTGAACTAAGGAAAACACTACTTTCGATAGAACAGCAAGATAAAATCATCCTCACCGCAAGCAATGAAGGTTCTTAACTGACAACATTATGCAGAAATCGTACATTATTTGGATTCCTGTCTTTCTGTTGGAACAGTGAACTCTACAATCAAGCACTACATTTAGCACATTAGCGATTGTTTTCTGTATCTCTACATGGAAGCATAGTCAATTCTTCAATTTTACATTTAATTTACTCTTATTCTACTGTTCATGACTTTGATCTGGTTCATTTGGATATATTCAATCGTTTCATTTTGATTTTGATACTGTTTCTCAAATTCATGAATACACTTATTCTTATCGATTTTGTTTGTATTTAGATCATGCAGGAAGGAATAAAGCTTTCAGCTTTTCTTACACAAACACTAATAGGGATGAACTTCATGTATTTGAAGCAGCTATTGATCTTTAGCCGGTGCAAATAATCAAGCAAATGGTGATATTCCTATATCTTTAAAATCATTTTTAAGCAGAAATCCAAACATTAAAACAATTGTATTTCATCTAGACAATGATGAAGTTGGCACGAGTGTTACTACTTATATGATGAATCGTTTAAAGAATAAATATCACTGCATAGATCAACATCCAACAAAATACAAAGATGTAAATGAAGAATTACAAGAAATGAAAAAAGTTTGATTTTAAAGTCTTGTTTAGCTATAATAAAAGTGTAAAAAGGCTTTTAAAAGCTAGGGCTGGTCGAAAGACCCGGGTCCACACAAAGGCGGGTAAGACACCCGCCATTTCTTTTGGAAAGTTGAGGGTGCGTAATGGAATTAAGTGTTTTCGTCGATGAATCTGGAGATTTTGGTGAATATGATTATCATGCTCCTTATTATATTATTTCCTTAGTTTTCCACAACCAAAGTAATGATATTCAATTTGATTTATCACATTTTAATGATGAATTAGCTTATTTAAACTTATCTAATCACTGTGTCCATGCAGGTCCAATTATTCGTTCAGAAGAAGAATATAAAGGAATGTCACTAGACGAAAGAAGAAAGATATTAAAAAAATTAATGGCATTTATCAGACATATTGATATTTCATACAAAACAATATATATCGAAAAGAAGCATATTAAGGATTCTATCGAAGCCACGGGTAAACTAAGCAAACAATTATCCTCGCTAATTCGAGAAAATATGGATTTATTTTGTAGTTTCGATGTTGTGAAAATATATTATGATAATGGGCAAGTGGAAGTAACCCGTGTTCTCTCTTCTGTTTTTAATGCTTTATTAGAAAACGTAGAATTTAGAAAAGTAATTCCATCACAATATCGATTGTTTCAAGTAGCTGATTTAATTTGTACATTAAAGCTAACTGAATTAAAATTAGAAAATCATACTCTTTCAAAATCAGAAAAAGCTTTTTTTGAAGATGAAAGAACTTTAAAAAAGAATTATTTAAAACCCATAAAAAAGAAAGAATTATAATTATGACGAGCAGCAGCTCGTTTTTTTATATATTAAAATAATTGAAAAAAAGGACCCGAACAAAAATGCTATCGTTTTAATATAATCGAGTTTACTAGCAGAATTAATATATTCACGTACTCTATCTATGTTTAAGCTCATCGTGCATGTTGGAGATGACTCAAAGCAACATATTTCACACTGTGCAGAACATTTTTGTGTTAGCGTAAACGCAAGAACATCATAAGGATTTTTTCCTTTAATCTTTATGTTTTGTGACATATATACCTCCAACTCTCTTACCACACAAAAGTACTAAAATTATAATAATAATTATGATAGAATAAACGATTGACGGAGTTATAGTATAAACCCATTTAAATGTTTCAAAGTCCAGTTTGATACTTTCTAAAGACTTGTGTGCTATTGGAATTCCAGAAATATATCTAACAGTTACTGTTGCCAAACTATTGGCATCACATGGATTTGTTAATCCAAATGTAAAAATATTTAGCACGTCAAATATAATAAAAAACACTAATTGAAAAGCTGTTGCATCTAAAGCCTTTTTGAAGATTATGCTCATTAAGCATGCGAACGTTATCGTAAACAATAATGCTGCTGCAATTGAACACACTATCAGTAGTAAATAATCTAAATCTGTAAAATTAATAGAAATTGCATATCCGATAATAAACGCTGTCGTAATTATTAATGTATATGCATATAAAATTAGCGATTTAAACAAAATCTGTACAGCCAATGAATATCCTAATTGTGAAATATACTTATCCGTTCCTTTTATAGAATCCTCTGTAAATAAATAAATATAGACAAAGCCTAAGAAAATAAAACTAAATTGAGTGTAAGCTTGGAATATATTTAACATTTTTACCTTGCTCGTTAAATTTTCATTAAACGCATTTCCTGTAATAATACCAACCAAACCAATTGAAATAATAATTAATGGTAAAATGATATGAATTTTTTTATACTTCATTCTTTTTATCTCAAATTTAAATAATCTACTCATAAGAATCAGCTCCAAACGTAATTAAATCTTTAAACCTATTATCAATTAATTCTTCATTTTGAATTTTTCTTATGGTTTTGAATTTTGGTATAAAACAATAAACTTCCCCATTTAATTTAATTATTTCATTAAGATTATGCGAGACATAAAAAACAACGATATCTTTTTGCGAAACAGAGATTAAAGCATCTAATAAAAATTGTCTATTTGTAATATCTAAAGCATTAGAAGCTTCATCTAACAATAAATATTTTTTATGTAGTGCCAAGCTTGAAAAAATTTCAACTACTTTCTTTTCTCCACTACTAAGTTTCTTTACAGTTTGTCTTTCAAGTTTCTCTACAAACTGATAAATATTACCATATTTATTCTTAACATAATTACAATTTTCATTCCCAAGTAATAACATTATGTCTTTTACTTTTACTTCTTCAGGTATTGAAATGTAATTTGAGACCATAAAGTTCATATTTAGTAATTCACTTGGAACAACACCTCTCATTGGATTAATTATTCCAGCTAGTGTTTTAAGTAACGTAGATTTTCCACAACCATTATCTCCGACAAAAGATATTATCCCATGATCAGGCACACTAATCGAAACGTCTGAATAAAGTAAATTTGCAGGATAACCAATATCTAAAGTAATTTCCATTTAACATCACCTCTTTATCTATCTATAAATTAACACAAAAAAACAAGGACTGTTTAATCCTTGTATAAAGTGGCGTATTTTATGGATGAAATGGAATAATTATTAACACAGAAAACATATTATCCGTTATGTCCATTCTTATTTCTCCTTGATATTTACTTACCACAGATTTTACACTTTTAATTCCTAAGCCGCTATGACCTTCCTTAGTAGACATAAGTTCTTCTTTATTGTATCTAATTTCATTATTAAAGGCGTTTTTGATTTTTATCACAAGATTATTTTTAACTTCTTTTATTCGAAGAATTATTTGCCTTTCTTCAGAAATATTAGTATTCACTGCATCAATAGAATTATCAATAAGATTAGATAGTATAGTAACTAAGTCATAATCAGAAAGAATTTCTATATTTGTGTCATCACATTTCACACTCAATTCAATACCATTTCTCTTTGCTTGATCAAGCTTATCGTTTATTAAAGCTTCTAAGATTTTATTATCTGAATAAAACCGTATATTATCTTTATCAATATGAGACATAATATCATTCACATATACACTCATGCATTCTGGCAAATTATCTTTAATTACAGATAAATGATTTTTTAAATCATGACGAAAAATACTATTTTCTTGATCTTGATTTTTAACATTTTCATAATATTTCATCAATAAATCAGATTTTTGATTCACAATTCTCATTTCTTTTTCTAAAAGATTATTATTTGCTTTTGTTTGTGCACTATAGACCAAAAATAAATCCAAAAGTAAAATAAATAAAATGACAAAACACACAAAGAATTGAAATAATAAATCTTTAAAATATAATAAAAAGGATATTAAAATAAGACATAAAAGCCAAGAAAAGACTAATGAACCTACGTAAATAATCAATTCTTTTTTGGCAAGATTTTTATAGGAAATTCCAATCAACTTTGCGTTTAAAAAACTATACAAAATAATAATAATTAATGTAGTTAACAAAATAGAGAAATAACTCAATTCTAATACAGAATTTCTTTGCATGTCAAAAAAGCGAATAATAAGATTAGTGAATATTGATGCAAATAAATCAGAAAACATAAGTATAAAGAAAAATACGACTTGAGTAATATATTCGCTTTTTTCTTCAAAATGATAGAAAATACGAATAAATAAAAAGCTAAGCAAACTTGTAAAGATATAACTGCAGTATCCAAAATCAGAATAAACAAAAACAAACATCAAGGCGAGTAAACAAACTGTCAACATTTTCTGAAACTGAGACAATCGCAAAATGTATCGAGAATCATAGAAATGAAAATATAGATAATTCAAAATCATTCCATTAAACAGTAGCAGTATATCAACAAAAATTTTTTGATATATCATAAATCTATTGATCCATTTCTTTTGATATCGCATTTAAATATGCGTCTTTGATTTGTTTCTTTTTCAATTTAGAAATGGGTATAATTATATCTTTTTCTAAAATTAAATCGTTCAAATGGATGTTTTGAATGTAGTCTATATTGACTAAAAAAGCTTTATGTGGACTAATAAAATGGTACTGTTTAAATCTTTCTTCCAATTTATAGATGGTATCATAAAATTGATAGATACTATCACTATTTGTGTACAGATTTATTTTACGTTCACTATATTCAAAATACATGATATCATTTACCTTTAATTTTACTAAGCCATGGTTTGTTTGAAAATATTCATAGATATCTGTCTGACTATTTTGTAATAGTATAGTCATATCATCTAAAGTTTTAAATAACATTGTTTTATCCAGTGGTTTATCAAGATAATCAAATACATGCAATCTATAGGCTACATTTTTATATTTAGGAAATCCAGAAACTATTATTATATATGTGTCTAAGTCGTAGTTACGAATCATAGTCGCAATCTCTATACCATTCAAGTTGATCATTTCAATATCTAAAAAAATACAGTCATATTTAACTTTTGATTTAATAAAATCCTCTCCGGAATTAAAAATAGATATTTCCACCTTGTTTTCTCCATAATATTCAATAATATATGATTTAATCTTATTGCAAAATTGAATATCATCATCACAAATTGCGAATTTATACTGCTTTATCATTTATAACACCTACTTTACATCATTATATCAGATTTGAAATCAACCTTTTACAAAATTGTGTATAACATGAGTATTACGCCATCTGAAGGCCATGCAGTACGCTAGAGAAGTCCGCACAATCCGTTACATAAGTTCACTCACTTTTAAATATGAATACGTTATACAAGTCCATTAAAAAAACACGGGATTAGCCGCAATGTCATTAAGTTAAGAAATGACATTGGGCAATCCCTCCCTTTTTATTTGTTGTCCGAGCTCAATATCAGCTATAAACCATTTTGGGATATACGCCGCCCCTTAAAATCTTGTAGAGCAAATTCACATTACCACATCCAAATTTATTGCGCTCTTTTTTGCTACAATTTTTTATCCATTGTAGTTAGCCTGATTCCAAATTTGATAATGAAAATAAAATTTATTGATATCAATTACAGTTCCACATTTTGACAATGAATTTTGATATGATAAATTATTTGCAAACGTATTATAATATGCAACACCCAATGCTGAAGCTGCAACCAAAACTACAGCAACTGCTGGAACAGCTGCAGTTGCTGCACCACCAATGGTTCCACCAGCAGCACAAATTTCTGCATAATTTTTTGCATCGTTAACTAAAGCATTTGATACAGCTTTGGTTTGAGCAGTTCTTACATAATTCCAACCTTCGATTTTCCAAGTCTGACCACATATTCCCGTAGGTATAACTTGTGGAGTTAAATCTGTATTTTCGATAGAATCAATTGCAATATCTAAGAAACTTTCTTTCGTATAATTCGTTCCTGCTACTTGATTAAATACATCAAAGTAATAGATAAAATGGACGCACACATACACGAAAATATCTTTTTAATTTTATTCATCATATTATTCTCCTATTCTCTGTTTTAATCTTTACAATAAAGGTAAATCACTATGACTAAAATTATACAGATATAAAGAGTTATAATAATACTTAATACATTTTTTAATTCATAATA